>FMSI01011075.1_pt1 | contig 19411 bp, 13 predicted proteins | sample 1504471 | NCBI WGS metagenome assembly FMSI01 (sample SAMEA4475357, study PRJEB15587) | soil metagenome | biome: Soil; feature: Field | place: India | collected 2015-03-11 | depth 0 m
CCATTTAACAGGTCCTGTTCTACTTTGATAACCTATTTTAAATTGTTGTAACTTCATCTTATTAGTGATAGCTTTTACACTTCTTTCAACTTCTGAGATATAAGGATCTCCTTTTTTATAAAGTGAAAGGGGAATGCCATGAGCACTGAAAAGAACAAAACAGTCACTTCCGTATTTTTCAAAAGACTGTTTAATCTGTTCAATCCATGCCTCAATAAACAAATAATAATCACACCACGAACTAATAATTTTGAACTCAAAATATCTATTGGCACACTTTTTAAATTTTTCAACTGCCGATGATGTTGTAGCAGTGCAGAATTGTGGATAAAGTGAAATTGCAACAATTTTTTTTATATCTGATTTTTTAAATTCATTTAAGGATTCCTCAATAAACGGATGCCAGTAACGCATTCCAACAAGAACTTTAAAGTTGTTTCCCAAAGCTTTCTCAAGTGCCATCGCCTGCGCTAGTGTGATTTCTTTTAGTGGAGATTTCCCTTTAATTTTTTCATATGCTTTTTTTACCTTCTTGGCTCTCAAGACAGAAATGAGCCATGCCAGAGGTTTCTGTATAAAACCAAAGTTTGCTATATATGGATCACTGAAGAGATTATAAAGAAAAGGCTTTACTGCATTGAGACTATCAGGACCTCCCATGTTAAGTAACAATACGCCAATTTTATCCATTCCATCTCCTATAAAGATTATTTTCAATTTCTATGCAATCAAGAAGTTTACCAACAATAAAGTTTACTATATCATCAATATTTTGTGGATTATTATAAAAGGCTGGAATTGGAGGCGCTACAATAACACCAATTTTTGCAAGTTTAAGCAAATTTTCAAGATGAATGATACTAAGAGGCATTTCTCTTGGTGAAATAATAAGTTTTCTACCTTCTTTAATTGTTACATCAGCAGCTCTTGTAATTAGATTATCTGCATAACCATGAGCAATTGCCGAAACAGTTTTCATAGAACACGGAACAATAAACATTCCGTGAGTTTTATAAGATCCACTTGCTATCGGAGCATCAATTTGGTTTTCAGAATAAATTTTTATTTTAGGATTGTTGAATCTTTCTTTAAATTCATGAAAATTTTTAATTTCTGTTTCAAGTTTCATCACATATAAAGCTGAATCAGATAAAATCAATGATATTTCAAATCGTCTGATAAGTTCTTCAAGAAGTCTTATTCCGTAAATTATACCTGATGCTCCTGTTATTGCTAAAATAAATTTGTCCATTATTATTTTATTATATAGTAACATATTGATAAATTGTCATAAAGATGACTCAAAATAGAAATTATTAATAGGAGGGCAATAAAATGAAAGTAGAAGCCTTTAATGGAAGTCTGAGGGAAAATGTCCATACTTGAAGAAATTGAATGCCTCAGTTAATTGTTTTTTATTACCCACATAAATTATTATGTCTTCTTCTTTTAAAACAAAATCAGCAGAAGGATTTAGAATTGTCTCTTCTCCTCTTTGAACAGCAATTACTGTAACTTTTGCTTTATGTCTTATATCAAGAGATTTAAAAGAATGTCCAATTAGCCATGAGTTTTTTTCTACTAAAAAGCTATCCATGTCAAGACCTTCAAATATTATGCATTCAATACCAGCTCTGGTTTTTGGTACATCAGCAATTCTTAAAATTTTATAGCCTTCTGCTCTAATTTTTTCTATCATTTGTAATATTTGATTTCTTGGTGTACCAAAATGATGCAATACTCTTGCAAAAATCTCCAGCGATGTTTCAAACTCTTCTGGAATAACCTCATTTGCACCTAATTTTTTTAGTTCTTCAATTTCAGCAATAAAACGAGTTCTAACAATTATATGTATTTTGGGGTTCTCAGTCTTTGCAATCTGAACTATTTTTTTTGTTGCAGAAGGGTCTGATATGGCAATAACAAGGACTTTTGCTCTTTTGATGCCAAGTTTATGTAATATTTCTTGGCTTGTTCCATCTCCATAATATATTGGTTCACCCTTCTTTTTCATTTTTCTTACTGTATCAGGATTAAGCTCTAAAATTATGTAAGGGATATTAGTTTCCTTAAGAACTCTTGCAAGATTTCTTCCATTTAATCCAAAACCAATAATAATAACATGATTTGATTTTTTCACCACTATATCTGATTCTTTTATTTTTCTCGTTTTTTCAAAGTTTTTAAATGGTTTTTTTTGAACTAAATAATCAATTAAATATGGAGAATACTTAATTATCAAAGGAGTAAGAAACATAGTAACTACAGAAGCAGAAATAAAGCTTTGGTAAGCATTTTCATCTAAAAGACCCAATGACCTTCCTGTAAATGCAAGGATAAAGGAGAATTCACCAATTTGAGATAATGATAGAGCAGATTTCATAGACACTTTTAATGAGTGTATGAAAATATAAGTTATAGCAAGGATGACCGAAGCCTTAAAAAAGAAAATGCTACCGACAAGAATAAATTCTTCTAATAGATGAGCTTTTATGTACTCAATATTCAAAAGCATGCCAACCGAAATAAAAAATATTCCTGAAAAAGTTTCTTTAAAAGGCAATATATCTGATATTGCCTGAGCTGAGTATTCAGACTCTGATATGACAACCCCGGCTAAGAAAGCTCCAAGAGCAAGGGAGAGCCCTAATTTAGAAGTAAAATAAGCAGTTCCGAGACAAATAAAAATAGTTGTAATTATAAAGAGTTCTCTACTTCGTGTTTTGACTATTTCATGAAGAATATAAGGTACCGCTAATCGGGAAAATATGAAAACTATTGAAAGTATTATAGATGCTTTTAAAATAACAATAAAAAAATTATAATAACTTTCTGATTGTCCTGAAAGCAGTTGAGTAAAAAGCATAAGTGGAACAACACAAATGTCCTGAAACAGAAGGATTCCAAGACAGATTTTACCATGAGGAGAATTTAGTTCTCCTTTGTCAGAAAGTAGTTTCATAACAATAGCAGTACTGCTCAGGGCAATTATAAAACCATAAAAAACAGAGTTGTTTAAAGAAACATTCAACACCAATTGACTTACAATGCTTATAATAGTTATTGTTAATGCAACCTGAAAACTCCCCAATAAAAAGACTTCTTTTTTTAAAGCCATAAGCCTTGGAATAGAAAATTCAATGCCGATAGTAAACATAAGTAAAATCACGCCTATCTCTGCAATTATCTCTACTTCATGAGGGTCTTTTATTAATCCCATTCCATAAGGACCTATAACTGTTCCTGCTATTAAAAATCCTACAATGGAAGGGATTTTAAGTTTTCCAAGAATATATATAATTAATCCGGAAATGCCAAAAATAATGAGTATAGCTTGTAAAAATTCATAAACCATCTCTATATTATGCTTTAACTATAAAAAATCATTCAAATATTCAGAGTTTGAAAACATGATGTTTTTGACTGTTATAATAAAACATGAAGGGTAGGGCAGTTTATATAAAAACATTTGGCTGTCAAATGAATGAACATGATAGCGAAAGAATGCTTGGTATTCTTTGGTCAAGAGGATTTATTGAAGTTGATGAACCTAAAAAAGCAGATATTATTATTTTTAATACCTGTGCAATAAGACATAAGGCTGAACAAAAATTTTTTAGTAGTCTTGGAAGAGTAAAATATCTTAAAAAGAAAAATCCTGAATTAAAAATTATAGTAGCCGGATGCTCAGCTCAACTTCAGGCCGAAAAACTTTTAAATAAAGTTCCGTATATAGATTACATTATCGGTCCTGATAATATTAATGTCATTGAAAATATTATTGAAAATCAAGTTTCTCAAAGAATATTTACTAATGAAAATCCTGAATTGGCTAATATTAATCTACCAGTAAAAAGAAAAAACGATATAAAAGCATGGGTGAATATAATATATGGATGTAACAACTATTGCACTTACTGTGTTGTCCCATATACTCGTGGAAAAGAAAGAAGTAGACCTGTAGATGATATTATTAAAGAGATTCGCCTTATTGGAAAACAAGGATATAAAGAAGTCACACTTCTTGGTCAAAATGTAAATTCTTATAGAGATGGAATTATTGATTTTCCTATACTACTTGAAAAAATTAACGAAATTGAAGGTATTGAAAGGATTCGTTTTATAACTTCTCATCCTAAGGATTTATCAAAAAAACTTATTGATGTAATGAAGAATTGTAAAAAAATATGCGAACATATTCATCTTCCACTTCAAGCAGGCTCAAACAAGATTCTTAAACTTATGAATAGAAAATATACATATGAAGAATATTTTGAAAAAGTATGTTGGCTACGTAATGCAATTCCAGATATTGCAATTACCTCAGATATTATTGTCGGATTTCCTCAAGAAGAAGATGAAGATTTTGAAAAAACACTTCATGCTTTAAGAGAAATTAAATTTGATGGCATATTTGCCTTTAAATTTTCACCAAGACTTGGAACTGCCGCTGCAAAACTTGATGGACACATTTCAGAAGAGATTAAAACTAAAAGACTTGAAGAGATTTTAAAGTTACAGGATGCAATAACTGAAACGGAAAATAAAAAATTAGAAGAAAAGATTCAAGAAGTTCTGGTTGAAGGAAAGGATGAAGAAGGATTTACAATAGGAAGAACAAGAACAAATAAAATTGTAAAAATTTATTCAGATATTAAACGTGGTAAAATTGTTTATGTTAAAATTGCAAAAGCTTATAGACACTCCTTAGAAGGAGACATTATCAGACCATGAAAATATGTTTTATCACATATGGATGCAAAGTTAATCAGGCAGAAACTCAAAAATGGGAAAGACTTTTGACAGCTAGGGGATATATTTCTACCAATAATCCAGAAGAAGCAAATCTTTGGATTATAAACACCTGTGCTGTTACGCATAAAGCAGAAATTCAGTCAAGACAAATAATAAATAAAGCAATAAAACTTGGTAAAAGAGCTTTTGTCACAGGTTGTTATGTTGAGCTTTGTAAAGTTAAAAATTCGGAAAGTTTGAAAGTAGTTTCAAATTTTGAAAAAGATAATATAATCAATAAGTTTGATTATATTAACAGAAGTGAATCTTTAAAGATGTCTAGGCATAGAGCCATTATTAAAATTCAAGATGGATGTAATCAGTATTGTAGTTATTGCATTGTACCATATTTGAGAGGAAAGCCGAGAAGTTACAATATGGAACAAATTATGAAAGAAATAAAATATTATGAATCAATCGGTATTAAAGAAGTTGTGTTAAGCGGAATTAATATAGGACTATACGGAATAGACTACGAAAATAAAATAAATTTAAATTGTCTTCTTAAAGTAATACTCAAAGAAACTTCAGGCTTTAGAATAAGGTTAAGTTCTATTGAAGTTAATCATATTGATCAGGAGTTTCTTGAGATAATATCTGATAACAGAATTTGCAAACATCTTCATATTCCACTTCAGCATGGTAGTGACAGAATTTTAAATTTGATGAATAGAAGGTATAATGCTCTTCAATTTAGTCAAACAATAGAAAAAATTTTTAAACTTTATCCAGATATTTCAGTTGGGACAGATATTATGGTAGGTTTTCCTTCAGAAACTGAAGATGATTTCAGAAAAACATTGCAACTAATTGAAAAAACAGGATTTTCATATTTGCATGTCTTTACATATTCAAAACGCCCATTTACAAAAGCATCAGAAATGACTGAACAAATTCCAGAAAATATTAAAAAACAAAGATCTAACTATTTGATAGAGGTAGGAAAAATAAAAAAATTAGAGTACATTAAAAAATTTATAGGTTCTGAGCTTGAAGTTATTATTGAAAATAAAAAAAATGGTTTTTTCTCAGGGACTTCTGATAACTATATTAAATGTTTTGTTGATGAAAAAGAAGTTGTTGCTGGAAATATTTTTAAGGTTGTTATAAATAATACTGATGGAGAATATGCTTTAGGAACCTTAATTAAGAATAGATAACATTTGAAAAATCAATTTGCCTAACTAATACTCAATTTAAGATTTTTCCAAAAAATTTATCATCTTTTAAATTTTTCACACAAGAATATTAACAACTTTTTAACAATTTTTATCATTAAAATTAAGTCTGATAATGTATATTATGTTAAATTTTTACAATTTTGTGAACAAATTTTAGTTTATGCTGTTGTTGTATTTAAAAATGTGCTATACTTATTTATAATTTCGATGTATGGAGGGATTTAATGAGATATTCTAAATTGTTTATTCCTACAATGAGAGAAATTCCTTCTGGAATCAATGCAATATCGCATATTTTAATGCTTAAAGCTGGATATGTAAGGCAACTTGCTGCAGGATTGTTTATTTTTTTACCACTTGGCTGGCGTGTTTTAAATAAAATTAATACGATATTGAAAGAAGAAATGGAACGAATTGGTGCTCAAGAAATTTCAATGCCTATTCTTCATCCAGCAGAAATATGGCAGCAAACAGGCAGATGGTATACCATAAAAGATGAGATGTTTAGACTTAAAGATAGAACTGGTAGAGATATGTGTCTTGGAATGACTCATGAAGAAATTATGACATGGATAGCTTCAAAAGAAATAAAATCATACAGACAACTGCCTCAAATATGGTATCAGATTCAAATAAAATTAAGAGATGAAGCAAGGCCTCGCGGAGGTGTTTTAAGAACAAGAGAGTTTATCATGAAGGACAGTTACAGTTTTGATATTGATTGGGAAGGCTTAAATAAAAGTTATAATCTTCATGCAGAGGCATATCATAGAATTTTTACAAGATGTGGGTTAAAATACTATCAAGTTGAATCAGACCCTGGAATAATGGGAGACATGGAATCACATGAGTTTATGGCTCCAACACCAGCTGGCGAAGATGAAATTGTTTTATGTAACAGTTGTGGATATTCTGCCAATATAGAAGTAGCTAAATCCGAATTGCCTACCCTACCCGTTTTAAATTTTGAATATAAAGAAGTTTACACTCCAGATAAAAGGTCAGTAAAAGAAGTATCAGATTTTTTAGGATTAAGTGAAAAATATTTTATAAAAACCCTTCTTGTTATATCTGAAAAAAATGGCCCTCTGTTGGTTATGCTGAGAGGAGATCAAGAACTGAATGAGAAAAAACTTATAAGAATTATTGGGGAATTCAGTTTTGCCACACCACAACAGGCATTAGAAATACTTGGTGTAGAACTTGGGTTTGTCGGTCCTGTAGGGCATAGAATTAAAAAAATCGCTGATTTTTCAATTCAAAAGGAAATTCCCTATGTTTCAGGAGCAAACAAAAAAGATTATCATTTGCAGGGAATTATTCCAGGGATTCACTTTGATGCTCAATGGGCAGATGTAAGAAAAGTTAATGAAGAAGACAGATGCCCTAAATGTGGCAGTTATTTAAAAATTGAAAAAGCAATCGAGGTTGGAAACATATTTAAATTAGGAACAAAATACACAGAACCTTTACATGCTTATTTTTTAGATAAAGATGGGAAGGAGAAACCAATTATTATGGGAAGTTACGGAATCGGACCAGCGAGGGTTGCTGCTGCTGCAATAGAACAAAACCATGACAGTGATGGAATAATATGGCCTAAAAGCATATCTCCTTTTGACATTGAAATCATTCCTCTTAATATGGATGATGAAAAAACTATTAATATATCAGAAGAACTATATGAAAAAATTACTGAAATCTATAATAGTTTTGCAGACAGACATATGGAAGTTTTAATTGATGATAGGGATGAACGACCAGGAGTTAAATTTAAAGACGCTGATTTGATAGGTATACCAATTCAGATTGTTGTAGGTGAAAAGGGACTGAAAGAAAATAAAGTGGAAATCAAAAAAAGAAGAACAAAAGAAATTAAAAAGGTTCCTGTCAATAAAGCAGTTGTTGAAATAGTCAACAGCTATTATGAAACATATTGAAAATATAGCTGTTATAGATATTGGAAGTAATAGTTTAAGACTGTTAATAGGGAATTTAAAAGAAAATAAAACTAATAAGCTTTATTCTGATAGAGCAGTAACTCAGCTGGGCAAAAATATTGTTAAAAATGGTCTCATTTCAGCTGAATCATCAGAAGTTTCAATTAATACATTAAAAAAATTTAAAAAAATATCTGAAAAATATAATGTTTCATGTATTATTGCTATTGGAACAAGTGCTTTAAGAGAAGCAAAAAATAGTAAACATTTTTGTGAAACGATAAAAAAAATTACAGGAATTGATATTCATATAATTTCAGGAAAACAAGAGGCATATTATACACTATGTGGAGTTATGGATGAAAAATTTGACAAAGAAGATTCTACTTTTATATTGGATATAGGAGGTGGTAGCACAGAATGGGTGTATTGGAAAGAACAAAGTTGTGATAGTGGCTCTTTGTTTTTGGGAGCGTTGAAAATTAAAGAAAAATTTTTAAGCACAGATCCCTATTGTCCTGAATCTATATATAAAGCTGAAGAATTTATAAAAAAAGAAATAGAAAAATTTTTACCCCAGTTCAAAATTGACAAATTTATAGCAACAGGCGGAACAGCTTCAACTCTTGCTATGATTAATATGGAGTTGTCTGATTATTGCCCTGAAAAAACCCATATGAGTGAAATTAATATGGATAAAATTAAACAAATACTTAAAAAATTACTATCTATTTCACTGGAAGATAGAAAAAAGATTAAAGGAATGTCAGCTGACAGAGCAGACATAATATGCTCTGGATTGCTAATTTTAGAAAAAATTGCAGAATATTTGAAAATAGAAAGACTGATTATAAGTGAAAATGGAATTCTTGAAGGAATAATGAAAAAATATAAAGATTTCTGCTATAATGATTCATTATGAGAAAAATTTTTTCAAGACCTGAATCATTAAAAAATGTTCCTTTCAGATATTGTCCTGGTTGTGGACATAGTATTGCTCACAGGCTTATTGCAGAAGTTATTGATAAACTTGGAATAAAAGAAATAACCATTGGAATAGCACCCGTTGGATGCGCTGTATTTGCCTATGACTATTTTGATATAGACATACTTGAAATTCCTCATGGAAGACCTCCAGCAGCAGCAACTGGAATGAAAAGAGTGTGCCCTGATAAATTAATATTTGCTTATCAAGGAGATGGTGATCTTGCTGCAATTGGAACTGCTGAAATAATTCATGCTGCCAATCGTGGAGAGAATATAACAATATTCTTTATAAATAATGCAAACTATGGAATGACAGGCGGACAGATGGCTCCTACAACCCTTAAGGGACAAAAGACTACAACTACTCCGCTTGGTAGAGATCCTAAGGTTGCTGGATATCCAATTCATGTATCAGAACTTCTTGCTGTACTTGAAGGTACAGCTTTTATTGCAAGGGGAGCTCTTGATAGTTATAAAAATATCGTCATGACTAAAAAATATATTGAGAAAGCTTTTAAATATCAAATCGAAGAAAAGGGATTCAGCTTTGTTGAGATGCTTTCACCCTGCCCTACTGATTGGGGAATGTCACCTGAAGAAGCTTTAAAATGGCTCAGAGATAATATGATGAATGAATTTAAATTAGGAGTATTTAAGGATAAATGGAGCAACGTATAATAATAGCAGGTTCTGGTGGACAAGGAATTCTTTTTTTAGGTAAAGTAATTGCCCATACTGCTATGAAGGAAAATAAGGAGGTAACATGGTTTCCTTCCTATGGCGCGGAAATTCGCGGAGGAACAGCTAATTGTATGGTTGTTATTTCTGATGAGTTTATAGGTTCACCGATAGTCAAAAATACCGATTATCTGATAGTTTTGAATGAAGCCTCCTATAATAAATTTATTAATAGAGTGAAACAAAATGGTTGTCTTATTTATGATTCATCAATAATAAAGGATTCTAAATGTCGTAATGACATTAATGTGTATCCAATTGAAGCTTCTAAGGAAGCATCTTTAATTGCAAATCCTAAATTTGCAAATATGATTCTTCTTGGAGCTTTTGTAAAAATATCTAAAATACTAAATATTGAAAAAGTTATTGAAACCATTGAAGAAATAACTCTTGCTAAAAGAAAAGCAATGTTTGAAACAAATAAAAATCTTATATTAAAAGGTTTTTCTATTATTGAAGATTAGAAAAGCAACAGTATCTGATATTAAATTGATCCACAAATTAATCAATGAATTTGCCAAAAAAGGTGAGATGCTTCCTCGTTCTTTGAATGAACTTTATGAAAATATTAGAGATTTTTTAATTGCTGAAGACAACAATGAAATAAAAGGAGTATGTGCTTTACATATATTATGGGAGGACCTTGCTGAAATAAGATCTCTTGCTGTTAAAAAAGAATCACATAAAAAGGGAATTGGAAGTCTTCTTGTAAAAAAATGTCTTAAGGAGGCTAAAAAACTTGGAGTTAACAAAGTTTTTGTTCTTACATACATCCCTGAATTTTTTAAAAAAACAGGATTTAGGGAATTGGACAAATCAAAACTTCCACAAAAAATATGGGGTGATTGTATAAGATGTCCAAAGTTTCCAGAATGTGATGAAGTAGCTCTTATTTATGAATTTAAGGAATAAAGATTATTTTAATTTCTATATTCTGTTTTAATTCCTCAACATGTTCTTTAAGTTTCTGGTTAAGTTCTTTTTCAAAAAGATATTTTTCTATTTCATCTCTAACATATATATATTGTGTATCTTTGAAGTTTAGTTTATTTTGTTCATAATACTCTCTTATTCTGTTTTCTGGAATTATAATACCTGATTTTATTTTTAAATCAATATAGTTATCAATCATTTCCTCATCTTTTCCTTCAATAAAAAGTTCCTTTGCTTTCCTAAGAAGAATAAGTCTATTAATCATCGTTTCTAATATTTCTTTATTTTTAATTTGTGGTATTTTTTCTTTCATTTTATAAGCTACACTTTCAAAATCTCTGAGTGTTATTGCATAAGAATCTACATATGCAACTACTCTATCAATGATTTCAGAAAAAGCTAATGAAACAACAGATATATTAAAAAGCGTGGCCAATACTAAAATGAATTTCACCATGTGATTCACCTGCCTGTCTATTTAGTTTATATCCATAATCTATTCGTATAGGACCAACAGGAGTTTTATATCTTAATCCAGCTCCTGTGGTATATTTAAGGTTTGAAACATCTATATCCCCTACCCTCTTCCACACATTACCAAAATCAAGAAAATTAACTATAAAAAAGTTTTTTCCTAAGTATGTCCTAAACTCAAAATTTCCCATTAAAAAAGCATTTCCACCAGTTGGTTGATTATTCTGTTTTGGACCGAGTGTATTTTGTGCATAGCCTCTGACAGTACCTCTTCCGCCAAGAAAATATCTTTCAGATATTGGTAAATTGTCTGTCCCTCCATAAAGCCATGTCAAACCACCTCTCAAAGATGTTGCTAAAACCAGTCCTTTTGTTACTTCTGTATATTTATTGATGTAAAATGATGATTTTATAAAATTAATATCAGAACCTAAGAACTCATTGCTAAGTTTAGATGTAACTCCTGCAAGCCATCCTTTCATTGGATCAAAAGGATTGTCCCTGTTATCATAAATTAATGAAGCTTTTATCCCACTTATAAATAATTCTCCAATATCTTGATCTGAAATAACAACCTCTGGTATAACATCCCATGTTTTTGAATATGTTGCTTCATAAAGAAGTTCAGCTTTAAAAGACTCAAGAAACTTTTTTTCAAAACCAACTGAAGCGTTGTACTTCCTTATTTTATATATAATATTTTTGGTATCAATATTTTTAACATCCATTTTTTCAAAAAACAGAGATGATTTAAAAGTCAGGTCTTTCCATAACCATGGATCAACATAAGTTATGTAAGCTCTATTTTCAATAGTACTTAGTTCAATTCTTGAAAATATCTGTTTATTCATGCCAAATAGATTTATATAAGATAAGTCTATAAATCCTTTTGTTTTTTCATACTCTCCATATCCAAAACCAAACTCAAATGCTCCTGCTGGCATTTCTTCAAAGTGATAAATTAAATCTATTGAGTCATCCTTAGATTCAGGCTGAAGTTCTATTCGTGAAAAGAGTCCTGTTTTATAAAGAAGTTGTCTTTCTTCTTCTAATTTATATGGATCATAAGGCTTGCCTTCTTTCGGAAGGAATCTTTTATAAATAAATTTAGTTTTTGTTTTTTTATTACCAAGAATTATTGATTTACCGAAATATTTTTGATTACCCACATCAACTTTAAAATTTATATATGCATCAGCATCTTTAATTTCATATTTACCTTCAATATAAACATCTGAATATCCATTTTTAAGATATATTTCTCTGATTTTTCTTTTTATTTCAAGAAATGTCGTCTCATTAAATGGATAATCTTTATATGGTTTTAATACTTCTAATACCTCTGATTTTAATAAATTATCTTTTACTTCAAAATCTATCATCTTTATTTTAATTTGCTTATCTTCTTGAATTCTAAATAAAATACTTATTTTATTAGCTTCATCTTTTAATTGAGGTGGAAACACTTTAGCATAAAAATATCCTTTTGTTTTAAGATACTCTTCAACTCTCTGTCTATCATTATCCAATTCTTCTGGATTAAATGGAGAGCCTTCCTTACTTACAATAATATTTTGCAAATCTTCTTTGAAAAAATCCGGGTCTATTTCAATTTTTTCAATTAATTTTCTCTCACCTTCATTTATAAAATATGTTATTTCCCATTCATTTTCTAATTCTTCTATCAGAGGAATAACTTTTATTTCAAGGAAACCGTTTGTTTTATAAAAAGTAATTAAACTGTTTATACTATCTCTTATAATGTTCTCATTTATTTTATCATGGAAATGAGCTGTGATTATGTTTTTTAAGTCTTTTTCACTTAAAGAATTAACCCCTTCAAGTTTTACATTCAGTTTTTTTCCTTGTTTAATTTTTAAAATAAGTTCTCCGTTTTTAAAAGAATATGTAATGTCTGAGTCAATTAAACCCTGTTTGGTAAAATATTTTTTTACTTTATTAATAAAATTTTCAAGTAAAACTTCATCAAATGGCTCGCCTGCTGTCAAAGATAAAAAATTTGTAATGTAGTCCTCAAAATGTCCTTCCCATTTTATATTTTTTATTTTTAAAGGTTCACCTTCATGTATATGAATTACTATATTAACGTAGTTTTCACTAAAACTTTTATTTATTTGAATGCTGGAGTTTATAAATCCATGTTTTTTGAGTTCTTTTTCTATTTTATCCCGTGTTTTTTTAATCTCAAGTTCTTTTAATCTGTCACCTTTTTTGAAACTAAGCATTTTTCTGAAAAAACTTTCTGAAAAATGTTCATTATCTTTTATTTCTATTTTGTTGATCACAGGTTTTTCTTTAACTAAAATTTTTATTATTTGCTCTTTATATTCAACAATGATGTCATCAAATAAATCTTTCAAAAAAACTCTTTTAATTCCTTGAGTTATTTTATTTGGGCTAAAGAGTTCATTTTCATTTATGTTAAAAAGATAAAGAAACTCTTCTTTTGATATAGATTTTAAACCTTCAATTTCTACTTTTTTTATAATTTCTTCTGCGTAGGTAACATTTAATAAAATCAAAAAAATACTAATGAAACTCAAAGCGAAATTTAATCGCACCTGAAAGCCCTCCAATTTCATCCTTTGTTCCTACAAGAGAAACTCCTTTTTTCACTAAATATTCTATTTTTATAATTTGTTCAGCTGTTGTTCCTGTTGTGGTTGAATAAGTAACTATCATTCTCCCATCTATAAGTTTTTTACCAACTGTTACTCTTGGACTGATAGAACCTGTTGTTTTTGATATCCCGGGTTCAACTGTCATAACATCAAGTCCTGTAAGTCCTCTAACTCTCTCTTCTATGACTTCTTGCATTTGTCCAGTAATAAATGAAGCAGCTTCAGAAGCTCCTGGAATTCCTTTACCTGTTGCACCATTTTGTCCTAATACCAGCATATTAAGTAACTCTGATTCTGAAAGAGGTGGATTTGAACTAAGTATAAGATTAAACTGATCAATATATCCATTAATATTCAAATTTATGTTATATTGGGATATGTTTGTTCTTGCAGAAATATTAAGATATGGTCTTATTGAAGTAGGATCATTGAACTGAACAAAAAGTTTTGAAATCTCAAATTTATTTCCTCTAAAATAAATCCATCCATCTTTGGCATTTATCCAACCAATTAAAAAAGGCTCCGGAATACTTCCTTTTAAAAGGATATCGCTATTAAGGTTCACTGTGGCAAGATTATTGTTAACAAAAAAATTGCTGGTCTGGACTCTTAAATTAAATCTTAAATTGTTAAGCCAACTGTCTTTTTTTACAACTGTTTTTGTGGAACTGGATTTAAGAGCCAGTTTTGTCCAATCAAATCTTTCTGTATATATTCCATTTTGAATATTTACCTCACCTGATATGAAAGGTTGACTGTAAGAGCCTGTAAGATAAACTTGTCCATTAAAGTGTGCCCAACATCTGGGAGCAAAGATCCATCTAACTTGAGAAATTTTTCCTGAAAGAGCAAGCTGTTTTATAGAAAATTTATCTAAGTATACAGTTCCATCCATCTGGATACTGCCTTCTGAAAATATACCATAAGCTTTTTCTATAATAATTCTATTTTCATTGAAAGACACAACAGCATTCAGATTATTTAAACTCGGCATGTCCTTCCTTAAAGTGAGTGACGCATTGTTTATATCAACCTCTCCTGCTATTTCAGGATTTTTTCTGTTTTCATATATATAGATTTGCATTGTTGCTCTGCCTCTTATGTCATCAACTTTAAATAAAGCTTTAAGAGGTCTCAAATCAGTAGAGCCCTCAATGAGAATGTCAAAGTAATCAACTATTTTGCCTTTTATTGTTAGTTCTGTGGACTGTCCCAAAAGGATTATAGGATTAAAATAAACATTTCCTTTTTCTATATTAATGTTTACAGGATTTTTATTATTAAGCCCTATTCCATAAAGCCTTGTAAATACCTGTTTTAAATCAATTTGAGCATTCAGATTTTGATTGACTAATGAGGCTTTTATTTTTCCATCAATTAGAACTACTAAATCCTCTGGAAGATTATTGATAAAAAGTCCAGCCAATGTGTCCACTCTTGCCGAAGTAAAGCTACCCTGTATATTCCATTCTTTTTTATCTGTAAAACCTTCAAAAGTTAAAAAAATACCTTTTATGATATTAGATTTGACAAATAGACGATTTTGTTCATAATTAAGACTAATTACTCCATCAATTTTTTTGCCATTTCTAAGTTTTGTTATTAAACCTGTGCTGGCAGTAACTATTGGTTTTTTTATTGAACTCGAAATATTAAAATGCAAATTACTTAGATGAATTTTTTCCATGTATTGTATTCCTAATTTTTTTGCATGGTCCTGGGTTAGGTTTGTTATATCAAAAGCTTTTGATTTTCCTGAAATATTTAGTTTGCCATTTAAATCTATATACCCTGATGCATTTAATATATATCCATTATTATTAATATCCAGATTTTTTATAAAAATAAAATTTCTGTCAAATACAATCAATGCAGTGAGTTTATCAATCACCTTGTTATCTTTGAGAAATATCGGATAAAAGATAAGTTTTGCTGAAATATTCCCTTTATCTTTTATAGAACCCTCCATAGATATATAAGTATTAATTTCCTCAAGAGCTTCTATATACAAATTTTTGACAGGAATATTATTTGCTGAAAAGAAAACATCATATATGGGATTTGTTATTTCAAAAATATTCTTTGCCTGAGGAAATAAGATTCTGCCTTTTATGGAAATATCTTTTCCTGTAATGTTGTCAATCAGTAAAAGATTTTTTTTATAAATAACACTACCTTTTAGATTGTCAAATGTAACAGAGTGCTCTGGAAAAGATTTTTCAATTTCATGTGCCATTATATGAATTTTTTCTGATGAAAAGTTAATAGCTATTTCTGGATTTTCAGTATTTCCATGTAGCCTGCCTTTAATATCTATATCTCCATAGATCCCCTTTTGATAAGGAGTTAAAAGTTCATTTATATCTTTACTGGACGCAAAAAAATTAAAATTAAGATAATTATCACGTATATCTATATATCCGTTTGCTTCAACTCTAGTTTTAGATAATGCAATCTCTAAGGAACTAAATTTATAAACTTCATTTGTTGATTTAAAATCGCCCTTTATCCATTCAATTTTTCCTCTCAAATCATCAGTTTTTTGGGATTTTTTTAAATAAACAAATGAACCTTTTGGAGAAAATTTTTCTCCTTCAGATATTAACCATCCTTTTACTATTCCTTCTGCAATATTAGGATTCCAATGAATAAATTCAAAAATTCCATTGCTTGATACATTATCCATGTCTATAAAAACATAGTGTTTTATTACTTTAGGAAGAGTTACCCAGAGATGTATTTGAGCAAATCCTCCGTAAAGACTCGCTTTTGCATTTTTAAACTCTAATATCCTATTTTTATAAAAAGCTTGAGTATTTATTTCATCTACTTTTACTCCAAGAATATTTCCTTTTTTTAGAGTTGCTTTAGCAGAAATTTGAGGCGAAGAAATCGTGCCTTCCACTTTTCCTTCAGATTTAGTGAATCCACTTAATTTTTCAGAAACTTTCAAAATCTCAATTAACTCTTCAAGAAGAAACGAACTATTGAATTTTAAATCCAGCCTTATTCTATCCTGCCATTTTTTACCCTCTTCAAATATTATCTTGCCATCAATGTTAACTTCTCCATAACCTTCTTTATTTATACCAAAAATTTTCATAAGAGATTTAAAAAATATCTTACTTGAAACAATAAATTCTCCTAAGAAATTGGTATAGTTTATTTTTCCAGAAGCTTTTAATAGAGAATTAATATCAAAAAATTTAAGTTCCTCAAGGATTACTTCATTATTTTTAATTTTAAAGGAAGCTTTTAGATTAGTATCAATATTAGGATACTGAAATGAATAAAGTTTTATGTTGGAAAGAATGGAGATATCAGGGTTTGCTTTTAAAAATATTTTTCCATAAAGATCTTTCAAATCTATCGTTAAATCACTATCATAAATTGAACCAGAAAAATTTTCCACTTCAAAAGAATTAATTTTCAGTTTTAATGGAAATTTTGATGGCTTTTTCAAGTATTCAGAACTATTTTCTATACATCTGCTTAAAGTTGAGTATTTCATTGAAAAATTAGCTGAATGGGCAACCACCTTTCTTATATCTATTTCTTTATTAAAAATTTTGGTTAGACTTATATAAAGTTTTACTTTCTTAAACTTAAAACTATCTTTTTCTGAATTAAATATAGTGACATTTTTAAATTCAAAATAAAGAGGTATAAAATGTATATAAGCTTTATCAATTGATACTTCCATTCCAAGCATGTCTTTAAGTTCATCAATAGCTGATTTAAGAAGAATAGAAGAAACATCAGCTTTACCGACAATGAAAAGAATTATAAGAGTTGAAATTATTAGCAATATTAAAATCTTTTTTTTCAAACCATAGCCTCCTTTGTAATCTTTTCATTCTATATATGTTTTAATCTATTGGTCAACTAAGTGTTATACTATTTTTATGAAACCACGATGGATTATAGCAGGAATACTAATTTCGCTGTTGGTTCATACAACTATAATTGTGGCTCTTAATAAAATTGAGTTGAATATTCCTTTTGTGGATTTTATATATACATATATCTTTGAAAGCAAAAAAGATGTTTCAAAGCATAAAGTTATTTCAAACACAGAACAATCAAAAAATTTAGAGAAAGAAGAAAATAAAAATGAAGACTCTGAAAATTTTACCACTGACAAATTTACAGAAAACAAAGAAGAGTCTACTCAAATCGCATCTACTCAAGAAGAGGGTGGGAAAATACAGCCTGAACTGAAAAATAATCCCTTTAATCGTTTTATTAACGAATCAATGAAATTTGATATATACTGGATGGGAATTTATGTTGGTTCAGCAATTGTTTATGTTAAAGGGGATGAAACAGAGGTTACTATAACTTCAATGGTTAAATCTGCAAGTTTTATTTCAAATTTTTACTATGTAAATGACCATGCAGAAAGTAAAATACAATACGGTAAACCAAAACACTTTAAATTGATTCAAGTAGAAGGTAAATATAGAGGAAATAAAGAAACCATATTTGACTATGACCAAAAGGAAATAGTATTTATTAATCATCTTAAAAACAACACAACATATCATAAAGGTATAGATAAAGTATTTATGGATGTTCTTTCAGGATTTTTCTATCTTAGAACCTTGCCAATTAGTTTGAAAGACACTGTGTCAATAGACATTTTTGATAGTAATAAGTTTACGACAGTTAAGGTTCAGCCAATTAAAGAAGAAAAGATAGAATTATCAAATAAAAAAGAAATTGATACAATTGTTATAAAACCTTTGCTTGATACAGAAGGACTTTTTAAAAGGAAAGGAGATATTATTATCTGGCTCAGTAAAGATGACAATAAAATTCCCTTAAGAATTGAGACAAAGGTTCCTGTTGGAAGAGTAACGGCAGAATTAAAAGAATACAAAAAAGAATAGCAATGCAGCAAAACATTATAATCAAAAAAGCAAGGCAACACAATCTTAAAAATATTGATTTAATACTTCCAAGAAATAAGATTATTGTTATTACAGGACCTTCTGGCTCTGGAAAATCATCTCTTGCTATGGATACGATTTTTGCAGAAGCCCATAGAAGATATCTTCAAAGTCTTCCAATAGAATTAAGAACAATTTTTGATCAGTTACAAAAACCAGATATTGATTTTATTGAGGGACTTTCACCTGGAATCTCTGTTGATCAGAAAACAATATCAAAAAGTCCTCGTTCAACAGTCGGAACAATTACTGAAATTTATGATTATTTGAGACTTCTTTACGCTAAAATCGGTACCCCTTACTGTCCAAAATGTAGTAAAAAACTTATTTCTCAGGATATAAATAAAATGCTTGATTTTATATTAGGACTAACTGAAGGGACAAAAATTCAGATTCTTGCACCAGTGGTTATTGAGAAAAAGGGAGAACATAAAGAAATTCTTGAGAGAGCAAGAGTTGAAGGATTTATAAGAGCAAGAATTGATGGAAAGGTTATTGAGCTTACACAGGAAATTTCCCTTAAAAAACATGTGAGACATACAATTGAACTCATTGTTGACAGAATTATTGTTAAGGAAAGATATAAAAATCAAATAAAAAGAGCATTAGAACTTGCAATGAAATATACAGAAACAGTTGTTGTAAATATTGTCAACGAAAATAGAGATATCATTTTTAGCAGGGTTCTTGCCTGTCCTGATTGTGGAATAAGTCTACCTGATATTGACCCACGTCTTTTCTCCTTTAATAGTAAATATGGTGCTTGCCCG
>FMSI01025279.1_pt1 | contig 19359 bp, 14 predicted proteins | sample 1504471 | NCBI WGS metagenome assembly FMSI01 (sample SAMEA4475357, study PRJEB15587) | soil metagenome | biome: Soil; feature: Field | place: India | collected 2015-03-11 | depth 0 m
CTGAATGCGCACCTCAAACTGCTGGCGCGGCACCACCTCGCGCAGGCGTTCCACCAGAGCGCGGGCACGGCTGTAGGCACGCTCACGGTGCGTGATGAAGCTCAGCGCGTCCACCGGGTCGCCGTTAATCAGAATATCCAGCTTCACCAGGTCCGACTGTCGGTAGCCGATGGGTTCGTAGTCAAACGAAGCGTAGCCTTTGGAACGGCTCTTCAGCTGGTCATAGAAGTCCAGCAGGATTTCCGCCAGGGGCAGGTCATAGGTCAGCAGCACGCGGTTGGGCGAGGGGTATTCCATCTTCACGAACTCGCCGCGCCGCTCCATCGCCAGCTCCATCATCGCGCCCACGTACTCCGCCGGCACGAAAATGGTGGCGCGAATATACGGCTCCTCCACGCTGGCGATGGTGGTCTGCGCCGGCCAGTGCGCGGGGTTGTCCAGCATGATAACCTCGCCCTTCGTAGTGGTGATGCGGTAGACCACGCTGGGCGCGGTGGCAATCAGCGACAGCCCGAACTCGCGCTCCAATCGCTCCTGCACAATGTCCATGTGCAGTAAGCCCAGGAATCCACACCGAAAGCCGAATCCCAGCGCGGCGGAGGTTTCGGGCTCAAACACCAGCGCGGCGTCGTTGAGCTGCAGTTTCATCAGCGCGTCGCGCAGGTCGGTGAACTCCTCGCCGTCCACCGGGTACAGCCCGCAGTACACCATCGGTTTGACCGGCTTGTATCCGGGCAGAGGTTCGGAGGCGGGGCGTTCGGCGTCGGTGATGGTATCGCCAACGCGCGTATCGCCCACGGTCTTAATGCCGGCGGTCAGATAGCCCACCTCGCCGGTGCGCAGTTCGTCGCCCTCCTGCAGGCGCGGCGTGAAGAAGCCCACGCTGGTCACTTCGAACTCGCGTCCGGTGGACATGAAGCGAATGCGCATTCCGGGGCGCACCACGCCATCCACCACCCGGATATACACCACCACGCCCAGGTAGGGGTCAAAGTGCGAGTCGAAAATCAGGGCACGTAGTGGAGCGTCTGGATTGCCCTGCGGCGGCGGTATTTTGTGCACCACCGCTTCCAGAATCTCTTCCGTGCCGATACCCTCTTTCGCGCTGGCGAGGATGGCTTCGGAGGGGTCCAGCGCGAGGATGTGTTCTATCTCCTCCTTCACACGCTCGGGGTCGGCGGCGGGCAGGTCAATCTTATTGATGACGGGGATAATCTCCAGATTGTTGTTCATCGCCAGGTTCACGTTGGCGATGGTCTGTGCCTCCACGCCCTGCGAGGCGTCCACCACCAGCAGAGCGCCCTCGCACGCCGCCAGACTGCGTGAGACCTCGTAGGTGAAGTCCACATGCCCCGGCGTGTCGATCAGGTTCAGCTCGTACTCCTGTCCATCGCGCGCCCGGTAGGTGAGGCGCACGGCGGTCATCTTGATGGTGATGCCCCGCTCGCGCTCCAGGTCCATCTGGTCCAGCACCTGCTCCTGCATCTGGCGGGGGTCAATCGCGCCCGTAAACTCCAGAATGCGGTCGGCAAGGGTGGACTTTCCGTGGTCGATATGCGCGATGATACAGAAGTTTCGGATATGGTCCTGTGGCGCGTGTTGCATGGATGCCTCCTGCACCACTGCCATTGTATCCGAGAAGGGGGCGAAAAGTCAATATGCGAGGCTGTTTGACGCGCCGTCCCGGTCGGGTTATAATGTGCCCGTAGCGACTCGCAGGGAGGGATGGGAGATGCCAGAGGAGCCAATTACCTACCGACAGGCAGGAGTGGATATCGACGCGGCGCAATCTGCGCTGCTGCGCATGAAGGAGCTGATCCGCGCCACGCAAACGCCCGAGGTGCTGGCGGACGTGGGCGCGTTCGGGGGAATGTTTCAGCCTGACCTGAGCGGGTATCGCCAGCCCGTGCTGGTAGCCAGCGTGGACGGCGTGGGCACGAAACTGAAGGTGGCATTCGCGATGGGTCGCCACGACACAGTTGGACATGACCTGGTGAACCACTGCGTGAACGACATTCTGGTGCAGGGGGCGCGTCCACTTTTCTTCATGGACTACTTCGCCACCGGTAAGCTCCAGCCCGACGTGCTGGTGGATGTGGTGCGAGGGTTATCTGAGGCGTGTCAGGAGGTGGGTTGTGCCCTGCTGGGCGGTGAAACTGCCGAGATGCCCGGCATGTATGCCGAGGGCGAGTACGACCTTGCGGGAACCATCGTGGGTGTGGTGGAGCGAGATGCGATTATCGACGGCAGCCGCGTGGAGCCGGGCGACGCAGTAGTCGGGCTTGCTTCCAGCGGACTGCATACCAACGGCTATTCCTTAGCGCGATATGTATTGTTTGAACGGGCTGGAATGCGCGTGGATAGCTACGTGCCCGAGCTGGGCACTTCTATTGGCGAGGAGCTGTTGCGCCCGCATCGCTGTTACCTGCGCCCCCTGATGCAGGCGATGGGGCAGTTTGATATTCACGCGATGGCGCACATCACGGGCGGCGGCTTCTATGACAACATCCCGCGCGTCCTGCCCAGCGATTGCCGGGTGATTATCGACCGCCGCTCGTGGGAGGTTCCGTTCATCTTCCGGCTGATTCAGGAAAAGGGCAACGTGCCCGACCCCGAGATGTTCCGCACCTTCAATATGGGCATCGGCATGGTGGTGATTGTGCCGCGCGAGCAGAGCCTGCCGCTGATAGAGTTCCTGCAGATGCAGGGCGAGACGGCGACGCTAATCGGTGAAGTTCAACGCGGCGGGCACGATGTGCAGATTGTGTAGCCGGGCGGGAGGCTACTCTTCTGCCTCCTGCTTGCCCAAATCCTCGGGCGGCACGGAGCGACCTACCAGCCCAGCCAGCGCGACAATCGTCAGCAGGTAGGGCAGGGAGAGCAACGCCTCCGAAGGCACTCGCACCCCGAAGAGCGTTTCGCCCTGCAGGCGCTGTTGCAGTGCGTCCAGAAAGCCGAAGCCCAGCGCGGCGGCGGTAGCTCCCAGTGGCGTCCATCGCCCGAAGATAACCGCTGCCAGCGCGATAAAGCCCTTGCCCGCGCTCATGCCCTCCGTAAACACCCGCAGCTGGCTCAGCGAGAGATACGTGCCCGCCAGCCCAGCCAGCGCACCGCTCAGCGTCACGCACAGGTAGCGAGTGGCAACCACGTTAATACCCGCCAGACGGCTTTTGCGTGCGCTCTCGCCGGAGGCGCGCACCTGAAGCCCCCACATGGTATGGTAGAACAGCCCGTGCAGAGCGAAGGGAAGCACCAGCATCAGGATGACGAACGGGCTCTGCCCAGCCAGCAGGTCACCCAGCAGAGGGATGGGCTCAAGCCAGTGCAGGCTCCACTCCGGCACTCCGCGAGCGTTGGGGGGCATTTCATAAAAGCGACGCAGGAGAAATACCGTCGCCCCCGCCGAGAACAGGTTCACCGCCATCCCGCTGACCACGTGGTCGGCGCGGAACCGTTGAGTCAGCAGGGCGTGAATCAACCCCAGCAGAGCGCCGGCGCCCATCCCACACAGCACCCCCAGCCAGCCGTTGCCCAGTTCAACCGCCGCCGCCCAGCCCACGAACGCCCCCATCAGCATCTGTCCCTCCAGCCCGATGTTCACCACGCCGCTACGCTCGGACAGGATGCCGCCCATCGCCGCCAGGGCTAACGGCGTCGCCAGACGCAGAGCACTGCGGAACAGTTCTATATCGAATATCTCGCCCATCTATCCTGCCCTCCGCCGGAAACGCATCGCCGCCAGGAAGAAGATAATCACCGCCTGCACCACCGTGGTAATCTCGCGCGGAACAGCCGGCACCGTGACGGACTGCATGTACACCGCCCCGTTCTTCATCGCGCCGAGCACCAGCGCCGCCACCACCGCGCCTATGGGATGGTTGTTGCCCAGCAGGGCGACCGCAATGCCGTCGAAACCGTAACCAGGAGAAAACTGGTCGTAGTAACGATGGTGCACGCCCAGCACCTCCACCGCGCCCGCCAGCCCGCCTATCGCTCCGCTGAAAAGCATACTGCCCCAAATCACCCGCGACACGTTCACTCCAGCCGCTCTCGCCGCCTCGGGATTCGCCCCCACCGCCCGCAGCTCATAGCCCCATACCGTGCGCTTCAGCAGATACCACAACAGGAGCGCGGTCGCCAGCGCAATCAACAGACCCACGCTCAGCCTCGTTCCCTGCACCATAATTGGTAACCATGCGGTGGGGAGCGCTTCGGGCGTTTGAGGCGACATGGAGTTCGGGTCCTTCCACACCCTCGTCACCAGATACTGCGTGAGGTAGATGGCGATATAGTTCATCATGATGGTGGTGATGACTTCGTGTGCGCCTCGCCACGCCTTCAGCACGCCCGGTATCCAGCCCCAGATTCCGCCTGCAACCATCCCCGCCAGCAGAGCCAGCAGAACGTGCAACGGTGCAGGCAAGCCCGACACCGCAAACCCCACCCAGGCAGACGCCAGCGCACCCACCAGCAGCTGCCCTTCCACCCCGATATTGAACTGCCCTGCCAGCAAACCCACTGCCACCGCCAGTCCGGTGAACAGCAGGGGAGTGGCGTTCAGCAGGCTTTCGGACAGCGCGCCCCGCGCCAGCACCGCTCCTTCCCACCACGCTATCAGAGCAGGCAGGGGAGGACTGCCCGCCAGGGTGATCACCAGCGCCGCCACCACCAGCGCCATCGCCAGCACCGCAACGGGCAACAGGAGCGCACGAACCATGCTTCTCATGCGCCACCTCCCGTCGCCGCGCCCACCATCGCTGCGCCAATCTCGTCGCGGCGCCGCCGTTCGCCCTCCATAATATCCACCATCTGCCCGTTAAACAGCACGCCTATCCGGTCACACAGCGTCAGCAGTTCATCAAGGTCAAACGACACCACCAGCGCCGCGGCTCCCTGTTCGCACGCCTGGCGAATGGCGTGGTGAACCGCTCGCGTGCTGGCGGCGTCCAGCCCGCGCGTGGGCTGTCCGGCGAGGAGCAGAGCGGGTGTTTCCATCAGTGCGCGCCCTACCACCACCTTCTGCTGGTTGCCTCCCGATAGAGCCGAAAAAGGCGCATCCGGGGCAGGAGCGCGCACGGCAAAGCGCGAGATGATTTTCGCCGCGAACTCCTTCATGCGTGCAAACGACAGAGAAAACGCCGAGCCGAAACCGCCCTGCCGATGCAAGCCAAGCGCGGAGTTCTCGGCGACCGACCACTCCAGAATCGCCCCGCGCAGGTGTCGGTCCTCCGCGATATAGCGTATTCCCATCTGCAGGCGTGCCCCGGCAGGCAGGTGAGTTATCTCCCTGTCGTTCAGCCATATCCTTCCCTGCAGGGGGGTGACCAGCCCCATCAGCGCGTCAATCAGTTCCGCCTGTCCACTGCCGTCCACGCCCGCAATGCCAAACACCTCGCCCGGATAAATCTCAAAGGAGACCCCTCTCAGCCCCACGCGACTGCGCACCGGAGCCACCGTTAAACCTTCCACCCGCAGGCGTGGCGTCTCGCTCAGCCTTCTGCCCAGCAGTAACTCATCCTCTGGCAGCACGCCGCCTTCGCCCACGATAAGCCTTGCCAGCGCTGGGGCATCCACCTGCGGCTCGGCGCCGGGCTTCTCGCGCACCGGCATGGAGGCGACCACTTCCCCAGCCCGCAGGACCGTTACTTCGTCGGCGTGTTCCAGCACCTCCTGCAGCTTGTGGGTGACCAGCAGGACGGTGCGCCCCTCCTCGGTGAAGCGATGCAGAAGCGCGAAGAAGGACTCCGCATCGGCGGGAGGCAGGACGGCTGTCGGTTCGTCGAAAATCAGTACCCGCGCGTCGCGCAGGAGCAGTTTCAGGATTTCCACCTTCTGCTGTTGCGACACCGAGAGCGACCCCGCAGGCGCGTCCCAGTCCACCTGCAGTCCAATCACCTCTGCCAGCTGTCGGGCGCGTTCCAGCACCTGCGCACGGGGCAGGGGAGCGAGCAACCTGCCGGTACCGCCCAGCAGAAGGTTTTCGGAAACGCTCAGGCGCGGTATCAGCGCATAGTGCTGGCTGACCATCCCCACACCCGCCTGCAACGCCTCCGCCGGCGAGCGGAACCGCACCGGCTGTCCATACAGATACACCGTGCCGCTGTCGGGGGGAAACACGCCGTACAGGATGTTCATAAGGGTGGTCTTGCCCGCGCCGTTTTCTCCCACCACCGCGTGGATGGTTCCCTGCCGGACGGCGATGCTGATGTCCCGGTTTGCCTGCACCGCGCCGAACCGCTTGCAGACCGCCTCTGTGCGCACCACCACCTGAGCGTTATCCTTCATCCTGCGTGCCTTGCTCCATGCGGATGGTTCTGGCAATGTGAGGGTCGGTACGGCGCACCTCCTGCGCCACCTGTCTGGGCTGAGAGGATGCCTGCAGTTCCCGCAAAAGGGCGTCGTATTCCTCCCCATCCACCGGTAGTTCCACTGTTTTGCCTCGCAGGGCGGAGAGTATGATGGCATTTGCCAGCTCCAGGCTCCACAGTGCCTCCTCGCCGGGCGCGATTAACGCCGTTTCCTGTCCCAGTATCACGCGTACAAAGTTGCGGATAACCGCCTCATGCCCAACCTCTCCATCAGCCACGTCGGGGGTGTATACCTCGGTAGCGGGAACCTCCCACATATCCTGCGCCTGCTGGAGGTATTCGGGAATGGGGGGAACGGTGCGGGTAACCGTTACCTGCTCGCCGTCTATGATTACCTTGCCCCGTTCGCCGGCTACTTCAAAGTGTCGGGTGGGGGGCATTTCGTGCACGTTCACATAGAGATAGCCATGTGCGCCGTTCGGGTATTCCAGCACGGCGAAAGCCTCGTCCTCCACCTCTATCTGGTGGTAGCGTGTGCGCGCCTGCGCCGTTACCCGGCGGGGCAGACCTGTCAGCCAGCAGAAGATGTCCAGGTGGTGCGGAGCCTGGTTCATCAGCACGCCACCGCCTTCGCCCGCCCACGTGCCTCGCCACGATGCCGACCGGTAGTACGCCTCACTGCGGCACCAGGTGGCTATGGTCTGCGCCCGCACGAGGTTGCCAACCACGCCGTCTTCCACCGCCTTGCGGGCAGTGCGGAAGTGTTTCTCGGTGCGCATCTGAAGCATCGCGCCCAGCAGGCATCCATGCTGGCGGGCGGCTTCGACCATCCGTCGCCCCTCTGAAATGCTAATCGCGAGCGGCTTCTCGCACAGCACGTGCACACCGTGCTGAAAAGCGGTTTCGGCGATTTGTGCGTGCAGAGGGTGCGGCGTGGCGATGAGCACGGCGTCCACCAAACCACTGCGAAGCAGTTCGCGATAGTCGGTAAAGCCGGGCACTCCGAACTGCTGGGCGACCTGCCGGGTGCGCTCCTCGGATGCCGAACAGACCGCCACCAGCTGCGCCTGCTCGACACGCTGGACCAGATGGGCATGGGCAACGCCCATACCACCCACACCGATAACCCCAAAACGCACCCCCTGCATAACCATCTCACCGAACAATATTGGGGTCGGATACGCGCTGACCCAAGACCCTGCGCTTTGGCTGGGAGCTGGCGCGAAGCTCCTTCAGCAGAGTATCGTACTCCACCCGGTCCACTGGCAGGGAGACCGTCTTCGCTCGCTTGCTGGAGAGAATAATCCCGCTGGCAAGTTCCACGCACCAGATGCCCTCCTCGCCCGGCGACAGCAGAGGCTCGCCATACAGAATCGCCCGGGCGAAATTGCGAGTAATCTGGGCGTGTCCGGCAGGCATCTCCTCCACGTCCACCTCTACCGGCTCCGTTTTGGGTCCCGCCCACATATCCGTCGCACTGAAGGTGAACTCGCGAATGGGAGGGACCACGCGCCGGATCGTTACCTGCCCATTGTCTATCACCACCTTGCCCTTATCACCGGCGATTTCAAAGCGCGTGGTACCCGGCGCCTCGTTCGTGGTGGTGTACAGGTAGCCGTGTGCGCCGTTGGCATACTCCAGCACGGCGAATGCTTCGTCTTCCACTTCGATTTCGTGCAGGCGGGTGCGCGTGGAAGCGGTGACCTTCGAGGGCAAGCCTGCCAGCCAGCAGAACATATCCAGCGCATGGGGCGCCTGGTTCACCAGCACGCCGCCACCCTCGCCAACCCATGTTGCTCGCCACTCTGCCGAGTCGTAGTACGCCTGATTGCGGTAGTACGCCGCCACCATTTCGGTCCGCATCAGCTCGCCGATGATGCCATCCTGAATTGCCTTGCGGGCGATTCGGTAGGGGCGCTCGGTGCGCATCTGAAACATGACGGCGAAGACCTTGCCCGCACGCTTCGCTGCCTCAATCATCCGGTCAGCCTCGACGGGGTTAATCGCCATCGGCTTTTCGGTCAGCACATGCAGTCCCTTGCTGAAAGCATATTCCGCCACCTCGGGGTGCGCCGGATGCGGAGTAGCGACAATCACTGCATCCACCAGCCCGCTGTCAATGCACTGCCGATAATCGGCGAAGAAGGGGACCCCATACTGCTCGCCCACCTGTTTTGCTACGTCGGGGTCAATGTCCGCAACCGCGCTGAGCTGCACTTCCTCTACTTCTGCCATCATTTTGGCGTGAGCAGAACCCATGCCCCCCACGCCAATAATGCCCAAGCGTACCTTATCCATGTCCCGAAACCTCCTCTGGTGATGCGCCTTCGTGTGCCATATTCGCCCAGAGGGTGGCTTCTCCCTGCACAGGGGCTTACGTCACAACGGTAGAGGAGGATATGATAGAATAGACGCGGGAGGTGAGCAAAAGGTGAGCTTCTGGCATGTTGTTTTGCTTTTCTTTGGCATGGCGTTTGGCGTGGGCGCACTGGCGATTTTCCTGGAGCATTTGCAGAAGATTGCGGTGATCAAAGCACAGGCAAGAAGCCAGCATGATGATGAGGTGCGGCGCAGGCTAGAGGAACTGGCTCGGCAGGTGGCGGAGATACGGCAGATGCACACGGACCACGTGCTGAACCTGGATAGTCATCTCCAGCACCTGGAATACAAGCTCTCAGCACTGGAAAGCCGGTTGGAGCAGGTAGAACAGGCTCAGCAGGTACACCGCTGAGCCTATATGCTAAGCGGCTTCCTGCTGTTTCTCTGACGGTAGGGGACGCACGCAGTTGCGCCCAGCGCGTTTGGCTTCATACAGTGCCGCATCGGCTACCTCCACCACCTCAGAGGGGGCGTGCATATAGGGCTTGTACTCCGCGACGCCGAAGCTGGCAGTAATCTGGCGATAGGGGTTCTTTGCTTCTGCGATGGCACAGCGCAACCCCTCGGCAACGGCAATCGCCTCATCCAGAGAAAAGCCTGGCAACAGCACGGCAAGCTCTTCCCCGCCATAGCGCGCAGTTACACTGTCTGGCGGAGAGTGTTCGCGAAGTACCTGGGCTACCAGTCTCAGCACCTCGTCGCCTGCCTGATGTCCGTAAGTATCGTTGAAGCGCTTGAAATGGTCGATATCCAGCAGGATAAAGGAGAATGAGCCTTTTCCGTCGCGTGCCAGATTAAAGCTCTCGGCGAGTCTGTCCTGCAGGGCGCGGTGGTTGTACAGCCCGGTGAGGGCATCGGTGAACGCCAGGCTTTCCAGTCGCTCGTTCAGCGCACGCAGCTCCCGTTCATACTGCACGCGCTGGGTGATGTCCACGCTGGCGCAGATTCCGCCCACCACTTCGCCGCTGGCTCCATGCAGGGGGAACAGGGCACGCAGAACGTGTCGCCTGCTGCCGTCTCGACAGCGGTCCACGTGCTCCACAGTAATGTTCTTCTCGCCATCCATCACCTGACTGATAATATTGCGCATCGCCTCTTCGTTTTCCGGGGTGATGATGGTATGGAACATAGACTGAGAAAGCACCTCGTACTCCTGCCAGCCGTAGAGATTGGTCGCCGCGCGGTTCCATTCGTAAATGATGCCTTCCGCGTCAAAGGTAAAGCACGCCACGGGCACGTTATCGAACAGCTCACGGAAGCGCAGGTTCGCCTGTTGAATCATCTCCTGCGACATTTCCAGCGCCTGGGTCTTGAGCTCCAGCTCTTCCTTCTGGCGGGCAAGTTCTTCGTTCGCTTGGCGCAGACGTTGCTCCATATCCAGAATGCGCCGGGCGACGCTGAGGCGTGAAGCCAGCTCCGCACGGTCTAACGGTTTGGACAGGAAATCATCCGCGCCGGATTCGATGGCATGGAGGCGGTCCTCTCTGGTGTCCCGGGCGGTCAACAGGATAAAGTAGACATACCCCCTGCCAGAACGCGAGCGAATGCGTCGACAGAGTTCAATGCCATCCATGCCCGGCATCATCCAGTCGGAGATGACCAGCGGAAAGCTCTCCTTCTGGAAGGCTTCCCATGCACCTGTGCCATCTTTCACGGCGTGCACGGTGTACCCCAGGTCCTCCAGCGCCTTGCGAAGCACCAGGCGCGACACGCCGTCATCTTCGGCAATCAACACCCTCATGCAGCAACCTCCCGGTCGTCCTGCCGACGCTGTTCAAAGAGCTCGACCTCTTCCAATAGCCTCTCGGCTTTGTGCAGACTTTCGGCGATGGGCTGTGTGGGAAGAGTTTGTTCCATCTCACCACACAGGTTCTCTATGTCCTTCGCCCCAGCGGCGATACTCAAGCGTTTCAACCCCGCCAGCAGGTGGCGGGCGTAGTTCGCGTCTCCCTCCTGCAGTGCCCGGCTGATTTCTGCGACCATCCAGCGTGCCTCGCTGGCAAAGTGGTCGGCAACCTGTTCCGCAAGCGGCGCATGGACGCGGCGGCGCACAGGGCTCCACTTCTCTACCATCCGCGCCAGCTGCTCGATCTTCACCGGCTTGCTCAGGTAGTCGTCCATGCCCGCCGACAGACAGCGTTCGCGGTCGCCTTCCATCGCGTGCGCGGTCATGGCGATAATGGGCAGGTGTTTGTGCGTGCTCAACTCCCGTTCGCGGATCAGGCGGGTGGCTTCAATGCCATCCATTTCGGGCATCTGCACGTCCATGAACACGATATCGTAGGCTCGCGAGGCGGTCATCTCCACCGCTTCGCGTCCGTTGGCGGCAACCTCCACCGAACAACCCAGACGCTTCAGCATGTGCAGGGCAAGTTTGCGGTTGACCTCGTTATCCTCTACCAGCAACACTCGCACACCGACCGCGCGCCGCTCCGTTTGAGGAACGCCTCCGAAATGCCCCTCATTGCTGGCGATTCCGGCTACCTGGCAGAGGGCGTTATACAGCTGTGAACGGCGCACGGGCTTGGTGAGCCACACGTCCACACTTGCCGTCTCTGCTTCCTGAACCCCTGCGGAGTTGACGGAGGACAGAAGGATAATCTTGCATTTTGCGGTGTGCTCACTGGAGCGAATCTGCTTTGCGATTTCCACCCCGTGCAGTTCGGGCATCTGATAATCCAGCACCACCACGTCAAAGGGGCAGGACGATGCCTCGGAAAGCATCTGCAATACTTGCCGTCCATCTTCCGCCTCCTGCACCGAACAGCCCCACGACTGCAGGTGCTCGCGCAGGATGCGCCGATTGGTGGGGTTATCATCCGCCACCAGCACGCGCAGACTGGCAATTTGCTGGTAGGCTTCGTGGTGCACAGTTCGCTGTGCCTTCGGCAGAGGCAGTTCTATCCAGAAAGTGCTCCCTTTGCCCGGCTCGCTTTTCACCCCGATTTTGCCGCCCATCAGTTCGGTGAGCTGTCGGCTGATGGTCAACCCCAGCCCGGTGCCGCCGTATCTGCGGGTTACCGAGCCATCCGCCTGTGTGAAGCTTTCAAAAATCTTCCCCTGCTGTTCGGGCGCGATGCCGATGCCGGTATCCCTTACCGAGAGGCGCACGCGTACCACTTCGTCTGTCTCGTGCATCACTTCCGCGCTGATGACCACTTCGCCCCGGTCCGTAAACTTTACCGCGTTGGAGGTAAGGTTGGACAGAATCTGCTTGATGCGCACCGGGTCGCCTCGCAGGGCGGTGGGAATATCGGGGGGAACTTCCGTGAGCAGTTCGATACCCTTCTGGTGAGCAGGGCGTGCGAAAGCGGCGCCAACCTCTTCTACCAAAGCACGCAGGTCAAAGTCTACCTGCTCAATAGTCATCTTGCCCGCTTCAATCTTCGAGAAGTCTAGAATGTCATTGGTGATGGACAGCAGGGACTCCGCGCTGGCTTTGATGGTCTCCGTATATTCGCGCTGTTCCCTGTTCAGGTCTGTCTGGAGTAACAGCTCCGTCATGCCGATGATGCCGTTCATCGGGGTGCGGATTTCGTGACTCATGTTGGCGAGGAACTGCGATTTGAGCCGAGATGCCTCCAGCGCTGTCTCTCGCGCCCGAATGAGCTCCTCTTCAGCCTTCTTGCGTTCGGCGATTTCCTGCTGCAGCTGCTGGGTGCGTGCCTCCACGCGCATCTCCAGCTCGGCATTGACGTTTTGCAGAGCGGCTTCGCGCGTTTTAATCTCCGCCAGCATCTGGTTAAAGCCTTGCGTGAGCGCACCGATTTCGTCGCGGGAGGGCGTCTCAATGTACACCGAATAGTCCCGCGTTTCCGAGACGTGACGCATGGCATCTGCCAGCTTCAGCAGGGGGGCGGTAATCCAACGCTGGAACCGGCGTGCTAGCAAAAAGGACATCAGTGTTGAAATGACCAGCAGGATACCAAGGGGTTGGATATAATTGCGCAGATGTGTTCGCCATCCAATCAGGTCGTAACGCAGGTACAGCGTGCCCACGTTCTCCCCGCCGTCGTTGGTAATGGGCAGAAACAGCTCCAGAGAGTGCGCGCTGGAACGCTGGGTCTGCCCCTTTTCGCGCCCCGTTGGAGGGTCCAGCGAAACGCCGGGACGCGCGTAGGATGCAAAGAGCCTGCCATCGGGAGTGTATACTGCAGCGGCAAGCACGCCGTCGCTGGTTCGCAAAGCGGACAGCACATCCACACAGGCTTTTTGGTCGCCAAAGGTCACCGCCGCGGCAACGTTGGAAGCGGTTATCTTCGCCACAGAAAAAGCGTGCTGGTGTGCACTTTGGCGGTACACCGCGAGATTGATAAACATTAATATCACCGATGCCGTCAGCAGAGCCAGCACCGTGCTGGCAAAGCTGACAAGCACGATTTTCCACACGATAGACAGGTTGCACCGCTGTAACATCGCCCGTTAGATCCTCCGTCCCTCCCCAACGATTCGTGCCAGACTGAGCAGTTTCGAGCTGATGATCAGATGCGCCCGACGAGCGGAATCCGGGTTGATTTCGAACCGAATGCGGTTCTGCTCGGTGAAGAAGCCAATGATACCTCCTTTGCTGGCAAAATTAGCACTCTCGCCAACAGTCAGAACAGGTGCATCGGCAAGTATTTCCAGAATGGCAGGCAGTTTATCGGCTTCGTCCTTCGGGATGAACAGAATATGACACCTGCGCAGTTCCTTATCCATGCCCGCCTGGCGCACCACAATACCTCTTCCGTTCACATTTTTTCCTCGAACCACCTTCTGCAGGGCATCGGTTACCGGGCTTTTGCCCAGCACGCCGATAACAAACGGTGATTTATCGTTTTCAAATGCGCCCGACGGATACTCCACGTAGTGCGCGAAGTGGAAGAGGAAGGCGGCTTTGACTTCCGCCTCGTTGTAACTCTGGGCAAGAAGCGTGGCAGATAGCATCACAGCAACCAGTGTCGCTGTGACCCTTTTGACCGGTATTGCGAATGGCTTTCGCTCTACAACTGCCACACCAGTCTCCCGTATATCGCCCGTTCGGGAATGCTATCCCGTTCCCAGAGCGGGTGTTCGAACTCGCGTTTCTTACGTTTCAGCAGGTTCTGCAATGTCAGGCTGAACCGCGCATCCTTCGTCACATGCCACCCGAGCGAAACGTCCAGTCGGTAGTAACCCGGGATAAAATCCATGCCATACAATCTGTCCACCACGAACAGGTAAGCATCAAGGTGCCACCTTCCAGGCAGGTTCAGGTGCGAACTGATGTTTACCTGATGGCGTGGAGTGTTGCTGGTGCTATCGCTGTGGAAGTTGAACGGGTCTTTGCTGTCCGGGTCATGCTGGAGCCGGTAGGTGATGTTGGCGTAACCCAGCTTCAGCGTCCAGAAGTCGGTGACGTTCCAGCTGGTGGAAACCTCGAAGCCGTATGTCCTGCCGTGCAGTTTATTGCTCATGTACACAGGCAGGACCAGGTGAGGCGCTGGGTCGTTTTCGAGGAACGGGTCCGCTGGCTCGAAACTGCGCAGGTTCCGGTACACGTTGTAAAACGCCGAGATGTCCAGCCAGAGCCTGGGGTGAGGCTGACAGCGATAGCCCAGCTCGTAAGCGGTCACCTGTTCAGAGCGAAAATCAGGACTGCCGTAGATGCGCGAGAACATGGGCAGGCCGTTCACCATGCCCTCGTAATAGGCGTCGATGGCAACAGCCCGCTCGGCGCGGGTGGGCATCCGTACCGCATGAGATACCGCCCACCACCAGGCGTTGTGTTCGCTGGGTTTCCAGAAAAGGCGCAAGTTGGGCTGTATCTCCCAGGCGGTGTAGCTGTTGTTCTCGAACTTCGAGCCGAAGGTCAGTCGCGTGCGATCGTTCAGGGTGATGTCGTCCTGCACAAACGCGCCGAACACATGGTCAGTTCGGCTGGATGGGTTCAGTCTCATGTATCTTCCGACGGTTCTATCCTGCGTGCGTTTGTACTCTATCCCCCACAGCAGGTCGTGCCCTGCGCGTGACTGAATCCTCTGTTGCCAGCTGAGGTCAAAGGTATCGCGGACCTCGCTCACCTCGATGGGCGACCGGGCTTCGTGGGTGTAGTAGATGTGCAGGGTATCCTCCGCTGTCTCGCGCTGGCGGTTCCACGTCCCCATCAGGTAGTATCCTGCCAGGGTATAGCGGTCGTCCACCATGCGGGTGCCCGGGATAGTGGGGTCGGGCAGTCTCAAGCGTTGACTGGCGCGTCCAGTGTACACCTCTCCGTGCAGGGTGAAGTTTTCGTTTGGAGAGCGGTTCCAGTCTGCACGAAAGCCGCTGCGCCGAACAAGCCAGCCGTCGTTGTTGGGGACGTATACCTTGTCCTCTTCGAGGTTATCACGCTCGTAGTACAGGGTGTACGCCCGGTAGTAGCCGTTCTCTCCGATTTTTCCTCCGACGCGCAGTCCTCCAAAAGCTTTTTCCTCGCCTCCGCCGCCCGATATCCACACGGTGCCCTGGGTCTCCTTTGCGGGTTTGGTAATGATATTGATGACACCGTTGACCGCGTTTGCGCCCCAGAGTGACGCACCGGGACCGCGAATCACTTCGATGCGCTCGATATCCTCCATAAACAGAAGGGGCTGGGCGTCCCAGTAAACGCCGGAGAAGAAGGGCGTGTACACGCTTCGCCCGTCGATGAGCACCAGCAGTTTGTTGGAATAGCGTCCGTTGAACCCACGCACCGCTACCGCCCACTTGTTTGCGTCGATAGCGCCCACGTGCACACCGGGCACCAGGCGCAGCACCTCGGGGATGGTGTTTGCGCCCATGCGGTGAATGTCTTCGGCAGTAATCACGTACACCGAGGCGGGCACATCGCGAATCGCCTGTGCCTTCTTGGAAGCGGTAACAACTTCTACCTGCATCAGCTCCTCGATACTGAGCTGGGTCAGGTCTTGGACGCCCTGAGACGGGTCACTGCGGGCTACTGAGGTTGCAATGCATAGCATCACGCAGAGAAGAATTGCCGAACGCATAAAATGCCCTCCCAACCATTGCGAGAGTTCTGATAGTTATTTTCGGTAAAAAGGCGGGCGCACTTTATGCTGGCAAAAATCGTTCAACTGCTTGACACCGCAGGTACGTCCTCTGTATACTATTCACGGTGAAACTCGGGAATTGTATCTATCCTACCGTTGATTATCAGGAGGGACTCCTTACTTGGAACGAATTACCATCACCGGGGGCGTACCTTTACAGGGCGAGGTGCGTGTCAGCGGAAGCAAGAACGCTGCGCTTGCCATCATGGCAGGGGCAGTTTTAGCGTCTGAGCCGGTTGTTTTACACAACATCCCGCATATTACCGACATCTACACCATGATGGCGATGCTTCGCCGACTGGGTACGGTTGTGGAGTTTATCCATCCTCATTCCTTGCTGATTGATGCCAGCCGTATCAGCAATCTGGAAGCCCCCCACAATCTGGTCACACGCATGAGAGCCTCGTTTAGTGTGACCGGTCCGCTGGTGGCGCGTTTCGGTTTTGCCAGAGTACCCCTGCCGGGCGGTTGTGACATCGGCGCCCGTCCGGTGGATTTTCATATCAAAGGCTTGCGCCTGCTTGGGGCGGACGTCAGCATGGACGGCGATTCTGTCACCGCGCAGGCGGGACGACTGAAAGGCAACGTCATCTACCTCGACTATCCCAGCGCAGGAGCCACTCAGCACCTGATGACGGCAGCCGTGCTGGCGGAGGGCACTACCGTGATTAAAAACGCGGCGGAAGAGCCCGAAGTGGTGGACCTGGCGAATTTTCTCATTGCGCTGGGAGCGCGTATCCGGGGGCACGGCACCTCGTATATCACGATTGAAGGCGTGCCGCGCCTGCGTGGTGGCGAGTACACCATCATTCCCGACCGCCTGGAGGCAGCAACCTACGCCATTGCCGCCGCGTTGACGCGCGGTGACGTGTACATCGCCAACGCCAACCCCGAACACATGATGCCCGTGCTCTTCAAACTGCAGGAGGCGGGCGTGCAGGTGGAAAGCAATCAAACCGGAGTGCATGTGCGCCTGCAGGGGCGACCCAGGGCGGTGAATATCAAAACCATGCCTCATCCGGGTTTCCCCACCGACATCCAACAGCCGATGACCGCCCTGCTGTGTGTGGCGGAAGGGGTATCCATCGTCACCGAGACGGTGTACGAGCGACGCTTCCGTTACGTCGAGGAACTGCAAAAGATGGGAGCGGACATCACCCAGGAAAACCGCACGGCAGTAGTGCGGGGGGTGGAGAAGCTGTACGGCGCAACTGTTGAGGCGACCGACCTGCGGGCGGGCGCGGCGCTGGTCATCGCCGGGCTGGGCGCAGAAGGCGATACCACCATCGAGAACATCTACCACATCGACCGCGGATATGAAAACCTTGTCGCGAAGATGCAGTCTCTGGGTGCGCAGATCCTGCGCACGAGCGATGAACCCGTTTTAGTCTCTGCACAAGGGGTGCCGGTGTGTTCCGTCTGACGCCCGAACTGGGCATTGACCTGGGCACAGCAAATATCGTGGTGTATCTTCGGGGCAAGGGCATCGTTCTGCGCGAGCCGTCGGTCGTTGCCATCTCTACCAAAAACAAGAAGGTGCTGGCTGTTGGCGAGGAAGCCCGCCTGATGCTGGGGCGCACGCCGGGGCACATTGTTGCCATCCGACCGCTGTCGGACGGCGTTATCGCCGACTACACCACCACCGAGAAGATGCTGGAGTATCTGATTGCCAAGGTGTGCGGCAGACGGCGCTTCTTCAAACCGCGCGTGCTGGTGTGCGTGCCTTCGGGGGTGACCAGCGTGGAGCGCCGGGCGGTCATTCAGGCGGCGCGTGAGGCGGGCGCAGGCGAGGCATATACCATCGAGGAGCCGATGGCAGCGGCAATCGGCGCGGGACTGCCCATCAGTATGCCGGGCGGCAATATGGTAGTGGACATCGGCGGAGGCACGACCGATGTGGCGGTCATCTCGCTGGAGGGCATCGTCATCAGCCGCTCGGTGCGGGTGGGCGGTAACAAGATGGACGAGGTCATCAGCCGTTACATCCGCGGCCAGTACAACCTGATGATTGGCGAGCGAACTGCCGAAGAAATAAAGATAAAGGTTGGCTCTGCCTTCCCGCTGGAGCAGGAACTGCAGATGGAGGTGCGCGGGCGAGACCTGATTGCAGGACTGCCCAAAACCATCACGGTGACCTCCGAGGAGATTCGGGAGGCGTTGCAGGAGCCGATTAACGCCATCGTAGAACGGGTGCGTTCGGTGCTGGAAGAGACTCCGCCCGAACTGGCGGCGGACATTATCGAACGCGGCATCACCCTGACGGGCGGAGGGGCACTGCTTCGTGGGATAGACAGGCTGCTGGAGTCAGTGACCAACATTCGCGTGCAGGTGGCGGAAGACCCGCTCAGCTGCGTGGCTATCGGCACGGGACGAGCGCTGGAGGAGTTCGCCGCCATCCGCGAAAGCAATGTGGTGTCGGCAGAGTTCTAAACAGGAGGAGGTATTCTCAACATGTTCCGCACGGCTTATCTGATAGGCGCGATAGCCCTTGCCATCGCTACCATGCCCACCTTCGCCCAGGACGTGGAGTTCAAGGACGTGCCTCCGGACCACTGGGCAGCGCCGGCGGTGAAGGAAGTGGTGGCAATGGGCATCATGAAAGGCTTTCCTGACGGTACTTTCCGCGGCGACCAGCCGGTGACCCGCTACGAGCTGGCGGTAACGCTGGCGCGATTCATGCGACACGTGGAAGAGAGCCTGAAAGACCTGAAGGCACGCACCCCCAAAGTGTCCATCGCCGTGCCATTGAAGCCACAGCACTGGGCGTTTTCCGACCTGAAGTTTCTGATAGAGCGCGGCTACGTCTCGGAGGAGTCCCCGCTATTGCGCGACCTGTCCAAACCGGTGGACCCCGATACGGTGAGCGCGGTGCTGGCGCAGGCGGTGATTGGGCTGGTGGAGCGCTACACCATCTCTCCCGAAGAACTGCAGATACCCGAAGCTGGACCGCCCTTCCGCATGGATTAACCACACTCGCTGAGCGGGGACGAGAGGAGCAATTCTGCTGTAGTAACTGCTTGTCACCCCGCTCAGCCTGATACCAGTATTTTGCGAAAAAATATTTCTATACGCCCTGTTATCTATTGACCAGATGCTGGCTTTCGTGATATACTTATATTAGCTAATTTTACACCGTAAGCAAGCAAACCTTTCGTGACGAAGAGAAAGGAGATTCTGATGAAAAAGACATTTGCGCTGTTCTTTGCCGCAGTATCTCTTACGATGCTCGTGTTCGCGGCAGAGTCTGAGGCGGCGGTAATCTATGCCTACAGCACCGTGTTCACCGGAGACACACCTACAGGTTCGTCGCCGTGGGCAACCCTGACCATCGAAAACCATGCCTCCAATCAGGTGAAGTTCACTTTGCAGGCGAACCTGCAAGCCCCAGGTGAGTTCATCCGTACCCTGTGGCTCAACATCGACCCATTTGTGTCCGTGTCGCTGGTTCCTGGCTCGGTAAACACATCCGGAGGTAGCAACGTTAACAGCGTGAATGCCTCGTCTAACGGGCACAATGCCCCCAGTGGTGAGAAGTTCGACCTGGAGGTCAACCTGCCCAACTCAGGAGCGGGGAGACTCACGGGCACAGAGTGGGTGTCGTGGATACTGCAGGGTACCGGGCT
>FMSI01084042.1_pt1 | contig 19353 bp, 15 predicted proteins | sample 1504471 | NCBI WGS metagenome assembly FMSI01 (sample SAMEA4475357, study PRJEB15587) | soil metagenome | biome: Soil; feature: Field | place: India | collected 2015-03-11 | depth 0 m
GGGGCAGTAGCTCAGTTGGGAGAGCGTCTCGTTCGCAGCGAGAAGGTCGCCAGTTCGACTCTGGTCTGCTCCAGATGAAAAAGGGAAAAAATGATAATACCAAAAAGAGTCTTTTTAACAAAAGGTGTAGGAAAGCATAAAGAAAAACTTGCAAGTTTTGAGTCTGCCTTGAGGGATGCAGGTATTGCACCTTTTAATATTGTTCGGGTTTCAAGCATTCTCCCACCCGGTGCAAAACTTGTTTCAAAGGCAAAGGGCTTGCAATATTTATCACTCGGTGAAATTGTCTATGTGGTTGTGTCTGAGTGTAGCACGAATGAGCCACACAGACTAATTGCTGCAAGTATAGGTGTGGCAATTCCTGCAGACCGCAATCAGTATGGCTATCTTTCAGAATATCATTCTTATGGTGAGACTGAAACAAAAGCAGGGGACAAGGCAGAAGACCTTGCAGCACAGATGCTTGCTACAACTTTAGGCGTTCCATTTGACCCGGATACAAGTTATGATGAAAGAAAGGAGCTCTGGAAAATTTCGACAAAAATAGTAAAGACAATGAACATAACCCAGACTGCAATTGGCGACAAATATGGACTCTGGACAACGGTAATTGCGGCAGCAGTGCTCGTTCCCTAAGATGGATTAAATGATATTATTATTATTTGTTTTGAATTTTACCATACCTGGTGTATCAAGTCAGGGTGATGTTGTTTTTTACTATGATGCCCGTTCACTGGGACTTGGTGGAAATACAACTGTCCTTGAAAATAGTCTCAATCCAGCGACCATTGGTCTAAGTGAAAAAATACAAATTAATATCAGCGGGTTTTTATACGAAGGAACAGAAAAGAGAGGATTAAGGGTTTATGATTCATACGGCAATAACATTGGCATATCTACAGTTTCAGTTTGCCATACTTCATTTTTAGACTTTGGACCAGCAAGCATAATCGTGCCGATAAAATTTTTTAGGTTAGGTGTAAAACACTATCGTATGTATGATTTTAACTACTACTTCAATCATACCTATCGCGATAACTTTTATCAGATTATCAAGATTGTTGATAATACTTACAGCGGAGCAGTCAATACACTGGCACCGCTGATGGGAATCAATTATAAGGGTTTGAGCATAGGTATTGAAAATGACTTCGTTTATGGCTCAACCAATAGTGAACTAAAAACCATCTATCCGACTGCAGAAGATTCAATTAAGCGTGATTCAAAAAATCTCTCAGGGAATGGATTCAAATGTGGGGTTATTTATGCGCCATCTTTTTATATAAGAATTGCCTATTTCTTTGAAAATAAATTTAATGTTTTTGCGGAAAACGATACATTTGAATATCCGGTTGGTCATAATATTGGTTTTCATTATCAACCGCCATACCGTATACCAACAAAATTCGTCTTAGAAGTCAATTATAAAATGTGGAATGAGGCAATATACTGTTATAAATTTGGAGTTGAACATACAATCCTGTATAATTATGCAGTCAGATATGGATTTTGCCTTTATCCTGATTATAACCAACCTGCAGTCTGGATGACAAATTTAACACTTGGCCTTGGTGGACAATTTAAAAATTATTATTTTGATGTGGGTTTCTCTTTTGGTAAAAGGGATTATGCAAATACTGACTTTGGTGGATTGGGGATAGAAGAAAAATATATATTTGATGAGACAAATATTCATTATATTCTTTCCTTAGGCTTAAATTTGTAATGTTATTCTGTTTGCTCACCTATATTTTTTTTTCAAGTGTTCCTGAACACATCTACATTCTTTATACAAATGACATTGAAGGGGGACTTTTACCGAGCACTGCCTGGTGGATGAATCCATACTTTCCACCACCGATAGGTAATGCTGCTGGTGCGGCTACTTTAATAAAGGAAAAGAGAAAAGAGGCTGATAGCTTGGGTTATGGATTTTTACTTCTTGATACGGGTGATATGTTTGTTGGCTCGCCCATCGGTGAATTTTCTAGGGGCAAAGCAGTTGTTGATTATTTTAATTATTGTGGTTATGACCTACTTTCTCCCGGCAACCATGATTATGATATGGGTGTGGATGTATTAAAGGATATTGTAAGAAGTGTCAATGCACGATTCATCTGTAGCAATATCGTTTATGAAGATACCAAACAAAATGTTGAATATCTAAAACCATATACAATTATTGAATTCGGTGATTTGAAAATTGGAGTTTTTGGTTTGCTTACCGAATATATGAAGGGAATGACTACGCCTGAACGGTTTAAAAATCATGAAGTTTTATCAGAGATTGAAACTGCACGAAGATTTGTTGATACACTGAAATCGAAAGGTGTTGATTTGATATTTGGGATGACCGGGATAGGTTTACGTCGCGATAAACGCCTTGCCGAGAATGTTCCAGGCATTGATGTAATATTTGGCTCCCATAGTTCAACTGCACTTGAAGAACCCTATGTAGATTCAATCAATCATACAATAATCTGCCAGAATTATAGCCATCTCACAAGCATGGGTTTTCTTGATTTGAAGATTGATAAAAAAACAAAAAAGATAATTGGTTACCGCGGTGAATTGATTGACCTATTGAGTGATGAAATAGAACTTGATACGATATTGCTTAATATATTAAAAAAATGGGAACAGGACACCAAAAAAGGGTTTGATGAAGTCATTGGCTATGCAAAGAAAGATTTGACCCGTGCTGGTTTTGAAGAATCACCAATGGGTAATTTGATTACCGATGCGATGCGGGAATATTTTAATGCCGATATAGCAATCCATAATTCTGGAGGTATAAGGGCAAATCTTAAAAAAGGGGAGATAACCTATAAAGATTGTTATTATGTGGATGCACTTTCTAATACCGCGGTTTTGATGAAGATAACCGGAGAACAGCTAATAAAAATTCTTGAAGTCGGGGTTAATGGAAGACACGCAATCTTTCAAGTTTCAGGGGTGAAATTCAAATACAATTCCAAAAACCCAATAAATCAAAGGGTTCTTGAAGTAACACTTTATGATGGAAGTCTGATAAAACCCGACAAAGAATATCTTCTTGTAACCAATTCATTCCTCGCGGGTGGTAGCGGCGATTATGCTATTTTTAAAGAGGGAAAAGACATCCAGGAGACTTTTACATATCTGCGCAATATAATTGCAGATTACATAAGGAAAAACTCTCCAGTAGACAAAGATATAGAAGGAAGAATTGTTGATGTCTCCCGTAAATAAAGAATGAATAAAAGATGTAAAATAACATTTTGCCGTTGCCTTGTAAAGATTGTAGCAATATTTTTTATATCATTACTGCTATTTTCTTCAGGCATAGCGGGTCAGCTCAAAATCGTAACTTACAATCTGTTAAACTTTCCCAACACGATGGGTTTTGAACGAATTAAATATTATCGGCAGATAATGGATTATCTAAAGCCGGATATCCTTGTGGTTCAAGAAATGGAGAGTGAATCGGGAATGGAATTGTTTAAAGATTCGGTGCTGAACTATAAAGAAAATAGTTTTTCACTTGCACCATTCAATGATGGTCCGGATACTGATAACGGTTTATTCTATCGCCGTTCAAAATCTGAATTTGTTGATGCGATCTATATTCCGACTACGAATAGAGATATAGCGAGATACCGGATAAGAATGATGGATTCAAAGAGAGAGTTCTATATCTTTTCTGTTCATTTCAAGGCAGGCGCTGAATATGAGTTGATCAGACTCCAGGAAGCAATCAGGCTGAGGAGTCACCTTGATTCCCTTTCCGATTCTACAGAATATCTTGTTCTTGGTGATTTTAATTTTTATTATAATGAATCGGGATATTGCAAACTCGTTGACAGCATTGAAACAGGACCGAGAGGACTGCGTGACTTATTAGCATTTGCCGATGTCTGGCACGATAATTATGCATATGCCTATGCCCATACCCAGTCAACAAGAAATGAAAAACTATCTGATGGAGGCGCGGGTGGTGGACTTGATGACCGGTTTGACCTCGTATTATGCTCTCCGAATTTGTTAGATACTGCTGGGTTGTTCTTACCTTCAGAATCTTATGTGGTCTTCGGCAATGATGGTAGGCATTTTAATAAATCAATAAATAGTGGTATCAATTATGCAGTTCCAAGCGAAGTGGCAGGGGCACTTTATTATGCCTCAGATCATCTGCCTGTTTCAGTTATTGTTGTGGATGGTTATGTTAACCATTCGGAAATCAAAGAACTCGCAATATATCCAAATCCTATGCGCAATCAAGCATATATAAAACTACCCTATTTGGATAATTTTAAGGTCGCAAAAGTCACCATTACAAATATCCTTGGACAGCGCCTTTATGAAACAGAGAGTTTTAATCCTTATATGGTTGCCATAAGTAACGATAAGCTCAATGTTGGCATCTATTTCGTTCATATCCAGATTGAAACCAAATATAATCAGTATTATTATCGTACCAAACTTGCGGTGATAAAATGATTATTTTTTTTATTTTGAGCATTTACATTGATAATTCCACAAAATTATCCACCGGCATAGAGTCCAATAGTTTGGGGGGAATAACAACGCTCGTTGATGAAGGATTATCAGTCTTCCATAATCCCGCAATAAATATTAAACCCAAATTCAATTTTATTATCGGCAGGTGGCTTTATGGAACCGATATGATAACATTTGGTGCTTCATATAAAAATAATGCGTTTGGTATTAATTACCTTGATTATGGAGATATCCAGGGCTATGATGAATATGGTATTCCCACAAACAGATTCTCTCCGTATGATTTAAATATTGGGCTTGCAAGAAATTTTGGTCTATTCGGAATTTGTATTAAAAACTTTCAATCAAGGATTGATTCGGTCACATTTTGGGGAATTGCTGTCGGTACTGGTTTAATAATTAATTCAGAAAATTTGTCATTCGGTGCAAAGATTGATAATATCGGTGGTGAAGTTGCTCATAAAGTAGATGTTCCCTTGATTTTTGCGATAGGGATTAGTTATAATTTCTCTGATGATTTTGCATTTTTTATTGAGACAAGGGGAAGAGATTTTGAATTAAGCAGTGGCTTATCGTATAAATATGACAAACTCACTATTTTTTCAGGTTTTAGGTATATCAAACCTGCTACTTGTATTGAAAAGCCTGCATTATCTGATTGTCAGTTTTCCGCTGGTTTATCTGTCGTTTTTGAAGAATACGAACTTGGTTATTCCTTTGTTTACACACAATTTTCAAATGCCCACCAGATAGGAATAAAATTTATTCCATAATTTTATCGTTTGAAAAGTTGTTTTAAGATTTTTGTCGCATCTTTAATTCTTAGAAATTTACAATAAAAATAGAATATAATCAATGTAAAAAAACAGGCGATGCACAAGGCGATGATCTGAATTAATAGATTGGGCAAAAATGTATTGTTAAAATAGTTAAAACTAATTATTCCAATAAAACTGCTTGCTACCGAACCAATAGAAATCCATAAAATAAAACTGAATAATTCTTTGATTTTAAGATTTCCTACTTTTGGGGAAAGTAAACTGAATAATAATATAAAATTGAGAAAGGCAGATATAGATGTGGCAAGTGCTATGCCACGATAACTCATAAGTCTCATCAAAATATAGTTCAAACACACATTGACACCAATCATCCCGAGGCTTACATACATCGGCGTTTTTGAATCTTTTAATGCATAGAATGCAGATGCGACATTACGTAACCCCGAAGCAAAAGGAATGCCGATAATGTAAAATATCAATGCCGACGCAGTGGCTGATGTGTCAAAGGCGTTGAACTTTCCGCGTTCATAAATAATCCGTGTGATTGGATGGGAAAAAAAGATAATAAAAATGGAACTGAGAATCGTTAATAAAAATACAAGTTTTAACGAATCAAACAATGTGCTACGTATTTCTTCAAATTTATTTTCAATCACAAGTTTTGATAGGGAAGGAAGGGCGACTGCACCAACCGCAATTCCAAAGAGCCCCAGGGGAAGGTGCATTATCCTGAAGGCATAATGTAACCAGGTCATACTCCTTTCTTCAAGAAATGATACCATAATTGTATCAACCATTACATTTATCCTTGAACTTGCAAGTCCAAGTGCTATCGGAATGAAAAGAACTATTACTTTTTTCAATGCGGGATCGTTTAGATTGAGATAAAGACGATAACGAAAGCCATTTTTAATAAGGGCAGGAATTTGTGAGCCAAATTGTATCATACCACCAACAAGAACACCATAAGCCATTCCAAAGATGGGATCAATGCCTTGATTGATTAAATAATTGTATACTACGATAGGGACAACTATTGAAAAAATATTGAACCAGGCAGATGCAACCGACGGAATAAAAAATTTATTTTCCGTGTTGAGATAACTCATTGCCCAGGCAGCAAATGCTACAAAAAGAAGAAATGGGAGAATTATTCTTGCAAGTTGGGCAGTGAGCTCAAACTTATTAGGAATATTGCCGAATCCAAAGGCAATTATACGAACAAAAAATGGAGCAAATATTACAAACAAAATTGTGATAATACCAACAACTATGAGCAGTAGATTGAAGATATTACTTGCAAGGATGTTTTGATTTGATTTTCCTTTGTTTTTTTCTTCGGTGAGTATTGGTATAACTGCAGAAGAAAGAGTTGTTTCTGCAAATAAGTCTCTCAATAAATCAAGTAATCGAAACGAGGCCTGAAATGCATCTGTAGAGGTGCTTGCCCCATAAAGATATGCAAAAACCATTTCTCGGAACAAACCTGTAATGCGGCTCAAAGCGGTACCGAGTGTGAAGGAGCGGACACCTCTGGTAATATCTGCCATTTTGTCATTATATTGATATAATTTGTGGTGTCAATCCATAAATTCATATGACTTTATACGGTTTCACTGCCCGTCTTGTTATACGAAATAGTCTGTGGCTGGTTTTACATTATGTTGCAAAACAGGTTATCATTGACATAACAGATAAATTATATAAAATATCCGTATGGATATTTATGATAAGTTGTTGAAAAAAAGAATAGTTATACTTGATGGTGCTACAGGGACAAATCTTTTTGATAAAGGATTAATTCCCGGTGAACCACCAGCAAGTTTGAATTTAAAAAATCAAGATGCAGTTTATGAATTGCAAAAAAAATATATTTATGCAGGTAGTGATATCATATTAACAAATACATTCAGTGCCAATCCAATAAATTTCAAGGAGGATTATAGAAAGATTATTAAGGCCGGTGTAAAGATAGCCCTTAAGGCAGCAGGTGATAAGAAGTTTGTATTAGGTGATGTGGGGCCTTTGGGAATTTTAATTAAACCTTACGGGGACGGTGATTTTGAAGAGGTTTATAATATCTACTGCCAAATTTTTAAAACATTTTATAAATCAGGTATAAATTCATTTCTACTTGAAACTTTCAACTCAATCATTGAAGCGAAGGCTGCGTTTCTTGCGGCAAAGGAATATTCAGATAATATTGGGGTTAGTTTTACATTCCAGAACAATTGCCGGACGATATTTGGTGAATTACCAGAATCAATCGCCATTACTTTTGATAGACTTGGGACAAAGACAATCGGTGTAAATTGCACAGAGCCTGATACGGCCATAGAAGTTTTGAAGAGAATGTCTTTGGTAACGAATCTACCTTTGTTAGCTAAACCCAATGCTGGGAAGGTCTGGATTGAAGATAATAAACTAAAAAATTCTATCTCGGACAAAAAACTTGCGGGGTATTTTGAAAAATTCGTCAAAGCAGGCGCAAGATTGATCGGTGGTTGTTGCGGAACATCTCCACAGTATATCAAATTAATATCAGAGCATAGAAATGTAGTTGCACCCTTTATGGTGAGTAAAGATGCGACCGGTATACGATACATCAGACAAAAAAATGTATTTTATCTTACCTCGCCCCAAAAATATATAACAATTGATAAAAATTCTACAATTATTGTCGGAGAAAGGTTAAATCCATCAGGCAGAAAAAAATTGAAACAGAGCCTTTTAACGAGTGATTATACAATCTATGGTTCAGAAGCGAAATCTCAAGAGGATGCAGGTGTAGATGCAATTGATATAAATGCCTTTATACCTGAACTAGATGAAAGTAAAACATTGCTAAATTGCCTTTATGAAGTTATAAAAAACTGCAATCTGCCCGTTTTTATTGATACCCAAAATTTTTCTGCTGCAGAAAAGTCAATGAGGATTTATCCTGGTATAGGTGTTTACAATTCAATTCCTGCCCGCGAGAAGGAATTAAAAAGATATCTGCCGTTGGTAAAGAAATTCGGGTTTAAAGTAGTGATATCGCTTGTTGGTAAGAAAATTCCAAGGACATTCAATGAGCGGATGAAAAATGTTCGACTTACAATAAAAGTGGCGAAAAGGTTGAAATTTCCAGTAGAAGATTTAATCTTTGACCCCCTTGTGTTTTCAGCTGCTTCTGAACCAGAACAGATTTCTGAATCTCTGAAGACTGTTGCAGAATTAAGCCAAAAGGGTCTCAAGACAGTATTGGGTATTTCAAATGTCTCGTTTGGTTTGCCCGAGCGGAGTTATTTAAATGCGGTTCTCGTTACCCTTGCGATAAATTCAGGTGTTAATTTTTTGATAATAAATCCACTTGATCAAAAGGTGATGGAGGCATACTGGTCATCGCGTGCACTTCTTAAAAAAGAAGTAAATGACTATATTAAATGGGTAAAAGATTTTTTACAAAGGGCGGTTATCAATCGTTCCGAATCAATAGCGAATAAACCAATTAAGCGTCAATTAGGCAGCGCAACAGAAGTCGCTACTCCTGATTCAAGATTAATAAAAGGAATAGTTGAAGGTGATGTCAAATCAGCAGTTGATGAAGTTAAAAGAATGCTCGATTCAGGTGTATCATCCCAAAAGATAATTGACCATTACATATTTAATGGAATGAAAATTGTGGGTGAAAGATATGAAAAGGGTATATTCTTTATACCAGATTTGATGAAGTCTGCAGAAGCAACAAGGGCGGTGATGGAGTTAATTAAAAAAAGAATAAAACATAGTCCCGGCGTGCTGGGGGAATGTGGTAAAAAGAAGAGAATAGTGCTTGCGACTGTTAAGGGTGATATACACGATATTGGTAAAAATATTGTAGCAATGGTTTTGGAATCTGCGGGATATGAGGTTATCGATTTAGGTAAAGATGTTGATACTCTTAAGATTGTTGAAGCCGTAAAAAAATATAAGCCGATTGCGGTTGGTTTGAGTGCCCTTCTGACGACAACAATGCCAGAAATGGGAAATGTGATAAAATTATTGAGAAAGAATGGTTTTGATACACCGGTACTCATTGGTGGTCCAAATGTTAGTGAAGGATTTGCCAAGCAGATCGGTGCGTATGCTGCGGTCAATAATGCATTTGAAGGATTACGGGTGTTAAAGGAGATAGGATAACAGGTTTGTATGTTAAGGGAGAAATTGAGAAACAAAAAGATAATCACGCTTGAGATTCTTCTGCCGACAAATATTGACACGGAAAATCTCATAAATGAACTTCAACCTTTTAAGGGAAATGTTGATGCCTTTAACATTCCTTCAAATCCTCTGGGAAAATTGAGACCGGATGCACTGTGTTTTGCTCATATCTTGCAGGAGTGCCTTAAAATAGAGACCATACCACATTTTGTAGCAAGACATTTTACCCTTTTATCATTTGAGAGCCAGCTGCTTGGGGCAAAGGCACTAGGAATAGAAAATATTCTATGTGTTACGGGTGATTCACCAGTTGAAGGCAGAAGTATGTTTGAATTGAATTCTGCTAAATTGTTGGATGTCGCAAAAAATTTAAGACAGGGTTTGACATCGGCAAGGAAAACAATCACGCCTGTTGATTTTTGCTTATGCACAAGTTTTAATCCTAATATAGTGAATCTTCAAGGTGAATTTATTAAGGCAGGGGAGAAGTACAGGTGCGGGGCCGAGGTATTTTTTACACAACCGGTATTCAATTTAGAGAAGTTTATTGAGATAATAAAAGATTTGCGCTACCGATTTAAAGATATTAAAGTAATAGCGGGTCTTTCTTTTTTATATACAAAAAAACGGGCTCTATCACTTATGAAATTCCTTGGAATTCCATATCAATATATAATGATGATTGAAGAGGTTGATGAAACAGAATTGCTTCTTGAAACTGCAAGAAAATTGAAAGATTATGTAGACGGATTCTATGTAATACCGATAGGTAAGTATGTATTCGGGATTGAGTTGGTTAAAAAGATAAGAGAGATGATTTAGTATCTTATCATTTGAATTTTGCCGAAAGAGAAAAAAATGTTTAATGCTTTTCAGTGTCTTCAGATTTATTTTAATTCTGTGTTTCCGTGTCTTTAGTGTTCCTTACAATTCGGTGTTTCAGTGTTTAAGTATTGACAAATGCAATTTATGGATATAATTTACTATGTGCAAGATGATTTTGTCCATCTTTGACTTTCAAAACTATAAAACCAGCAATTTAAAATCTACCCTTAAAGAAAGGATTACCTACTGACAGGTTGAAATATAAGATTGCTTCTCTGCCATACGAAGTGATAGCTCGCATTGACAAAAGAGAAAATACTCGCAGTGACAATAACCTTAAGAGTGCGGTTAGTTCAAACCTCCTTATATCCCCCTTTGGAATTTGAAAAAATATATCCAAATCCAGCAGAAGGGATTTTAAGAATCAGGTTTAATTCTCCAAATGATCATAGGGTCTCAATCAAACTCTGTGATTATAATTAATGCAAAAATTCATTTGATAAAAATGAATTTTTCTGAACCTTCATCATCCTTTACAAAATATACACCACTTTTGTCTATATCAGACACAATCCTACCTGAAATATCGAAGATTTTAATGTTTTTATTAGAGAATATCCATTCAGGAAGGGTGTTAATGAATAATCTGCTTTTACCTTTTAAACTGGGATATTTGATGTTGCAGGGAATTTCACCTTCTTCTACTTTAACAATGAGGTTCTTTTTTGTCAGGATTGTTACCTTATCTACATAGCATCTGTAATTTCCGACTTCTGAATTTGGATTATCATCATAGACAAAATAGATTTTATCAATCGCTTTGCCGACGAGTGGATATAGGTCAACTTCTATATACCACCATTTTCCGGTAGATTCCATCCTTGATTCCGGGTGCATTCGTATTTCATTCTGGTCAATACATTCAGAAGATTGTAATTCTATTCCATCTGTGGTTATGATGCCTAACATCAAATGTATTTTTTGATAGAGATATATGTGGTAAGTAAGAAAGGTTGCTTTATCAATATTTATATTCGGGATATCAAAGAGCAAATACTTACAATAGGAATTTTGGGTAGAACTTATATCTTCGCCAGCAACTCTCAAATAATAAGATCCCTCTAATACTGGAACACCAAATTCCTGCATAATACGACCTGCTTCTGGAAACGGTGCTGACCCGTACCCATCAACCCACTGCTTTGAATAAACAGAATCTGCAATTGGTATCGGTTCACCATTTTCAAAACCAGAATAGAATAAAATACTATCTGGTTGGCCAAAGATGTAATTGATAGTCTGAAGAAGGTCAACACCATAGCCTTTATAAACATAACCCTGGGTGTATACAGTCCCTGTTGGACTCGTATCGCGGGAGCAGGTATCGGTAATGATAGTAGGTTCAATCTGTGTATCTTCGTGCCATTCATTCCAGGAATTAATCGCAATCCATCTACCTATTTGATTATCTAAATGTATCTTTGATGTTATCAACGAACGTCTAAATGTCGTTGTGTGATTCCAGTTTTGTTTATACTGATTTGGAATGGCATAGTGGTTTGCTCCCAATCTTACTGCGCGATCATTAAAACCAGGCATTGCTTTGGGTATAAAACCTACTCCTAAGGCATTTGCTGCAGATTTATACTCAGCAAATTTTGAACTTACATTTTTCAAAAAATTAGTATTTGCAGGATAACCCGCATATTCTGACGGTCCATGCATATTATAACTCGTTATCGCATCAAAACAGGCAATTCTTGTTTGATTAGGTGTTCCCCAGTATACTTCATCTCCAACTAAAAAAATATTATACCCTAAATTTTGCAGAGCTGTTCGCATTGAATTTATCGCACCAGTATAATTTCCTGTGAATGTGCGTGTTAGATAAACAAAGACAACGGGGCGGTTATTATAAAAAAAATAACTGGGTTTGTTAAAGTGATTTTGTGCAATGTAGATAAAATCTGAAATGAAAGTATTAACGACATTAGGATTATCAAAATTTATAGGCGGTTCCCCCAATCTGCCAGAAGTTTCATAAAATAGACAGTATTTCAGATTACTACTGTTAAGTTGTGGTAGAATATAATCTAGTATTGTATAATCTTCCCAACTTTGTGGTCCCCACCACGATACTATCCAGTGGTCAATATTATAATTCAATGACCAAGCAATATGATTTTGAATCACAACGGGATTCCTTGAAGAGTATTCACCGAAATGGGGTAATTGAGGAATTAAAAGTTTTTTCCTTAAATAGCCTTCTTGCCAGTGTCTATTATAATCATACCATGGATAGTAATAGCAACCAATGAGATATTCTACACCATAAAGGTGCAAACATAAAAGGAAATATATCAGCATTATCTTTTTCATATATTACCTCCTCGTTACCAATTTAGAAAAATTTTATTTTATTATTCCCAGCCAATCTTTAAGTAGGAACTGGAATCTGCCAATCAACAGGCTGATTCTTGCCATCACGGTATAGCCGAAAGAAGCGCCAAAACCAAGCATAATAAAGATTATTCCGAGATTTGCAATCGGTTTGATTATTCCTTTCCTCTCTCTTGAGAAAAAGAAGAAGATTAATGTTGCAACTACTCCCATCAGAATTATAACTGCCCATAAACCATTATCCCAGCGTGTAAATACAGCCCGTGTGAGCATCGTTCCCTGAAGTTGCTTTATCACATCCGCCTGTAGTGCAGCAGGAATTGCTACGCCCGAGCCCCAGCCTAATAAAAAGGCGATTGGTATTCGAACCATCCAGGAAATTTGCGGAATAAATCTTGTTATGTATAAAATACCAAGAATCAGTGGTATAACATAAAGAAATTGTCCTTCTTTAAACAGCGGCACGATCAAGTTTGGATACACTACATTATGATAGGAAAGGGCGATGAAATAACCCGCAGAAGTCCCGACAAAAAGATGCTCGGCAAACCGATAGAATGGATTATCCTTGAAAATGAATGAAAATATAAAGAGCGTAAGCAGTGATGAAATCCAGATTAAAATATCCGTGGAAATATTCATTTTTGCCTCCTTATTAGAAAATACCCAACATTTCCAATTATGATAAATAACATTATAAAGAAATGTCCCAGGGATTGCGCATCCATTGCCTTTGTAGCATCCCTGCTTGTCAATCGATAACCCTTTTTCGCCAGGGCTGTTTCATACTCTGCAGCACCCTTCATTCCTGCAAAAACGCCCAAAAGTTGACCACTATTTAAATATGGATAGGTATCAGCTGCGGATACTGCAGTAACACCAGTTCCAAGTTTAAATCCAAATTTTGCCTGCCCGTATAATAACCAGGTTCTATATCCAGGGTCCCCTGCAGAAAAACTTAACACCAGACTTATATCATCATAATTTTTTATCTTTGCGGCCAATGGCAGGGAATCAAGCGGTGTATTATAGTAATCTGCTGGAAATACATTCTTGAAATTATCGCCAAGTCCAAGGACGACTGCGGCAGCGCCCGCTTTGTATCCCAGGAACACATAATCTTCACCATAATTTTTGTTATACTCCTCAGGAACTTTCTTCAATGCTATTTCCGCCATACCAGCACCCTGAGGCCAAAGAGCAAGGACAAGGACCTTTAGATTTCGGTTGAAACAATGATTCAACGCCGCCTCCAGCATTGGATATAGCTCAGGCATTGATTGTGGATCAAAATCACAGGAAATCAAAACTGGTTTAGAGTCAGGCGGTATTGATTCTATTGCATCCACGAGTTTATGTGTCTGAGGCATCACATTGATTGCCATACCAATCGGAGCAATGAGCGGTATAATAATTGCAAGGGCCATTACAATATATATTATCTGTCTTGGAATTTTGGTTAGTCTTTCTGCAAAGTTCATTGTTTACCTCCTCCACCCAGCCAGGAACGTTCAATACCAAGGATGATTTTTAGCGCAGTCGAGACAACGCCGAGTGCAACACCAAACATAATACCCCTTTTCGCTGCCATATTAGGAACTTTAAGTAACCATTCGGCAAATTCAGAGAGTTTAGGATGGATAAAATAACCAAATGGAACAAATCCAAGCATTACCACAAATGCGGCAATCAAAAGTAAGGTGGCTTCAGTGGTTCTTGCTCTAAATGCACGATAGGCTGCAGATGCCATATAGAATGCCAGGATTGCAAACATGCTTGCACCGAGGGGAAGTATGACATTGGAATATATCGTCATAAATACGGTTCCGCTCTTAATGCCCCAGAATAATCCGATTATCGTCATTAACCAGAGGCTGATTAGGGTTATAATACTAAAAGGCCAACCTTCGTTTTTTCTTCGGATACGGTCGGTATGATGGTCAATAAGACTACCAATACCAAGGATTATACTGAATGCAGATACAACAATGACCCAGCGGTTGATATGTTCATTTGCCTGAATACTTACGGGATGTCCGATAAAAAACTGGACAATCATTATTATCCCCATCAACATACAGATAAACAAAGGAATCTGTTTTTTCATTCATCCTCCTTGAAATTTAGGTTTTTAGCCATTGATGAATCTGGGATTTTTTGTCATCCTATGTTAAATAATGAAACGACCTTTTCCCAGCCTAAAAGCGCAAGTATTGAACTTATCAATAGAACACCAAGAATTATCATTTTACCCCAGTCCTGCCCTTTTAAAGAACCTAAAAGCAATGGTTCACGGGAAAGATAGGCACTTGCAGCGTATAATTCTTCACCGATGAGTGTATAATCACAGGCAACGATAAAGAATGGTAGCTGGAAAATGGAGTCGGTACCGGCAATCTGGATCGCACCAGTCGTAGCACCGGTTTCAGCAAGAACCAGGGATTCAGCCCAGAAATAACCGATAAAAAAATTAGTTGCAGGTTTATCCCTCATCATCGTTCCGCAGACCGCTGAGGTATAGCCAAATTGGTCCTCAGTTAAAAAATAGACACTGTCCGGATTGAAGGCATCAGGCCTTCCTGCATCTGTGTATGCTTCTTTAACGACTTCTCTTGCTACAGTATAAACTACTGGGTTGCGATTAGGAACGTATAGCGTAGTATTATATTCCGCGGCCTTTTTTGCAACCTGTGATAGAATGTTCATTGATGCAATGGTGGAAATAATATCAATGGTAGCAAGCCCGGGAACATACAGGATTGGCTTACCCATTTCTGTAGCCCTTCCTACTGCTTCCTCAACTGCTTCAAGACCGCTGATTTTTCTAATAAACAATTGCTTGCCTTTGCGAGCATGATAGATAAACCATAAAAGGAGTGCTCCATACATTATCAATGCAATTAGAACATTTAATCTCGCAATATTGAAGATATGCATCCCTGATGATTGCCCACCTTCATTGGCAATCAAAAATAAAATCATTTGCATAACACCTCCTTCACTGGTTGAAATAAATTCTAAATTTAATTCTGAAATTTTTCGCAAATAAAAATTGGGTGCTGATATTTGATTATGATTTTTAGACTCATATCTATACGCTGCGCTATTTAGCCAGTGCGGTTAGGGTTAAATAACTAATCAAGATTGAGGCAACTACTGAGCCAATTTCAACATAGTCCTGCCAGAATTTAAAGATTTGTCGCGGCACGATTATTCTATCTCCTTCCACAATTATCGGGTCTTTTTTAACTGAAATCTTTCTATTACCCCTTAAAACATATGCGCCTGACATACTTGCTTCAGCAAGTGGCCCACCTGCAAGCCCAATGTAATCGCTTGCCTTTAAATTTGGCTGAAAAGGGAAGGCACCGGGATTTACAACTTGCCCTTGGACATAAACAACTGCATTAAGTGAAGGTACAACCACAATATCCCCATCTTCTAATTCAATATTTGATTCGCTTTCTATGTTTGCAAGTGCCTCGTGGAGTTTGATTTCAAATTTCGTATCACCCCTCTGAATATAAGCATTTTTTAAATCTGCCCACGGGGTGACACCACCTGCCTTGCTGATTATGTCTGATATCTTCTCACCTGGAGTCAACTCATATAACCCTTCGCTTGCTCTTTCCATCGCTGCAGTCAATTGTGATACCTTAAGTTCATAGCCCATTTTGCCAAAAACAGCACCCTTTACAATTACTGATTTTTCCATCTTGGGCACGAAAATTAAATCTCCGTCCTGGACAAAAGGATTATCTTCGGTAATCCCGAATCTTTCAAATTTTTCAAGATTTACAATTTTGTAGATCTGGTCTTTTCTTTTTAATTCAATCTTTGTCCTTGTGCCAATAGAAGTCGTTCCCCCAGCCCTTTTTATTATTTCAGACACCCGGTCAACCGGATAAGCAAAGACACTGCCTGGGTTTCGTACTTCACCTGCAACATATACAAAAAATGTCCGCATACCAAGAAGAGTTAAATCAACACTTACATTTTTGTAGTATTTGGCGAATACCTTGGATAATGAGTCCCGAGCAGATTTCAAACTCAGATTATAAATCGGGATTGCTGCCACAACGTCATACTGGGGCACAAGAATGCCTTGGGTGGTTGGAACAGAAGCAACAGGCATATTAATAGTAATTTTCCCTTCATAGGTGATTATTGCTCTGTAAGAATAATTAGTAGTTCCTGTTATCGTGACCAAAATTTCATCACCAGGCATCAGGATGTATTCTTCAGAGACTATGGGTTTTTCGAGCCCTGGTGTACTTGGTGTCGTGCCTTGTTGGGCACAAAGGAATAGGGAAGGGCACGAGCCTAAAATGAAAATACCTAACAATTTAAAACCTTTCATAGAGTATTATATTTAAACCTAATTCAAAGTCAACAGTTGACAGTAGATATTTTTTAGGTATAATCATAAATTAAGTTAGTGGTGATTGGGTTAGGGGTTGAAGGTGTGTTTTATTCAACTACTTAACCGATTATTTATAAAAAATTTTACATCTTAACCTTAACCCTTAAAAGTTTATCAAAAAGAGGAGGCTTTAAAATGGTTGATGAGAAAAAGAATATTATGGACGAAATTGCGGAGGCGAATAAATCAGTAGTTTCAGGAATTGACGAAAAGGATATTCAACACTGGATAATTATCTCAATTATGGGAAGAAAATATCGAGTTCCAGCAGGATTGACTATAATGCAGGCAATGGAATTCGCGGGATATAGATTTATTCGTTCCTGTGGTTGTCGTGCAGGGTTTTGCGGTGCCTGCACCACAGTGTATAGAATTGAGGGAGATTATAGATTAAAGACTGCGCTCGCCTGCCAGACCCGGGCTGAAGATGGGATGTATCTGGTGCAAATTCCATTTACACCCGCACAACGAGCAAATTATGATATAAACCAATTAAGCCCTGGGATTGAGGCATTTTTAAAAGTCTATCCTGAGATATTAAAATGCCTTGGTTGCAATACCTGTACAAAAGCCTGTCCTCAGGATATTGATGTAATGGAATATATTGCCTGTGGCAAAAGAGGGGATGTGGAGAAGATGGCAGAAATTTCGTTTGATTGTATTATGTGCGGATTATGCTCAATTCGCTGTCCTGCAGAACTTGCCCAATATAATTATGCCCAGTTGGGGAGGAGATTATTCGGAAAATATGGGATGCCAATCCCTGAACACCTGAAAAAAAGATTGGATGAATTGAAACAGGGAAAATATGAGGCAGAATTAAAAAGGTTGATGACTGCCCCGATTGATGAATTGAGAAAAATCTATGCTTCTCGCGATATAGAGAAGGAATAGGAGGTAAAATGGTAGAGCTAAAATTTATAGGTGGTTATCCGGAATATATGCGCAAACTCATTGATGTGGTAAATAAGACAAGGGCACAGCGCAAGGATTATACGCCTAAGGCAATGTCGATGGCAGAAAGGGAAGAGGTTTTGAAGTTATGCCATCCTGATTATGCCCCAGGGGGTAAGAGACAGATATTGTTTGGACCCAACGCAGGAGACCTTGCTCCAAATGAATTAGTAGATTTGTTGGAAGCAAATCCTTTGATTGAACCCGATACATTCCAAATTTCTACGCCGGATTTTACTGTTGACCTTTTAATAATTGGTGGTGGATTAGCAGGTACATCAGCGGCTTTGCTTGCCAATGATAATGGTATTAAAGCAGAAAATATTTTGCTTGTAAACAAACTCCGTCATGGTGATTCAAACTCAATGATGGCAGAAGGTGGAACTCAAGCTGCGGATAGAGAGAATGACTCTCCAGTAATTCATTACATAGATACCATTGGTGGTGGTCATTTTGCCAACAAACCAGAGGTTGTTGAAGCATTAGTTAATGATGCTCCTTGTGTGATGGAATGGCTCTGTAGTCTTGGTGCTATGCTCGACAGGAATCCTGACAACAGTTTTGTAGAGAAGGCATTTGGGGGTGGTTCAAGATTAAGGATGCATGCGTGTAAAGATTATACAGGTCTTGAAGAATTGCGGGTTTTGAGAGATGAATTCAGGTGCCGGAATATTCCTTATCTTGAATTTTATCCTGTGATTGAATTGTTGACCGATGGTAATCGTGTGACCGGTGTTATTCTATATAATCTTGAAACCGGGGAGTACAAAGTTGTTCAGGCAAAGGCAATTATACTCGCTACCGGCGGTTTTGGGAGATTGCATATCAGAGGTTTCCCGACAACCAATCACTATGGGGCTACTGCAGATGGAATCATACTTGCCTATCGTGCTGGTGCAAAACTAAGGGATATTGATACGGTGCAGTATCATCCCACAGGCGCAGCATATCCACAGCAGATAATAGGATTACTGTTAACAGAGAAACTACGGGGTATGGGCGCACAACCCTTAAATATTGATGGCGAGGCATTCGTGTTTCCTCTTGAACCAAGAGATGTTGAAGCATCTGCAATTATCAAGGAATGCTATGTGAATGGTAAAGGCATTGTTACTCCAACAGGCATGAGAGGTGTTTGGCTTGATACCCCATTGATTGATGTCAAAAATGGACCGGGTACTATTGAAAAGGCATTTCCAGGCATGCTTAGGTTATATAAGAGATTTGATATAGATATTAGAAAAGATCCAGTTCTTGTGTTTCCGACTTTACACTATCAAAATGGTG
>FMSI01078635.1_pt1 | contig 19235 bp, 18 predicted proteins | sample 1504471 | NCBI WGS metagenome assembly FMSI01 (sample SAMEA4475357, study PRJEB15587) | soil metagenome | biome: Soil; feature: Field | place: India | collected 2015-03-11 | depth 0 m
CAGTAAAGACAGAAATGTAAAAAATGTGGAATGGGAAAAAGTTTGAATTTCTACCTAAACATAAAACAATTTATTTAAGTATTCTAAATCGTTATGATATGATGAGATACATGCCTGAGGGGGGACTCGAACCCCCACAGGTGTTACCCCACAGGATCCTTAGTCCTGCGTGTCTACCAGTTCCACCACCCAGGCAAACCAGATTGGAGCAAAGTATATAACAGCATTCAATCTTTTTGTCAACAAGAAAGAATTTTTTCATTACCCATCATATCATTAACAAATAGTATTGAATTACCCTAACTATCGTATATACTTAATACTGGAGGTGCATATGAAAAAGATTTTCATTGCAATGGTTATATTTTGTTTTACTATAACTTCGGGATTTACAAATACCACAACCCCCATCAAAAATACCATGAAATCTGTCACTGTATTGAGCGATTCTGCTGTAATCAAGAGAGATGTAAGTCTAAATCTTTCAAAAGGGGATAACACAGCAGAAATAGTTGGTTTACCTATTTCCATGAATGACAACTCCCTAAAAGTAAAAATTTTAAACAACGATGGAGTAAAGATCAAAGATATCAAAATTCAAAGGACTTTTCTATCACAACAGAAAAACCCAAAAATCGAACAACTCATAAAACAACTGGATGAATTAAACTTAAAGATCACAAACCTCATCAATGAAAAGAATGTTCTAACAAACTCCATCGAATATATCAAAAAAGTCAATATCAACAATAAATTGACCACCCAAGAACTCGATGATTTTGTAAATTTCTCAGAAAAGTTTATCAGCAAAAAGTTGGACAGAATTTCCATAATAGATAAAGAAATAGAGAAATTAGAAAAGGATAAAACCACTATTCAAAACGAAATAAATCTTATGAGAAACCAAACCAAAGAAACTAAAAACCTACAATTGATCCTCTACTCAGATAAAAATACTACCATATTTATGGAGATTACCTATCTTATAAGCGGTGTAAGATGGAACTCCTCTTACGAGATCAACGGAGATTCCAACACCGAAAAAATATCTATTGGACAATTCGTAAATATCAAACAATCTACAGGAGAGGATTGGAATAATGTAGAACTTGAAATCTCCACTGCCAAGCCATCTGCGGGTACAATCCCAGAAATTACACCAATCTATCTCGAAAAAGCAAAACCTCTCATTGTATTTACAAAAGAAAGGGATGACCTTTTTGCTGAAGAAAAGGTGATGAAAAAAGCGAATAAATCGATTTCGTTTTTTGAACCAGAAGTAAAAGAGGAAACCACATCCTTTACCTTTACGCTACCATTCAAAGTATCAATCCCATCTGACAACAATTTTTACAAATTCCAACTTGCAGAAAGACAAGAAAAAGGAGAATTTTTCTACTATGCAGTTCCAAAACTCAGTAGTTCTGTATTCCTCACAGCCACCACGAAAAACAATTTCGGTTATCCACTGTTAGCGGGTAATGCAAATGTCTATCTCGATGGCATGTTTATCTCCACTTTTAACCTTCCCAAAACCTTGCCTGACGAAGAAATAAACCTTTCCTTCGGACAAGATGAAAGTATCAAGGTTGACAGAAAACAAGTGCGAAGATTTACCGAATACTTTGGCATAGGCGACAAAAATGTAAGGATACATTACGAATATCTGATTACACTTAAAAACGGCAAAAAGAGGAGTGTATTGTTAAACATAAAAGATCAATTCCCTGTATCGAAAGATGAGATGATAAAAGTAATTCAGGTAGAGCCCACAAAAGATAAAGCAACTATTTCGGATGATGGCATCGTATCTTGGAATATAAGCATAGAACCATCGGAAAAAAAGGAATTGAAACTCAGATACAAAGTCGAGTACCCCAAAAACTACAAGGTGAGCGGGCTTGAATAGAGATTAGACTAAAACAATTTCCAACTTGAAAAATCGGTATTTATGCTATAGTATCTTGCTGAAAAAATTGTGTGGAGCTGTTATGAGTTATGAAAGTTATGTAAACCCCCTTACAGAAAGGTATGCCAGTAAAGAGATGATGGAGCTTTTTTCTCCGATGAAGAAATTTTCTACTTGGAGAAAACTGTGGGTGGCACTTGCCGAAGCAGAAAAGGAATTGGGACTCAATATTACCGACGAACAGATCGAAGAGATGAAAAACAATATATACAACATAGATTTCGAATACGCCAGAGAGATGGAAAAGAAGTTTCGCCACGATGTAATGGCCCATGTACACACCTTTGGAAAGGTATGCCCAAAAGCGATGCCGATCATTCATTTGGGAGCCACAAGTGCCTATGTTGGGGACAACACAGACCTCATACAGATGAAAGAAGGGCTTGTATTGGTAAGAAAGCAACTGATCAATTTGATGAAAAACTTAAAAGATTTCGCCCTAAAATACAAAGATCTACCCACATTGGGTTTCACCCATTTTCAGCCAGCCCAGCTTACCACTGTTGGAAAGAGGGCATGTCTCTGGCTACAGGACTTTCTCCTCGATTTTGAGGACCTTGAATATGTGTATAGCAATCTAAAATTTAGAGGTGTAAAAGGGACCACGGGCACTCAAGCATCTTTTCTTACCCTTTTCAACGGCGATCACTCAAAAGTAAGGGCATTGGATAGGATTGTCTCTAAAAAGATGGGATTTGATAAGGTACTCACCATCACAGGTCAAACCTATACAAGAAAACAGGACACACAGGTATTAAAGGTATTGGCAGGTATTGCAGAATCTGCCCACAAGATGGCAACCGACATCAGGCTTTTGCAAAATTTAAAAGAGATCGAAGAACCCTTCGAAAAATCCCAGATCGGTTCCAGCGCAATGGCTTACAAAAGAAACCCTATGAGGAGTGAAAGGGTCTGTTCCCTTGCAAGATTGGTCATTACAAATGCTATTAACCCATATCTCACCCACGCCACACAGTGGTTTGAGAGAACCCTCGATGACTCGGCCAATAGAAGAGTGGTTATTCCAGAATCGTTCCTCGCCATCGATGCTATTTTACAATTATTGATAAATATTACAGACGGTCTTGTTGTGTACAATAAGATGATAGAAAAACATATCATGGAAGAACTCCCATTTATGGCAACGGAAAACATTATTATGGAATCTGTGAAAAGGGGTGCAGACAGACAGGTAATGCACGAAGTAATCAGAACCCACTCAATGGAAGCTGGAAAAGTTGTTAAGATGGAAGGTGGAAAAAATGACCTTTTAGAGAGACTTGCAAATGACGAAAGTATCCCATTAAACATGGATGAGATATTAAAAATCGTAAACCCAAAAGATTTCATCGGTAGATCTCCAGAGCAGGTTGTAGAATTCATCTCCGAAGAGGTAGATCCTATTATAGAAAAATACAAGGATCTCTTAGGTATTGATGTGGAGATAAAAGTTTAAAAGATGCTTAAGTATCTGATTTTTTTAATTGCAGGGGGATTTTTGGGTTTTCTAACCCGAAATATCGATATAAAAGGGGTAAATAGATACATTATGCTCGTAAGTATCCTTTTACTCCTTTTCTTTATGGGGGTAGGTATAGGAAAGGATCCCCAACTCAAGACAAAAATAATCAATTTCGGTATAACTTCTTTTACTATCTCTTTTTTTACTGTTGCTGGTAGTATCGCCTCAGTGTATTTGATTGTGAAACTATTTGGGAAAAAAGAATGATAATTCTTATGATACTGTCTGTAATAACAGGTACCTTGTTGGCTCAGAATGGATTGCTGCCATATTACCTATCTCAATATTCATCAGACATTACCGATTATGCATTATACCTTTTGCTTTTCATAGTAGGCTTTGATATTGGTAGAGACACAGATGCCCTAAAAAAACTCTTCACTGCCGATAGATATGCCTTTTTAATCCCTTTGGGGACTATCATAGGAACCCTCGCTGGTGGTCTCGCCGCTTCAGTTGTTCTTCAGATGAATACGAAGTATGCCTTAGCGGTAGCTTCTGGCTTTGGGTGGTATTCCCTTTCCGCAGTCATTATATCTAAATCGGCAGGATCCGATTTAGGATCCATAGCCTTTCTTACAAATGTATTCAGAGAAACTATGAGCATAATACTTATTCCCTTCATAGCAAAATACTTGGGTGCATTTGTCTCTATTGCACCAGCTGGAGCTACATCGATGGACACTACATTACCAATTATTCAGAATTATGGAGGAGATGAAGCTGCCGTCGTTGCTTTCGTTCACGGATTTATTTTAAGTGCCCTTGTGCCTGTGTTTGTTGGAATATTTGTTTAATTTTATATTATTTCGGAGATTCTTAACTGCAAGTATTTATTACCATTGTATTCATTTACATCTGGAGTCCCAATAATATCTATCTTTTTGCTGAGTTTTGTTTCATCTCCGTTAAACCAGATTCCTCGTAATCTTGTTTTACCTTGAAATAAATTCAAACTGAAGTGTTTCCCTTCACTTAAAAGTTTGTAATCTATAATTTCAACATCCTTGAACAGAAATTTAGGCGTCTCGTTCCCATACCCAAAAGGTTCCATTTTTCTGATATATTCGACAAGTTCAGTGCTAATATTGGCAAAAGTCAGTTCCATATCGTACTTAACCTTATAAGACAAACTTTTTGTCAGATTGCTGGAGAAATCGATAAACACATCCTGAAAGGTATCAAAATTACTTTCATTTATAGATAATCCACAAGCCTTTGTATGCCCACCAAACCTGTTCATCAAAGATGGATGTTTCTCATCTATCTTTCTGAGTAATTCAAACAGGTCAACCCCCTCGATGGATCTTCCAGAACCGCTGATGACACCATTGTCATCCTCTCTATCCACACTTGTACCAAAAAGAATGACTGGTACATTGTATCTCTCCACAAGACGAGAAGCCACAATCCCTATCACCCCCTTGTTCCAATGGGATTTGTAAAGACATATACCGCCTTTAATACCACCGTTAATCAGGGATAGAGCCTCTTCAAAGATCTCTTCACACTCCTTTCTTCGGGCATCATTTAATACTTCTATTTCATCGGCATAGGGTTTAGCCAATATTTCATCATTCTGCATGAGAAGGTGATAACTCTTATCGGCAATTTCCAATCTACCACTCGCATTTATTCTTGGTCCTAAAACGAAACCTAAATGATAACTACTAACCCTACCATTAAGACCAGCGGTTTTCATCAAAGTTTTTATCGCTGGAGATGGTTCAGAGTTTATCTGATCTAATCCGTGTTTTACTAATATTCTATTGTCACCTACAAGAGGCACAATATCTGCAACGGTTGCCAGCGCTACCTTGTCCAAATATCTTTTTAAATCTAAATCGATTTTCATTACTGTTTTTAGTAGATGAATAAGTTTAAAAGCGATACCGCAACCACAAAGATAGTAATCACCCTTGTCTTCAGAGGATGATATCTTGGGGTTTATGATTACGTCTGCATCAGGTAAAATATCAAAAGGTAAATGGTGATCAGTGATGACCACGAATACCCCTTCCGACTTGAGGTATCTTACCTCTTCCAAGGAACTAATACCGCAATCAAAGGTAATGATCATATCAAATGGTTCTCTGTTGTATTCTTCGAGTAATTTCTTCAAATTAAGTCCATACCCATCTTTGAAACGATTGGGTATTACAACCCTATAATGATAAATTCCAATCTCATTTAAAAAACTACTAAATATTGCAGATGAGGTAACACCATCCACATCGTAATCGCTGTAAATTAATATATTCTTAGATTTTTTTAACCTCTCTGAGATAAGCTTAGCATTTTCAAGAGATATTAGATTAGATGACTTTTCTAAATATTTAGACTGGGGATCAAAATATTTCTCAAAATCTGTTATCCCTCGAGAAAGAAGTATCTTTTCTACTATCTCTTTTGGAGTCATGCAATAAATCAGTCTATTTTGTAGGGTGGGAAAACCCACCAACTACAAAATATGTATTGATTTTATTAACCCTCTAATACCTTCATCCCAAATTCTCTACCCCATTCAAAAGCCTTTTGCAATTCCTCCTCAGAAGGAGTCATCTGAACTTTAAATGGCTCAAGGGGTAGCTTCATTCGCATGGTTCTTAAAATATCCTCACACATCTTTATCCCTTCTCCACTCCATCCATAGGAACCAAAGACTCCTGCTTTTCTGTTTGAAACATTGAGAACGACAAGTTCAGAAAAAATATTGAAAATCGGCTTTGGTGCTTTTGCATTTATCGTAGCTGTTCCCATTAGAAGGCCATGTGAAACCTCTATTTCGTCTATGATATCATCCACATCAGCCTCAGCAGCATCAAACATCTTCACAGGTACACCTGTATCCTCGATCCCCTCTTTTATCTTGTCTGCAAGCATCTTGGTATTCCCGTAGGCAGTGGCATAGATCATGGTAATCTGTCTTGTGGGGTTATTCAGGTAGTATCTCTTTGCCTGATCTTTGTAGAAATTGAGATAAAAATCCAATTCACTCCTCAAGATAGGGCCGTGGGATGGGCAAACCATAGAAATCGGTAGAGATTCTATCTTCTTTAGAGCGTTTATGATATGTTCTTTGTATGGTCTCATGATACATCTGTAATAGAAAACAAATGCATCCTTCGACTTTTCTTTATCACACATCTCGTCGTTGAAGATCTTCCCAATTTCTTGAGGGCAGTAATGGGCACCCAAAAAATCACATGGGAATAGAATCTGATCCTCCACAAGATATGTAAACATGGTATCTGGCCAATGTAGGAATGGTGTATGGAAAAATCTAAGGGTTTTGCCACCCAAATCGATGAAATCACCATCACCAACTGCCCTACCCTTAAATTCTCTATTTACGATATTCTGTACAAACACTTTGGCTGTTTTAGAATATACCACCTCGATGTTTGGATTTATTTCGAGTATTGCAGGTAGTGTACCGGAGTGATCAGGCTCATTGTGATTTAAAATTATATAATCTATCTCTCTTATAGGTTTAATAGATTCCACTGTTTTAATATAGTCATCAGTAAATAGCTTTTTATTTGCCTCTATCAAGGCAGTCTTTTCATTACCTATGACAAGATAACTGTTGTAGGTTGTTCCATGTTCGGTGGGGATCACTATATCGAATATTTCGAGATTTGGGTCAAATATACCTACCCAGTAAATATTCTCTTTTATCTTGATACCATTCATTTTATCCTCCCTGCGTTTTAGCAAGAGTTAATTTTTAAAAAGTAAAATTACGATAACTACGATATTTTTCCAAACCCTGATATATTCTCAAGGTATATAAATTCACTTAAAAAATTAGAGGTGCAGTATCCTGCAACCTCTAAACTGCTCAAACATTAGTTAGTTGGTTCAAAGCTATCCTTAGGAGCACCACACTCAGGGCAAACCCAGTCTGCAGGCACATCTTCCCATTTTGTTCCTGCTGCCACATCATTCTCAGGATCACCCAAAGCTGGGTCATAGATATAACCACATATTGTACAGATATACTTTTGCATTGTTTCCTCCTTTGTTATTTTTAAATTATAATATATCTAAATTAGATTTTGTCAAATAGTTTTTACTTCACTCCCTCTTATTTTTACTTTTCTCATTAGTCTCCGTTTTATCTCGATTACATAATCGTCGTAGTTGCTACCTTTAGCGATGGGGATCTGACCACCGGCCGATTTCATATGACCGCCACCAGTCCCTATACCTTTCACGATGCTCAAAGCTATCATCCCAACTTTCCTTTTTGTCTGTTTGCATCTAAGAGAAAAGAAAGCCATATTATCTACCTTACCTATGACAAAAGACCACTTAATATCCCTCATCCTCAAAAAAAAGTCTGATGTCTCTGCTATGAGATCTGCATTCCTCACCTCTTTTAGATCACAGAATACAAGATCGTTGTATATCTGTGCATTCTCAAGGGCAACTTTTATATTTTTAAAGTAGTATTTTGGTAAGTCTGGTGTTTCGATCTTTGAAAGCTTTTTCAGTGATATATGCGGCAACACATAACTCATCATAGAAAGATCTATTCTGTTGTTTTGTCTCCCTGCCCCAACTGTATCAGTTCTAATACCGTAAAAGAGTGCTGTTGCCACATCCTGATCACATACAATCCCCATCTCCTTGCAATACTCTACAATTATAGAACTCGTACTCCCATAATCAAGCCTTACATCGTACACTTTTGCCTGCTTCGTTTGCTCTCTAAAATTATGGTGATCAATCACCACATCAGGGAAATACCCTTTAGGGATATAGACATTTCCAGCGGTAGGTTGAGTATCTACAACCACCAAACCATCGTATCTCGAAAAATCGAGCATAGTTGATGGATATATATCTATGTTACACTGTTTTACAAGCTCTCTATTTTCGGCTCTACCGATAATTCCATGATACGCTATGGTACACCTTTTCTGCAGTAGTTTGTAAAGGATGAATTTCAATCCGAATGCTGCTGCCAATGTATCGGGATCCGGGTTGTTGTGAGTTAAAATCAGGATCTTTCTCTTAGGTTTTAACACATCCAAGATATTCTTTATCATACTATTTAAACTCCACAAGGAGGGAATTAGCCTCTAAATCAGTAGAATGTTCTACATCTTTTAACTGTTCCTCAACAACTTTCTTGATTAAAGTAATATCAGATTTGGTCACAAGCTCAAACTCTGCTTTGCCTGTCACCACAGACTTCACTTTTACCGTAACAAAAAAACCTTTTGACCTCAGATAATCCATCACATTCATCACCTGATTGAATGATTTAAAATTCATGAAAATGAGGTCATAGCGATTCTCTTTCTGTTGTTCAATAGTTGTATGAGTATTCACAAAGTTTGCCAAGATATACGATACCGTTGTCTGATACACCTTATTGAAGGCATCCTGCACACCTTCAACATTCAATTTGTTTAATGTTGCCTCTGCTCTGATGATTGGGTATGTATCCTTCTTGGTGTAGAAGTATGTTTCGGAAACGAGTTTATTTACAGATTTAGATTTCTCTATCTTTAAAACAGTATGCAAAAGGTATCTACTACGGGTTACACTAAACAATGAGTATGCTTTTTCAGGATCACCCGACTTATCCACATTTACTATGAAATCTTCCTGATATTTCAAGGAGAAATTGTTCTCTTCTAACATCTTCTTTGCAGTTGTATTTATCGCTTCCTGATACTCTTTCAAAGACGCATCCAACTTGATATAAAATACAATTGTGTTGGGATTTACCTTAGAAACTAAATTCACAGCACCAATCTCATCAAATTCAGCTTCAACTTTATAATAAACTGAATTCTGCTGCACCCCTCTTTCTAAAATCCTAAATTTCTTGATCAACTTCAGATGCTCTACTGTAATCCCCTCAGATTTTTCTGGATTTACGGTAGCGTAGTACGAAACAATCGCATTGATCAAGGCATTGTTTAGGGCTCTTTTATCCGCTAATTTTACTCCACCTTCAAGAGAAGATGTCCCAAACCCAGTAGAAGTAGCTGCCCATAGGTTGACAGCCAAGATGACGAGTATTATACTAAGTATGATTTTTTTCATTAAGAATCGCCTTTATGGTTTTCTCCAAACCCCAATAGACTTCGGTCCAATTTTTCCATTTTAGTACTTTATACGCATAATCAGAGGAAACACAACAATTTTTATGTAATCTACTCTTAAATATTATCAATTCCGAACTTCTCTCCTCCCCTGTAAGATCTTTAAACACAGTAATTGCAGTATTAACAAAATCTTTTAAAGATATATTTATACCACCCATATTAAATATATCAAACGATTTTGATTCAAATGTGATCAGTTTTTCAAAACCGATAAGGAGATCTTCGTAAAAAATGGTATTTATGATAGACTTTTCAGAAAAATCAACCGATATTTGACGATTCTCCACTATGGCATTTATGATATTCATCAACAGATGGTTGCCTCTTATGCCATATCCATAGATAGATGGAACACGCAGTATAGTTATGGGAAGACCAAAATTGAGGTACATAGATTTCAAAAGATGTTCCACAGATAGCTTTATTGAAGCATTTTTGCTCTCAGGATTAGGAACGGCATCCTCTCTTATGAGATGGTCATCATCTCTAAACCCATAAACATATACAGAGCTTACATAGACAAGTCTCTTGTTTGGCGACGAGGCTAAGATATACTCCATCGCAATATTTAGAGCACCCAATATATTATTTTGATAGTATTCAAGACCGTCGATAGATATATCGTGAAGCATCGATTCGAACGCAGTAGTGTAGGCTATATCTATACCATGTATAGACGCCAATCCACTTAAAGCAGTATGATTCTGCAGGAAGATCTCCCTCAAAAGCTTTTTATTTAAAATATCACCCTTTATATAGAAATAATTTGGATAAGAATTCAAGATATCTTTATGATGTATATATTTATCATCCTTTTCATTATCGATCCCCACAACATTGTACATAGGGAAGTTTTCAACGAGGAGTTTACCTAAATTGAATCCCAAAAATCCAAGAGCCCCTGTGATTAGGATATTTCTTTTCATTAGTTTCTGTATATCTCCCTCTGCGTACCACCTAAACCTTTAAGCTCAATTAGAAGAAATACCACCTTTTCTCTCTTCTTATCACTACCAGTTTTCGTTAGATCAAGATATTCATCCTCTTTGTATAAAACTCCCAGATTCCAACATTCGGACTTATATAAAAGTTTAACATAAAACTCCCTTGAATCAAGTAAAAATGGTGATAATTTGAATTTGTTCCCCACAGCCCCTACCTTTTTGTAAAACTCTAAATCAAACTTTTCAAACCTGCCACCTACCTTCAAACCTGCATTTTCATTATCCCCCGATGTAATAGCTTTATCGTAAGATTGTGTATAGGTGAGATAATAGTTTTCGTAATTTAACGAAACAGATTTTTTGTAGTAGGTTAGTTCGTTTGTGTAGTAGTTGTATTTATTCTCAAGACTAAAGGATAATATCTTTGCGTATGTCAAGCCGAGTTTTGTATGTAGAGGTGTCCATTTGTCCGTATCCAACTTCTGATCATAACCCTGGATGATCTCCAACTTTAAAGTAAAGTTGTCCCCACTGAAATAGTTTGTCATGGTGTATTTATAAAGTTTCTCCATTGAGATAACATCGTAATCTATATTGTTTGGCAACACAGATTGATCCAACTTCGGAGTCTGGGTATATTCGATTGTGTTGTAAATCGAATGTCTGAAAGAGGAATAATTTTTATAGATTTCATTGAAACTCAAGGTATATCCCAAAGAATAGATATACCTTTTTGCCGAATCCTCATCTACATCGATATTCAAAAAAGAATTTTCATGTATATTTGCTTTGGTCAAATCATAACTAAAGTTTGTCCAGTAAGTGGCATATTGAGTGTAAAAAGGTGTCAATGTGGCTATCTTGAGATTAAAGGGGGTGTATAGTTTCAACCGAGCATTATATCTATCGTAATCTATTTCATTTGAGACTTTATTCTGTTCACTATAAAAGGTCAAACTCCTCTTCTCAACACTATTATAATCGAGTAAATAATCCAACTTTATGTATTTAAGATCGATATTGTGTTTTTCTATGATTAAATTGGGTTTCTGAAAAAGATTGTTTTTCACATAATTGTTTGAACTGTCGTAATACTGCATACTATCCTTATATCTCAAAGATAGATCGGCATACTTCGTATAATAATTTAACCTCAACTCCGCAATATACTCATTCTTATCGGGATCCATACCGGGTAGTTTATCAACCATATTGTAATCTTTAAAATCTCTTTTGTATCTGAAATCTGAAGCATAGTTGATGTTAAATTTAAATTCCAAATCATCCAGTATAAAAACATTACCGATACCGTAAAGTCTCCATCTCGAGGTTTTATCGGCATCGGATTCTTTATCGTCGATAAATTCACCTATCAAGTGCATCTTCTCTTTTTTACTAATGGCATACCTAAATTCATTCAACAGCATTACACCATTATTAGAAAATAGATTTACCCCAGTGGTCATATCCTTATCCACATCGATAGCCCAGAAGTATTTGGGGGTAATGAATAACCCTTTAGTGCTACTAAAACCAAACTGAGGGATCAGAAACCCGCTCTGCCTATCCTTTTTTATAGGCCATACAAAGTAGGGGAAGTATAATACAGGTACATCTTTTATATTACCAAAGGAATGTTTTGCCCTAAAATATTGCCCCAAATCTATCTTTGCATTGTTTGCCGAAAAAGACCAATCAGGGCTATCCCCGGAGCATGTCGTAATCTTTGCATTTTCCAACAGAAAACTGTTCCCTTCGAGTTTCTCAAGGCGATCCGCAGAAAAATAGCTCCATGGGGCATAAAACCCTTTACCTTTTACAAAATAACCTGTTTTATTGTCGAGATGCACCTTTGCATAACTTGCTCTAATTATATTATCCTTATCTTTAAAAACGACATTTCCTGCTAATTCTACGGTATTTGTATCTCTATGATATGTTGCATTGTCGGAGGTTACAATCATGTCCCTAAAAAGTATTAATACAGACCCTTCAGCAAAAGTCGTGTTATCAATTGAATAGATCTTGTCGGACTCAATGGTGACCTTTTCTGCAAAAGAGGAGATTGTACAAAACAAAAAGATAAATAGTAAGATAAAAACTCTAACCACAAAACCCCTTCAAGTGTTTTCTCAAATAACCACAGAGATATAGAGAACCGATGACTATTATATCAGATTTGCCTGAAATGTAAATCGATTTGTTGACGGCTTCCTCTGGTTCTCTAACCTTTATAACCCCTTTTAGATCATCTAATTCATCCACTTTTATGCTTCTATCGTTATTTGGGATTTCTGTTATGATTATCTTGCTAAACTTGCTCATCAATATTGAAAGCATCCTCTCAAATGGTCTATCGATGGTACACGAGAAGATCACGGTATCAGCCTCGAAGTTTGAAATAGTATTTATAAGTCCAGATGGATTATGGGACCCATCGAGAATGAATCTACCAATCCTTTCCATCCTACAAGGTGGAAGCTTATAATCAGCATTTAAAACAGACCCACCGGTGATATATTCAACGACTCTTTTTGCCAACGCAAAGTTGTAGGAATAAGGTTTAGGGTATATGCTATTTTTATCCTCTTCCTGAACAGATACAATATTCTTTCCTTCTAACTTCTCGAAAATATATTTGAGGAGAAAATCTGAATTTTTCCCGACAAAAACTGTAGGATTTTCCTTTACTATAGCAAGTTTTTCATCGGCTATTTTGAAGATATTTTTACCCAGATATTGTGCATGATCCTGCGATATCGATGTGATTACTGGCAATTTTACATCAATAACATTGGTGGCGTCAAGTCTACCCCCCATCCCCGTTTCCAATATGGTAAACTCAGGTAAGAATTGGGAGAAGATATCAAAGGCGATTAGAGTCAAAGCCTCAAAAAATGTAAGTTTTAGATCGATTATCACTTTCCTTAACCTATGAAAGGTGTCTTTAAATATCTCTTCGGAGATATCTTCTAAGTTGAGTTTTACCCTTTCGGTGATCGACTCTATATGGGGGGATGTATAAAGGGCTGTTTTGTACCCTTTTGTATGAAGCATTTGGGCAATAAAGAATGAGGTACTGCCCTTACCGTTTGTCCCTGCTATATGTATGACTTTGCCAAGTCGAGTTAAATCTATCCCAGCTAATTGGACAGCATTCCTGATCCTGTCTAAACTGAAGTTTAGAGTTTGAAACTCCCTAGTGAGGAGAAAAAAATCATCCGCTACCGAAAACTGCTCCATGATTTTTTAAATTTTACTAAAAAGAGTTTATTCTATCCGAAGAACTGTAAGAGTTTGTAAATAGTATCTTTCCAATCTTTTCTATGCAGTACCATATCCACCATCCCATGTTGGAGTAGAAATTCTGAAGTTTGAAAACCCTCTGGCAGCTTCTGTCTTATCGTTTGCTCTATTACTCTTGGACCAGCAAATCCTATGAGTGCTCCAGGTTCGGCAATATGGACATCTCCGAGCATAGCAAAGCTTGCAGTGACCCCACCTGTAGTAGGATCCGTGAGTATCGATATATGAGCAAGCCCTTCATTGGAAAGCTTCCTAAGAGCAGCAGAGGTCTTTGCCATCTGCATGAGCGATAGGATACTCTCCTGCATCCTTGCACCCCCAGAGCAACTGATGGTAATAACATGGTTTCTATTTGCAATTGCAGACTCTATCAGTCTTGTGATCTTTTCACCTACCACACTACCCATACTACCACCCAAGAATGAAAACTCAAAAGCACCGATATGAACAGGCTTTTTATACACAGTTCCATACCCCGATATAAAAGCCTCGTTTATAGATGTCTTTTTCACCGTATCTTTGATTCTATCGATATATTTTTTGGTATCCCTAAACTGTAAAGGGTCCAGCGACTTTAGATTTGCATCTATCTCCACAAATGTCCCAGCATCGATGATCATATTGATCTTGTCCATTGCTCCCACTTTGAAATGATAACCACACGCTGGACATGTTTGAAAATTGTTTTTTATATCATCTTTATAATTTACCTCCCCACATTTATCGCATTTCACCCAAACATCTTTTTGGATCTCTCTCTTTTTTCCCTCTGTGACCTTTTGAATCTTTTCAAGTAAAAATGTCCTAAGACCCATATTCGAGCCTCCGTATCGATTTCTTTGTAGAATTTTCTTGCATTTTACACCAAAAAATCTATTATGCAATAGTAATTTTTAAATCTAAATTAACAAAAACAGGTATCCTATTATAAAATAAAAATTCTTTAGGGAGATAAAAAATGCTAAAGATGACTGCTCTTTTTATTGTGGGAACCCTTACAGGTTTCATAAATGTTTTGGGTGGAGGTGGTTCATTTCTCACTTTACCATTACTGATATTTTTTGGACTTCCCGCAACAATAGCCAATGGTACCAATAGGATAGGAATTTTACTTCAAAACATATCGGCGATCTTTAAGTATATATCAGCTGGGCATTTCCCAGCAAAATTTGCAACAATCATATCGATCCCTGTGGTGATCGGCAGTGTCTCTGGTGCAAAGATAGCGGTGATGATAAGCGATAAAAGCTTCACAAAGTATTTAGCAGTTTTCATGTTTGCTATTACTTTACTCACCATATTTAATCCAACCAAAACCATAAAAATAAATAATAGATTCATCTATGGAGTAATCTCATTTCTAATATTTTTCATCATAGGTCTTTACGGCGGTTTCATTCAGGCAGGTGTAGGTTTTCTACTACTTGCCGGCACTACCCTTTTGGGGTACGATCTATTAAAAGGGAACGCAGTAAAGGTCTTTATAGTCTTTATCCTCACCGTTGCCGCTTTACCTGTGTTTATAATGTCGGGAAAAATAGATTATCCAATGGGTTTTGCTCTCGGTATAGGCAATGTCGTTGGTGGAATAATAGGTGCAAGCGTAAGTATCAAAAAAGGGGTAAATTTTATTCGAAACTTTGTAACAGCATCAGTGATAGTATTTTCGATAATACTACTATTTTTTAGTTGATCTCTTCTCCGCAGTGTGTTTGATATATTTAACAACAGAAAAGAAGGTAATCAAGGCAAGTGGGATCGCCACATACCAGTGTTTCTTTATGTAATGCAGCAGTGTAAGAAGATAATCCCCAAACCAATAGGCAAGCACAATGGTAATAGAAGCCCAAATAAAAGCACTTATGAGATTTATGATGGCAAACTTCTTCCAGCAGATCTTGGTGGTACCTATCGTTATCGGTATGATAGTCCTGAGTCCATACATGTATCTTTGAATAAAGATGATGTACCAGCCGTATCTATTTAGCAGTATAGTCGCCAAGGCAAACTTTCTGCGATGCTTTACAAACTTTTTCTGAACATAGTTTCTATTGAATCTTCCGATATAAAAGAATATCTGGTCCCCTGTAAAACCGCCCAACCCAGCAACAAGAATTGCATAAAATATGTTCATATCGCCTGTGTAAGACAGAATACCTGCCATCACAAGCCCTAATTCCCCTTCCATCACACTCCAGATGAAGAGGATGTAGTACCCATAATCTAATATTAACCTAAGTAATATCTCTTCCAATCAGATATTCCTGCCATATTTGTATTATTTGTGTTTTAGTTATATCACATTTAAAAAAACTTGCAATATCGATTATTATGTAATAAATTATTTAAAAATTAGAGGAGCAGATATGTCTAAGGCATTTTTAGTATTTGAAGATGGACTTGTGTTTGAAGGGAAAAGCTTCGGTGCAGACGGGGAATCTGCCGGTGAAGTGGTCTTTAACACATCCATAACAGGATATCAGGAGATCCTTACCGATCCATCATACTTTGGACAAATGGTGACGATGACATACCCACTCATCGGTAATTATGGGATAAATGAAGAGGATTTCGAATCGGTAAAACCTTTTGTTTCTGCGTTTATAATAAAAGAATACAGCAATATATACTCAAACTACAGAGCCACAACATCCTTAGGTGATTTCTTAAAGAAATATGGGATTATCGGCATAGAAGGGATAGATACAAGAATGGTGGTAAGGCACATCAGAGAAGCAGGATCGATGAATGCCATCATCTCCACCGTAGATCACGACATCGAAAGCCTAAAAAAGAAGGCCAAACAGATCCCATCGATAGTCGGTCAAGACCTTGTCCAGTATGTAACATGCTCGGAACCTTACGAATGGACAGAAGGGAGTTGGCAACTTGACGGTACCTTTTACAAACCATCTAAATTTACAAAACATGTAGTAGCCCTCGATTTTGGTATCAAGCGAAACATCCTAAGATACTTAGTGGATGAGGGTTGTAGAGTCACAGTCGTACCCGCAAAGACACCTTTTGAAGAGATAGTAAAACTCAATCCAGATGGAATCTTTATATCCAATGGTCCCGGAGATCCAGCACCGCTTTATTACGCAATCGAGACTGTGGCAAAACTGACAGAGAAATACCCATCCTTTGGCATCTGCTTGGGCAATCAGCTACTTGCATTAGCATACGGTGGGACTACATACAAATTAAAATTTGGTCATCATGGAGGCAATCAACCTGTAAAGGACTTAACCACTGGTAGAGTAGAGATCACCGCACAAAACCACTGCTTTGCCGTTGACATAGAAAAGATCCTCGACAATTTTGAAATTACCCATATCAATCTAAACGATAATACTGTAGAGGGGATTAAGCATAAAACTAAACCTATTTTTGCAGTACAGTACCACCCTGAAAATGGCCCTGGTCCCCACGATGCTAAATACCTCTTCAAAAGGTTTGTAGAGCTTTTGTAGGATGTTTTTTAGAATCGCCACGATCATCCTCGTACCGATCTTCATTTTTACCTTTGCACTTGGATATTGGATCTATACAAACGAACAGTTTTTAGCGAATAAAAGGATAAATACCTCGATAAAAATCGAAAAAAATGAGAAATTTAGCACCTTTTACAACAAAATCTTCAAAGGGGTTGAAACCCCTTTTTTGTTTGATATATACCTCAAAAAAGTAAAAAGATTCCCCGAGAAGATGAAATTTGGCTACTACGAGGCAGACAACATCACAGTAAGCGAATTCCTCCAAAACATAGAAGAGGGCAAGGAAAGTGTTCTTAAAATCACGATCCCAGAAGGGTTCACCATAAGAGATATCGCAAATAAACTCAGAGAAACTACAGACATGGATGCTGATCGATTTTTACATCTCACCAAAAACAAAGAGTTTATTGTTAAACTTACAGGGCAACCGTTTCCATCCCTCGAGGGGATGCTTTATCCCGATACCTACTATTTAAAAACCGATACAACCCCAGAGATTTTCATCGAGCAGGCTTATAACAACTTTAAAGAAAAGCTCCCCAAAGAATTTGAAGAAAAACTCTTTTCATTGGGACTAAATTTCTACAAAGGCATAATATTGGCATCAATCGTTCAGAAAGAGACCTTTATCGAAGAGGAATACCCCATTGTAGCTTCCGTATTCTACAACAGAATGAAAAAGGGTATGCCTTTACAATCAGACCCAACCATCATATACGGACTTGGAGAGAAGTTTGATGGGAACATCAGAAAAAAAGACCTATTAGACGAAAACAACATATACAACACATACAGACACAATGGATTGCCACCTACCCCAATTTGTAATCCATCTATAGGGGCTTTAAAAGGGGTGATGGAACCAGCAAAAACAGACTTTCTCTATTTCGTGGCAAAAAAAGATGGTACTCATGTTTTTGCAAAAGACTACGATACTCATCTTAAAAATGTAAAAAAATATCAACTTTCTAAATAAAAATTGGGGGTAAATTATGAAACTATGCAGATTCGCATCAGGCAAAGAGGAGAAAAAAGGGGTCATCGACAACGACAAAATCAAAGAGGTGATAGGATCGTTTTTCACCGGTTTTACCATAACAACAAACGAATACGAACTTTCACAGGTTAAATTGCTCCCACCTGTACTACCTTCAAAGGTTGTTTGCGTGGGGAGAAACTATGCCGAACATGCAAAAGAGCTTGGCAACGAAGTACCAGAGGAACCGTTGATCTTTTTAAAACCATCAACGGCTGTAATCGGACATGAAGACAACATAATCTACCCAAATCAGAGCAAAGAGGTACATTTTGAGGCCGAATTGGGTGTGGTTATCAGCAAAAAATGTAAAGCAGTCACACCCGAGCAGGCAAAAGATTATATCTTGGGTTTCACATGTGTAAATGATGTAACGGCAAGAGATATCCAGAAAAAGGAAAACAAATTCACACGGGCAAAATCGTTTGATACCTTCTGCCCCATCGGTCCCGTTATCCAAACTGAACTCGATCCCCTCAATGTGAAGGTGATGAGTAGATTAAATGGTGAAATAAAGCAGAATGGTGCAACAAAGGACATGATCCACAATGTTTATCAAATCATCAGCTTCATCTCCAATATCATGACACTTCTTCCAGGAGATGTGATCGCTACAGGCACACCATCAGGGGTAGGTCCGATGAATGTGGGTGATACAATCGAAGTTGAAGTGGAAGGGATAGGCATTTTAAGAAACTATGTCAGACAATGAGATAAAGTGCCACATATGTGGAGCTTGCTGCATCGCTTATGATATCTCCACACTGAATAAACCAGCCGGTGTCCCATGCCCAAAATTATTACCCGACGGCAGATGCAGTGATTATGAAAAT
>FMSI01026380.1_pt1 | contig 19226 bp, 15 predicted proteins | sample 1504471 | NCBI WGS metagenome assembly FMSI01 (sample SAMEA4475357, study PRJEB15587) | soil metagenome | biome: Soil; feature: Field | place: India | collected 2015-03-11 | depth 0 m
TTTCGACAAGAATTTTCTGGATGTATTTTTTGAAAGTATTTGCAACCACATTTTATTTATTACAGAAAATCTTGAATGGTCCGAAGGCCTAAGAGGTAACCATTACTTTGCAAATATTGCTTCTTTGATTTTGGCGGGAACTTATTTGCCGATTTCCGATTTTTCATTAAAACTGCTCGCATTTGGAATAAATGAGTTGATCCATGAAACATTGTATCAATTTGGCAATGATGGTGGTAACTTTGAAGCTTCAACATATTACCATATTCAAGTAACAGAGATGTTGTTTCTTTCGCTTTACGTAATTTTTTCTTTGAATGATCAAAAACTCAATGCTTTAAAAGATTTCTGTACTAACAATAGTAAAATTCGCATTGGTTGTAGAAGAACAAGAAAATTAAACTTTGATATTGATAGTAATCACAAACAAATCATTTTTCCTCAGGAATTCTACGAAAGACTTTTCAATATAGTTAAATTCACAAAATCTATTTGCAAATCGAATGGGGAGATCGAGCAAATTGGAGATAATGACAGCGGGTATTTCCTAAGATTGGATTATTTTTTTGACTTTTTAGAGATAGATAAACAATTTTACCCAAACGTTCTAAAAAGATTTTTGCTTGATGAGTTGTTAAAATGCTTAACGAAAAATGAACTGGGGGGTTCTCAGTTATTAAAATGCAACAACAAGCGAATTTTTCATTTCCCTCCCAAAGAAGTTGTAATTTTTCCAAAAATTTATTCTTTCAAGGAATTTGGGCTTTACGTTGTAAAATCACTTAAATATGAACTTTTCATTCGCTGTGGAAGTATAGGGCAAAAATCAAAAGGAGGTCATTCGCACAATGACCAATTAGCCTTTACATTGAACGTGGGAGGCAATGATTTTTTTGTCGACCCTGGTTTATTCTGCTATACCTGTTCCGAGGTTGAACGGAATAAGTATCGTTCTGTTCATTTTCACAATACTCTTGGGGTGAAAAATTTTGAACAAAACCCTTGGAAAACTGGAAATGTCGAGGAATTATTCTGGATTTATAAGCACAAAACTAAATCAAAACTTGTTTCGATTTCCAATGATTTAATTGTTATGGAACAATTCTCATATGGAAAACCTCATACAAGAAAGATTTCCTTTTTACTTCAAGAAATAACAATAGAAGACAAATTAAATATCGATTGCGAGAAGTTTTTGTATTTTCACTTGCATCCTAATGTCGAAGCAAAAATAATTGGAAGCGAAGCATATTTATTTAATAAAAACATTATTATTAAGTTGTCGGTTTCAAATTCTAGTCCTTGTATTGCAATCTATGATTATTGCCCTCAATATGGTTTAAAACTAGAATCCAAAAAGTTAATTTATTCAACTTTTGACAACATAATAATTGCTAACATTGAAATACTTTAAAACGAAAACCCACCCAAATGGGTGGGTTTTTTTTAAAAAATAAGCAAATATTAATTAAACCCAGCCTCGAAGTTTTACAGCTTCGGCCACACGAGAAATAGAAATCATATAGGCAGCGTCTCGCATGTAAACATTCTTGGTATTTGAAAGCTCTAAAACAGAATGGTAGGCATTGGTCATTTTTTGGTCGAGTTTAGTAAGTACCTCTTCTTTTGTCCAATAATAGTTGGTGTTACATTGGACTTGCTCGAAGTAGGAGCAGGTCACCCCTCCTGCGTTGGCCAAGAAATCGGGAATTACGTGAATCTTTCGTTCTTTGATTACTTCGTCTGCCTCTGGTGTTGTGGGTCCGTTTGCACCTTCAGCAATAATCTTAACTGAAGGTTTGATCAAATTAACTGTGTCTTTATTAATTTGATTTTCCAAAGCAGCTGGAACAAGAATATCGACCTCTTGCTCGATCCAAGCTATTCCAGGAAGAATTTCGTATCCTAAATCTTGGGCTTTCTCCTTATCAATTTCGCCAAATTTATTAGTAATTTTAATAAGTTCTTCAAAAGTAATACCATCATTCTTTCTGAATGTGATAGCTTTTTGTTCTTTTGGATCCCAAGACGATACAGCAATAGCTTTGCCGCCCATCTGATTGTATAATTGTAGGGCATATTGACTTACATTTCCGAAACCCTGGAAGCTTGCAGTGGTATTTTTAATGTCGATATTAAGGAATTTTAATGCTTCTCGCACTGTATAAATCACACCATATCCGGTGGCTTCGGTTCTACCTAAAGAGCCACCAAGACCTAAAGGTTTGCCGGTGATAAAACCAGGAGCTTTAATTCCAGTTATCTTTTCATATTCATCCAGCATCCATATCATATGCTGACTTGTTGTCATAACATCTGGAGCGGGAACATCTTGCAATGGTCCCAGGTTGCGGGCAATTTGTCTGACCCAGCCACGGCAAATTTGCTCTTGTTCTCTAAGTGATAGGTGGTGTGGGTCGCAGACAACTCCGCCTTTCCCCCCACCGAGTGGAATATCAACAACTGCAGTTTTCCAGGTCATCCACATTGCAAGTGCACGAACCGTATCGATAGTTTCTTGTGGGTGGAATCTAATTCCACCTTTCGCAGGTCCTCTTGCATCGTTGTGTTGAACACGAAAGCCGCGAAAAACTCGATAAGAACCATCATCCATTCGAATTGGGATGTTAAATGCATACTCTCTTTCTGGGAAGCGAAGTAGGTCTCGAGTTGCTTGGTCTAAACCTAACTTATCGGCTACAGCGTCGAACTGTTGCTGTGCCATCTTAAATGGATTGAAACCCTCTACTGACATAGAAATTTCTCCGTAAATAATTCATAATACCAAATAACTTCGAAAAATCGAAGTTTAAAAGATGCAAATTAAGAAAATTTTAACTCTTATTCTGATAAGTTAATTAAACTTTGAATGTTTGTGTTTGTTTGTTAATTTTGGTGTTGCCAGTGAAATATCCTCTTTTTCTTTGTACTTTTAATTCGATTAAATATAATCATTCTAATAAATCAACAAAAGGAATACTTTTTTACCTTTGCTTTCTTACTTAAGTAATTTTTTTGTAAAATTACATTTCAAAATTTTTCATTGGTGAAGAAATGGGAATTTCAATCGAAAAAACAACTGTATCTCGTTATGATTCAATTGATTGGAAAAATTTAGGCTTTGGACGCTACTTTTCCGATCACATGTTTATTAGTTATTTCGATGGGAAACAATGGGATGATGGTAAAATTGTTCCATATGGACCTATATGTTATGAACCAGCAATGATGACTTTGCATTATGGTCAAACTATTTTCGAAGGTTTGAAAGCTTATTACGATGTCAATGGCGGGGTGAATCTATTTCGCCCAGAAATGAATGCAAAGCGAATGAACTCTTCGGCCGAAAGACTTTGTATTCCTTACTTTGATGAAGCTAAGTTTATCGATGCAATTATTGAACTAGTAAAACTTGATTACAAATTTGTGCCGAAAGTTAAAGGTGAATCGCTTTACATAAGGCCTGTTTGTTTCGGTAGCAGCTCTGTTTTGGGTGTTCATCCTTCAAAAGATTACACATTTATTATTATTACATCCCCGGTAGCATCATATTACCCCGAAGGTTTGAATCCCGTAAAAATTTTGATTGAAGACCATTACGTTCGAGCCGTTCGTGGTGGTTTGGGTAATGCTAAAACTGCTGGGAATTATGCTGCATCGCTCTATGCCGCTCAAAAAGCTAAGGAAAAAGGTTTCTCTCAGGTTCTTTGGCTCGATGCTATTCATCATGAATTTGTCGATGAGGTTGGAGCAATGAATATTATGTTTGTAATTGATGACATATTAATCACTCCGCCTTTATCTCAGGGCTCCATTCTCCCAGGTATTACTCGGGATTCGGTGTTGCGTTTGGCAAGGGAAATGGGAATCAAAGTCCAAGAGCGTTCCATTAAAATACAAGAGGTAATTGAAGCGTACGAACGTGGTACCTTGCAAGAAGTTTTTGGAACTGGTACTGCTGCTACTATTTCCCCAGTAGGAAAGCTTTATTACAAAGACAAAGAAATGATTATTAATAACAATCAGATTGGAATAATTGCCCAAAAAATGTATGATACCTTAACTTGCTTGCAGCATGGAATCATTAAAGATACACTGAATTGGATCGTTCACATTGATATTTAGTATTTAAGTATACAATTAAAAAATACTTTTTTCGATTTTTATTTTTTTAAAGGAGCTTTTTATGGCAAAAGGTATCAAATCCTTTGAAAGTCCTTCTTTTGCATTAGCCTTGCAAGGTTATGTTCGAAAGACTTACCTTTGGATGTTTGCAGGTTTGGTTGTTTCTGGATTAACTTCATGGTTCACTATTAGTACGCCTCTCTTTTCTTTATTTTTACAAAACCCATTACCTTTGTTTATTATCTTTATAGCCGAGCTAGGTCTGGTTTGGTTTCTTTCCGCAAGAGTTATGAGTTTACAGGTTTCTACAGCTGGATTTTTGTTTGTTTTATATTCGTTTCTGAATGGTCTAACTCTCTCTTTAATTTTTGCAATTTATACTGCTGCAACTATACAAAACGTTTTCTTCACAACAGCTGCTTTGTTTGCTGCAATGAGCTTTTACGGTTATACGACCAAACGGGACCTTACAAGTTGGGGCAGTTTTCTTTTTATGGGTTTAATAGGTGTTATACTTGCGATAATTATTAATATGTTTATTGGTAGCTCGGCTCTAGATTTTGCTATTTCGATAATTGGCGTTTTTATTTTTGTGGGTTTAACTGCATACGATACTCAAAAAATTAAAGAAATGTTTTATGAACTTAGCGATAATGAAGTTGCCGCAGGTCGCTATTCTATCCTTGCTGCCCTTACTTTATATCTTGATTTTATAAACTTATTCTTGTTTTTGCTAAGGCTTTTTGGCCGGAGAGAATGAAATGATTGATGTTAGTGACCCAATTAAACTTATTGGGTATGCAAATTCTGAATTTGAAAAAGGAAACTTTCAGAATGTTATTGTTGCTTTAGAAGAGGGAATTCTAAAATATGATGAATTCCCTCTGTTTTTTTTGTTGCTGGCTAAAGCATACTTTGAAATAAAGGATTTTGCAAACTCAAAAAAAATACTGGATATTGGTTTAGAAAAGTTCCCATTCAACAAAAATTTAGTTCAATTTAAAAATGATACTGAGAAGTTTCTGCTTTCAAATGCAAATAAAAAAGAAGTAAATAACATCTTTTTCTATTTCCACCCCAGTTATTGTGAACTTTTTAAAAAAAGAACAAACCTTACAATTTTTTAAATTTCCTTTCTACACCATTAAGTCTTTATATTGTTAATTTTGCATTTTTTATTAATTGAAAATGGTTATTGTCCTTTGCTGCTTAAAATACGAATATGGTTTTCCCGAAAGAGGCTTAAGTTTTGAGTATTACAATTTCTTTGATACATTAACTAAAATGGATGGTGGTATACATACTGTAATACATTTCCCTTTCGACGAAATCTATAAAAAATTTGGAAGGGAGAAAATGAATGAAAAATTGGTGGATGTTGTTAAACAAAACAAGCCGGATTTAGTTTTCTTTTTCCTTTTCAATGATGAGTTCAAAAAAGAAACACTACTTTACTTAAAAGACGAACTTAAGGTTATTACTTTCAATTGGTTCGCCGACGACCATTGGCGATTTTATAATTTTAGTAGGATTTGGGCACCTTATTTCTCGTATGTTTCTACTACTGATTCGAAGTCTCTAAAAAATTATGAAAAATATGGCATCAAAAATGTTATAAAAACTCAATGGGGTTTTAATCAATATAGATTCAAAGTCCCCGAAAACTACATATTTTCCCAAGCGAAAAAGCACGACATTACATTTGTTGGACAAAAGCACAGCAATAGACCATCTTATGTAAATCTGCTTCGTAAAAATAAATTTGTTGTTCAATGTTGGGGGCGAGGTTGGGAAAATGGGAGAATTTCTTTTGATGAAATGCTTGAAGTTTTTCGAAATTCGAAAATCAATTTAAACTTTAGTAATTCATCGGCAAATTTAAAATTAAAGACATTTGGAAACATATTTTTGAAAAAAAGAATCGACATGAAATTGTATTTCTATCCCTTTAATTTAATTCCATACAATGTTATCACTATTTATCACAGACTTAAGCAAAAACAAATTAAAGGAAGGGTATTCGAGATTCCTGGTTCTGGTGGATTCCTTCTTACCGAAAATGCCGACAATTTGTGTGATTACTTTGCAGATGGAAAAGAAATTGCAATTTTTAATGATAAAAAAGATTTATTGGAAAAAGTTGATTTCTACCTAAAAAATGATGATTTAAGGAGTGAAATCGCGTACAATGGTTATCAAAGAGCAATTAAGGAGCACACTTATGAGGCAAGATTTAAAGAAATTTTTAAAAGACTTGGTTTAAATAATATTTGAAGTAATATGAAAATACATCTTGGGTGCGGAAACAAATATCTTGATGGGTATGTTAACATAGACCTTCCACCAAGTGAACATACCGTAATGCAAGTAAAAGCCGACATGTTTGCAGACATACGTACTTTGGAGTTCCCAGAGAATTCAATCGAAGAGATCAGATTGCACCACCTTTTCGAGCACTTCACTCGAGCCGAAGCTTTGAAATTATTGGTAAAATGGAGAAAATGGTTAAAGGTTGGGGGGATTCTTCGCATACAAACACCAGATTTTTATGGTTGTATTCTAAAGTATTTATTTGCCCCATTTAAATTTAGAATGCAACTTGGAAGACACATTTTTGGCTCGCAAGAAGCTCGCTGGGCCTATCATCTTGATTTCTGGGACAAAAAAAAGTTTAAATTTGTTTTGAAAAGCTTAGGGTTCGATATCATTCAGATGAAACGTTATTGGAATTCTTTTCAAAAACATTATCCGTTTATTCCCTTTGCAAATTTGATTGGTGAATTAATACCAGAAAGAATTTATAAAAAATACGGAGGTTTCAAGCTCCCTGATATCGACATTTTTGCAATGAAAAATTCAAAAGAAATTGACACCGATTTGGTAGCAAGAAATATTTTAAGCACGTTTCTTGTCGGTAGCGAAGAAAATAACTTACTTGAGGTTTGGCTCGAAGAGTTTAGAAAACCCTAATATTAATTTCTTACTTCATTTTTTCTAACTTATGTCGATAAAGTAATTGTTAAAGGACAATTATTTATGGAACTTTCATTAAACTTGGAAATTAGGAGTTCAAAAGCTATTATTTACAGTAAAAATTTGCAAAATAATCCTTCTGTATATTCGCTTCCCATAAAAAATGATACCGATTTATTTGACATTAGTAATGTTTGGGGAGCTGTTGATAGTATTTTTGACCTTGGCGATTCAAATTTTTTTAGTTGGCTGCGATTAAATGAAAAGGAGCAAAATAAGTTTTGGGAAATTGTAAGCAAGTTGATTAAGGCGGGAATTATTGGGTATCGATACTATGAGGTAAACGGACATCTTGAACGGCATTTCATTGAATATGAGATTACAAACCCAAAGTTTTCCAATGCAAAGGTAAAATATATCGATAAAAAGCAATATTCAAGGGATTGGCTCGTTTAAAAGTCCTTAAAAATTTCTTGGAAAGTTGAAAGGGTTTATAGCTGTAACCTACAAGGATTTACAAATAGAATTCAGAAATCGTTATACGATTACTACAACGGTTCTTTTTACTCTAGTTTCTACAACGATTGTGAATTTTAGCATACCGTCGCATTTAATTCAAACTCCAATTTATTCCGGGATGCTTTGGATTGTGATTTTTTTTGCTTCGATGACTGGAATGGTTCGAGGATTTGTTAGCGAAGAGGAAAAGGGAACGGTTTTTTTGTTGAAGCTCATTTCTACACCTTATTCCCTTTTCTTTGGTAAATTTATATTCAACTTACTATTGTCATTAATGGTGAATTTGACATCAATTTTAATGTTTCTTATATTTTTCGACATGGTAAACATTTCCTTCTTCTTCATGTTTATTCTTACTTTAATAAATTCAGGAATTGGGATTGCGGGTTGTTCTACAATAATCGGAGCAATTGTGGCAAAAGCAAACGTCAAAGGTGCTTTGTTTCCAATTCTCTCACTTCCTATACTTATTCCCCTCCTCATGGTGGGTATCGAAGCAACTCAATTTTCGATAATTGGTAAAAATTTAAATTTAATTTTGCAAAACAATTTGTTAATGATTGCTTATTCTGGACTTCTAGTAACACTTTCTTCCTTTCTTTTTGAATTTGTATGGAAAGACTAAGAAATATTAATTTTGTAAGTTTTAAAATTAAAGTTGGTTACGAATGAGAAGATGGAGAAATGAGGATTCGATAGAACTTTACAACATTAGAGGTTGGGGGCAAAATTATATCGATATAAATGAAAAAGGGAATATTACTGTGATTCCATCTAAAAATGGAGTTAAAATAGATTTAAAGGAATTAGTCGATGAGTTGATCTTGCGAGATGTTTCCCTACCGGTTCTTATTCGGTTTCCCGATATCCTAGATGATAGAATAGAGACCATAACAAAATGTTTCGAAGAAGCTTCGAAAGAATATGGGTTTAAAGGAAAATATTATAATGTTTATCCAATCAAAGTTAATCAGGTACGACCAGTTGTCGAAGAGATAATGCGATATGGAAAAAAATATAATATTGGTTTAGAAGCTGGTTCCAAACCAGAGCTCCATGTAGTTCTTGCAGTTGCAAGCTCACCCGATTCCCTTGTTATTTGCAATGGGTATAAAGATGAAAGTTTCATTGAGCTTGCTTTGCTAGCTCAAAAAATGGGTCGAAAAATTTTTGTCGTTGCAGAGAAATTAAACGAATTAAAGTTGCTTATTTCAATTGCAAAACGTTTAAAGATTAAACCCAACATTGGAATTAGAATTAAACTTTCAACTCAGGGTAGTGGGAAATGGGAGGATTCCGCAGGTGATAAGAGCAAATTTGGGCTTACTTCCAGCGAGTTAATAGAAGCAGTTGATTTTATTCGTACCCACAAATTGTTAGATTCTTTTAAACTGATACATTTCCATATCGGTAGCCAAGTCACAAATATTCGGATGATAAAAAATGCATTGAGAGAATCTTCTCAGTTTTATGTTCAACTTCGTAAATTAGGCTGTAATATTGAATATGTAGATATTGGTGGTGGTTTGGGTGTCGATTACGATGGTACTCGCTCATTCAGTCCAAGTAGCGTTAATTATACAATTAAAGAATATGTCGATGATGCTGTTTACATGATTACTGAAGCTTGCGAGAAGAACAATCTCTCCCATCCCAATATCATCACGGAGTCTGGTCGATCATTAACTGCTCATCACTCAGTTTTAGTATTTAATGTGCTTGAAACTACAGTTAATCCTACTTGGGATTATGAAAATGATGAACTTCTCGAAACAGACCACGAAAATGTGAAGGAATTATTCAATCTTTTGGAAAATGTCAATTCCACCAATATATTAGAAACTTGGCACGACGCTCAGCAAATCCGAGAAGATTCGCTCGATCTGTTTAGTTTGGGTTTGATAGATTTGCAAACAAGAGCAAAGGTTGAAAAATTGTTTTGGACTGTCGCTTCCGAAATCTATCAAATAGCTTCAGAGATGAAACATATGCCCGACGAACTTCGCCCACTTTCGCGTATGCTTGCCGATAAGTATTTTTGCAACTTTTCTTTATTCCAATCATTGCCAGATTCTTGGGCAATTGACCAAGTTTTTCCCATTGTTCCAATACATAGGCTTAACGAAAGACCCACTCGCAATGCTACACTTCACGATATTACCTGTGATTCCGATGGAAAAATCGAGAATTTTATAGGTACAAAAAATTTTGCCCATTATCTACCAGTTCACGAGTTTAAACCGAACGAACCCTATTATATTGGTGTGTTCCTTGTTGGTGCTTACCAAGAAATTCTTGGGGATTTACATAATCTTTTTGGGGACACTAATGCTGTACATGTAGCCGCCGATGACGATTCTTACAAAATAGTTCAGGTAATAGACGGTGAAACTGTTGCCGAGGTGCTGGATTATGTTCAATATGATGCCAAAAGGTTAGTTAGAATAATTGAAACGTGGGTGACAACCTCTGTCAAAGAAGGAAAAATTTCTCCCCAAGAAGGGAAGGAATTTCTATCGAATTATCGCTCTGGTTTGTATGGTTACACTTATTTGGAGTAAAATTTGGGGAACAAAATACCTACAAGGGAAGAGGCTTTTAATTTATTAATAAGTTATAATAAAACTGAATCTTTGATTAAACATGCACTTGCTGTAGAGAGTGTGATGCGTCATATTGCTCGAAAACTTGGCGAAGACGAGGAACTATGGGGAATTGTCGGGCTAGTACACGATTTAGATTACGAGATGTATCCCGAGCAACATTGCCAAATTACTAAGAAAATACTCGAAGAACAAAGCTGGGATTCTAATTTGATTAGGGCAGTTCTTTCCCATGGGTGGGGAACTTGTACCGATATTGAGCCACAAACTTTGTTGGAAAAATACCTTTTTGCAATAGATGAATTAACTGGCTTAATCACTGCTGTTGCTCTCGTAAGGCCCTCTAAAAGTATTTTTGATGTTGAGGTTAAATCAGTGAAAAAGAAATGGAAAGAGAAAAACTTTGCCGCTGGCGCCAATAGAGATATCATTCAGAAGGGTGCCGAAATGCTGGGTATTACTCTTGATGATTTAATTCAAATCACCATCGATGGGATGAAGAATTGTGCTAAAGAAATTGGACTATAATTTTTTCCTTCCTTAATTTAAGGTTAAATTATGATAGTGTGCAAGTTTGGTGGAACTTCTGTTGCAAATTCTAATGCTATTCAACATGTTTATTCCATACTGTCCTCGAAAAAAGAAACTACTTTTATAGTTGTTTCTGCTTTCTCTAAAGTAACAGATTACCTTTTGCAAATTGTTGAGTATTTGAATAAGAAGGAATTATATAAAGTTGATTCGATTATTAATGGCTTGCTCGAAAGACATCAAAAGACAGCTTTTGAATTGGGATTACCAATTGAAACTCAAAAATTAATTGATGAACAAACGGCAAATTTGAGACATTTTGTAAATGCCTTGAAAATCTTAGGAGAAATTACACCTCGGTCGATTGATGTAATTTTGAGCTTTGGTGAAATACTTTCATCTATTATCATTTATGAATATTTAAAATTGAAAGGTTTCTCTATTTCTTATGTTGATCCAAGGGAAATATTAATTACGGATTCCAATTTCACATGTGCAGAAGTCGACTTTGATGCAACTAAAAAAAGAATTATTGATTTTATTACTAAAAATAAAAAATTTAGTTACTATATCACTGGTGGTTTTGTCGGTTCGACGATCGATGGATATACAACCACTCTTGGTAGGGGTGGCTCCGACTACTCTGCATCTGTTATTGCTTCCTTGGTAGGGGCAAAAGAATTGGAAATTTGGACCGATGTTGATGGAATAATGACAACCGATCCCAATCTTGTTCCAAGTGCAAAATTAATAAAAGAAATTTCCTATGTTGAAGCATCAGAAATGGCTATCTTTGGTGCAAAAGTTTTACATCCTAAGACAATTTTCCCCGCAGTGGAGAAAAAAATTCCAGTTTTTGTTAAGAATACTTTTAATACAAGTAGTCCTGGTACGCTCATCACTTATAGATCCTCTTCAAAAAAAGAAGTGAAAGCAATTACTTTTAGGAAAAATGTAGTGGTGATAAATATTGTTTCCAATCGAATGTTGGGAACATATGGATACTTAGCCCGTGTTTTCGATGTCTTTAAACGGTACGAAACAGAAATTGACCTTGTATCTACTTCCGAGGTTAGTATATCTTTAACCATTGAAAACAAAAAGAATCTTTCAAAAATAGTTAAAGAATTAAAAGAAATTTCCGATGTAGATGTTATCGACCATAATGTAATTATTTCTGTTATCGGTGAAGGGCTAAAATATTCTTCTACTGTACCATATCGAATTTTTAAGGTACTTGAAGGGATTAAAATTCAAATGGTTAGTATGGGAGCTTCCGATATAAATCTTAGTATAGTTGTAAAAGAAAAACATTTAAAACAGTCTGTTGAAAATCTACACAATGAGTTTTTTGGGAAATAAAAGAGATGTTAAAAATGGACAAAATTTGTAATCATGATATTCAGGTTATTGCCAATGAATACGGTACCCCCTTGTATATTTACGATAAATTAAAGCTTTTGGGAAATTACAATCGCCTGAGGAATGCTTTCGAAAAGTATTTTAGAAAATTTCAAATACATTTTTCTGTTAAATCCAACTCCAATGTCCATATTTTGAAACTTTTGAATGAACTGGGTTGTGGAGTAGATTGCTCATCTCCTTTTGAATTGCTTCTTGCTTTCAAAGCTGGTTTCAATAATAAAAAGATAGTTTATACCGGAAATTACGAGAGTTTGGAAGACTTGGTTTTGATTTCTAAGTTTGATATTAAAGCTAACCTTGATGATATATCCTCATACAATCGTTTATTAAAAGTCAAAAAGCCAAGCTTCATAAGCTTTCGGGTTAATCCTGGAATTGGTAAAGGAGGTTTTGAAGGTATAACAACAGGAGGAGCAGATGCTAAGTTTGGTGTTCCATATGAACTTTTGCATCAAGCCTATTTTAAAGCAAAAGCTGATGGGATAAAAAGTTTTGGTGTTCATATCATGACGGGGTCTAATATTTTAGAACCTATGTATTTTGCCGAAATTGTGGAAAAATTATTCAGAATTGTAGGTAAAATTTTCCGAGATTTGGAAATAAAACCAGATTACATAGATATTGGAGGTGGTTTTGGAATTCCTTACTTCCCAGATGAGAAAGAATTGGATATCGAATTGACTGCTCAATTGATTAGCGAGGTATTTTTTGAGTTTTGTGATAAATATGATTTGGGTACACCTGAGCTAAAAATCGAACCAGGTAGATATCTTGTTGGCAATGTTGGTTACTTGGTTACAAAAGTCACTGGGGTAAAGAATGGCTACAAAAAATTTGTAGGTATTGATGCAGGAATGAATACACTTTTGAGACCGACCTTGTATGGTGCTTATCATAAAATTTCCGTTTACGGAAAAAATGATTTAACTAATCTTGTCCAAATTTGTGGTCAGATATGCGAAAATTCCGATGTTTTGTGGAAAAATGTACCTTTTCCAGAAGTTGAAGAAGGGGATTTATGCGTGGTATCAGATGTAGGTGCTTATGGCTTTTCGATGGCTTCCAACTATAATGGAAGACCTTTGCCAGCTGAAGTCCTTGTTGATGAAGAAAGTATTAGGTTGATAAGAAAGAGACAAACATTTGATGAATTTATTAGTTCAATGGATATTGAATAATCAAGTCAATTATAGTAAGATTTCCTTAGCTTTGTCAATAATATTTTGCTTTACAGCATTAAAATCTGAATTATAAAATCTACAACCAGCAGCGTTGATGTGTCCGCCGCCTCCAAAATTCAATGCTAAATTTCTTGCCGAATAGTTACCTTTTGAACGTATAGAAACTCGAATTTCGTTTCTTTTAACAACTTCTAACATCAAAATGCTCATAACAACACCATCAATTGAAAGAAGGGATTCTACGAAGCCTTCGGTGTCCTCTTCTACGGAATTTGTTTCAACAAAATCCTTATGAAATATTGGCATAACCACGAGTTTGTTTTGATAATAACTTTCCAGGCGGGCATATCCTAAACCCATAAGTTTGGCAGCATTGAGTGGTATCTTGTTGTAAACTTCATTGTAAAGTTTAACTGGGTCGACACCAAGGTCTATTAAATCGGCAACAATTCGATGCACTTCGCCATCGGTGCGTTCAAATCGGAAATTCCCAGTGTCGGTCATTATAGCAACGTAAAGCCCTTCGATAATTTCTGGTGCCCATTTAATACTTTTGTCCTTCTTAAGCAATTTGTATAGTATCTCGCCTGTAGAGCTCGCGGTGGTATCAACGAGGTAATAATCTGCAAAATTTTTGGGCTCTTGGTGGTGATCGATTACTACCTTAACAGCATTTGAATTATCGATACCGCTTTGAATTTCCTTTAATCTAGAAATATCGTTCAGATCCAAAATAAAAATCGCATCGAAATTTTTTTGTATATTGTATTTCGATTGGTTAGTTAAAATTTCAAATATTTCTATTCCAGACAAAAATTGTAAGTTAGTAGGTACTGGGCTTAATATTTTTAATGCAACTTTTTTATTTTTTTGAGTTAAGTAGTGATAGAGTGCTAGGCAAGAGCCAATTGCATCACCATCTGGATTTGTGTGTGTTAAAATGAGAAATTCTTTACTTCTGTTGATGACATTAAATATTTGCTCAAGTGAAGCTTCGAAATCTGGTATTGTTAGCAATTTGGTATTATCTTTGCTTTTTGTTAGCACGTCCATATTGTGAGATTTTTTAAACTCAAATGACGAAAAGAGACAAATTTATTTTTAATAAGGTGATATTTAATAAGGTGATATATGAAAAAAGTTATATTTTTTTTACAAATTTTTTTAGTTCCAATCTTAGCTTTTTCGCAAACGATTGTTGATCTTCACTTGCCCAAAAATGCTTTCAAAATTGGTGAGGAGTTCGAAGTTCTCTTGAAAACTAGCGAAAAGTTTAATACTAATAATATTTTTTCGATACAAATTTCCGACCACCTTGGTAATTTTTCTAATCCTATAGAAATTGGAAGAGTAGCTTCCCAGTCCGATACTGTTATTAAGTGTCGAATATTAGGTAATTTGCAAGTTGGAAAAGATTACCAAATTCGCGCCACTGCTTCGAATCCATCTTTTGTTTCCAACCCCTATCCCGCAAGAATCATTCTTTACCTTGGAAGTGCTTTCTTTGTTGATACTGATGGAAATGATACAAACGAAGGATCAAGCAACAAGCCATTTCAGACAATACAAAAGGCTATTGACAAAGCTTGGTTTTACGATACAATTTATGTTAGACCTGGGACTTATTTCGAAAATCTAGTATTCCGAGGAATTGATGTTACTTTAATTGGAATTGCTGGGCCACAGAAAACCATAATCGATGGACAGAAAAACGGTAATCCCGTTATTACACTTGAAAATGGTGAGTCTCATGCAACAATTATTGATGGATTTACAATACAAAATGGCGTAAATTATCAAATGGATAATGGTCCAGGAATCACGATAAAATATCAGAATACTTCTCCAATTTTAAGAAATCTAATAATCCAAAACAACGAAGCTTGGGCTTTCGGAGGAGCTATTTACTGCTACAATGCGGGAAGAGTTAAAGTAATTAATTGCAGAATTGAAAATAATAAAGCAAAATATTTTGGTTCTGGGATTTATACAGATATGACAAATATTGATGTGGAAAAATGTATTATCAGAAATAATGCATCTGGTGGGATTTATAACTGGCGCTCCTATTCCAATATTATAAATTCATTGATTTATTGGAATAATTCTGATGAGGTTACTATTTTCTCTGATCTTGGAATTCAGATGACCCCAAAGATTATTAACTCTACGATAGTCTCTAAAGGTCAATACTATGGACTTTTCCTATATGGTAGATTTTTGGCGGAGGTATGGAATTCGATTTTTTACGGAAACGACTCCACTATCGCTGTCATAGGTGATGCTTACGATACATTGAAAATGAGTTATAGTATTATTTTCAATTATCCAAATAAATTTCGTAGAGATAAAGTTTCGTTAGTCGTAGGCAAAAATTTTTATTCAGACGACCCAATGTTTATAGATCCAAAAAATGAAAATTTTTCTCCCGATTCTTGTAGTCCTGCTTTAGGTACAGCTTTGAAGTTTATTGCTCCAAGTGTTGATGTGTTTGGCTTTCCTCGACCGATTGACACATTTCTCGAAGAAGACCCAGATATGGGTGCTATCGAAAGTCCAAAGACACAACGTTCCAGTATTGTTAAAATTTCTCGAGTAAGCAACACTAAATTTTGCAAAAGCGGTACATTTACAATCGATTTTACTGTAAGTGGTTGTCCTTTTTTTGGTGACAATGAGTTTATTGCCGAGCTTTCGAATGTGAATGGAACTTTTAATCCTTCGTACGAGATTGGAAAAATGAAATCTACTAGTTCGGGGACAATTAATTGTACAATTCCTAGAGGAATCCCAAGCGGTGATAATTATAAAGTTCGTATTAGGGCAACCCACTTGCCATATCGTTCCCAGCCATATTCTGAGAACTTTGCTATTTATGATATTCCCAAAGTTACAATTTTTGGCTCAAAGCAAGTTTGTTCAAATCGAGAATATGAATATTGGACCGATTCAAGTGAATATCCTACAAACAAGTGGATTATCAAGAATGGTTATTCTCGAAATAATTTGACTGAGAATAAAATTAAGGTAATTTGGTTTGATTCTTCGAATGGAACGATAAAATTAATTCAAAAAAACCTAGCTGGTTGTATAGATTCAGCTTTTTTAAATGTTTCAATAATTCCAACTCCACCGAAACCATCAATTCGAAGGTTATCCGATGGGCAACTCGTGTCGAGTTATCCAAGCTGGAATCAATGGTATTGGAATGGAATGCCAATTCAAGGAGCAACTGGCATGGTGCATAAACCTACCAGAGATGGTTATTACTCAGTTAAAATTGTTCCACCCAGTGGTTGTGAATCAGATTTCTCCGATAGTGTTTATGTTGTAATTTCAACTGTGGAAATAGAGGATGAGGATGATTTTAAAGTAATTCAGGAGAATAAGTTAATAAAAATTAAGCTAAGTCAAAATAAAACAAATATTTTGTATATTTGCGTTGTAGATTTCATTGGCAATGAAATTTTTTGCGAAGAGGTTGATGTAAAAAACAATGAGCTTCAAGTTTCTATGAATAGTTTGGCAAAAGGAATATACTTTTTGAAAATTTATTCGGAATATGGTGTAAAGTTTTATAAATTAGTTTTGGTTAATTAATGCGTCGGCTTCTTCACGATGAGATTTTAAAAGAAAGATTATCCATCGAACAATCGAAAATCGTAGCTCGTCACCCAGTCTCCATACTCCTTTACAACGTTAGAAGCTTATACAATGTTGGTTCTATTTTTAGAACTTGTGATGCTTCCTTATGCAAAGAATTAGTCCTTTGTGGTTTTACTCCTCATCCACCAAGAAAAGAAATCGAAAAAACTGCCCTCGGTGCAGTAGAAACCGTCCCATGGCGCTTTTTTAAGGATACAATAAAGGCAATTGATGTTTTAAGAAGCGAGGGGAACAAAATTTTTGCTCTCGAAATCACCGATAAGAAGCGATACTACACTTCTCTAAAAAAAGAAGATTTTCCATTGGTAATTATACTTGGGAACGAGCTTGTTGGAATTGACCAACAAATTTTGGATTTGTGTGATGATGCTATTGAAATTCCTATGTTTGGTGTGAAGCATTCATTGAATGTTTCTGTGGCTTGTGGAATTGTTTTATTCGAAGCTGTTAGAGTTTTTCGAAATTATTTTGAATGGGAAAATGGGAAGTGATTTTTTAGAAAATGTATTCCTTTTGACATTAGGGAAAACTTTTGTTTCTGGGCTAAACAACATCACAAACAGATATTCCGATATCTATATGAGTAATTTTCTTTTTATCCATAAGTGGGATTTTTGGATAGTTTTTTCAATAGTTTTTATACTTTCTTTGATTTCGATCATTTCTTTAATTTTTTATGTGAGAACCACACAAAAAAAGAATTTAGAGTTTCGCGATTTGTATTTGAAAAATGAGAGACAAAAGAAAACCCTGGACAGATTATTTCGTACATCTCCGGTTGGAATTTTAATAACCGATATTAATGGTGAGATTTTTTCTTATAATAAAGAATTTTTAAAACTCTTTAGACTTGACCAAGAAAAAAATTACGAAAAATTTAATATTCAGGAAATTTTGTATCCACATCCTTTTGAAAAATTATTTGAAAAAGTCAAAAGAAAACCCCAAAATTTTGAAAAGGTGGATGCTACTTTTCCAATTACCTTAGAAAATGGTGAAGTTCGTTTTTTTCAACATATTTGCTATTTAGAGGAATTTGACTACGACCCCCAAAAAATGCTAATTCACATTTTCGTGGATTTTACAACTCAAAAACAATTAGAACTTGAACTCAAGAAAAGTGAAGAAAAGTATAGGACATACATTGAACTTTCAACTGATGCAATTTTTTGCTTCGAGGCAAATGAAGCAATGCCAATTGATTTGCCAATTGAAGAACAAATAGTTTGGATTTTCAATAGTGCTTTTCTTTCTGATTGTAACCTTGCTTTTGCAAAATACTATGGATTTACAACTGTTAGGGAAGCTATTGGAACACCACTTGCTCAAATTATTAATCCTTCAAATCCTTCGAAGGTAGCTCTTATAAAGGATTTTGTTTCGAACAACTATTCTGTGAATGGGTTTATAACTTATTTTACTGACGAAAACGGTAAGATCTATTATGTTCGAAACTCGCTTTTTGGAATCATTGAAAATAATAAGTTAGTGCGCGCTTGGGGCGCATTTCATGATATCACAGAATTAATTGATCTTCAAAAGCAATATCGAGAGACCGCTACTAAATATGAAAATTTGGTTGAAAATTTAAATAGTATTTTGCTGCACATGGACATGAATGGTAATATTATTTACATGAATAATTATGGCTTGAAATTTTTTGGATATACAAAGGAAGAGCTTATAGACCAGCGAGCTGCTGGGACAATAGTTCCACGTGAGGAAAGTGGAACAGGAAGAAATTTGTTTGAGCTAATTCAGCAGATTCTTCAAGACCCGCTGAAATTTGAATATAACGAAAATGAAAACATAAAAAAAGATGGGACAAGGGTATGGATTTCTTGGAAAAATACTCCAATTTATGATTCGAGTGGAAAATGCGTAAAGATACTTAGTGTTGGTATAGATAGGACTGAGCAAAAGAAAAAAGAACTTGAATTAGTTAGGACTTGGAAATTCATTTATTCCATGGTTGATGCCTTGCCCGATGCAGTTTGTATTAAAGATGCAGATGGAAGATGGATTTATGCTAATAAAAGTATGCTCGAGGTTTTTAATCTTGTTGGGAAGGAAGTTGTTGGTAAAACTGATTTGGATATAATAGAATTTGACGAATTTTATAAAGAAGAATTAGAAGGATGTGTAAAATCTGACCAGTATGTTTGGGAAGCTAAATCCCCAGTTCGTTTTATTGAAATAATAA
>FMSI01012547.1_pt1 | contig 19210 bp, 18 predicted proteins | sample 1504471 | NCBI WGS metagenome assembly FMSI01 (sample SAMEA4475357, study PRJEB15587) | soil metagenome | biome: Soil; feature: Field | place: India | collected 2015-03-11 | depth 0 m
CTGGGGACCCTTCTGGGGGGGTTATATTTGCATTTCCGGTGCTACCAATTGGTTGTTCAGTACCATTTTTTTTATCTCGCTATCTATTCTATAACCTTGTAAAAAGGACCTTTGGTGTTAAAAGATGGGAAAAATTATCAAATCTTGTAAAAGATAGAGGCTGGAAGATTGTTGCCTTTACAAGAATAGTGCCTCTCTTTCCTTTTCCTGTCTTAAACTATCTTTATGGTATAACGCCAATCCCTTTCTTACATTATGTAGTTGCATCTTTTGTCTTTATGTTGCCTGCCTGTATTGCCTATGTATATCTTGGAAGCTCTCTTTTTGACTTAATAGCTAAGGGAGAGATACTGGGCTTTGCGATTGCCATAATCCTAATCTCTCTAATTATGTTTATCCCCTATCTTATAAAAAGGCTTACTCAGAAAAATTAATCTCACTTAAAATCGAGAAAATTTTTATTTTTTTGACATTTTTATATGCGCTGTTAAACTTTAAAGAGGGAGGGTAGGCTATGAAGATAAGAAAAATATTTTTTTTAATGTTAGTTTTAGTTATTCTACAGTCTCGGGCATTTTCACAGATAAGCCATCTACCTATCACAGATTTTGAACTAAACGAGACCATCTGGAGGTATGAGAAATCAGATGTCGGTGGAGTAGCAAATATTAAACTTAAGTCTGGTGGAAGAATTGAAGGGTATCGTAGTTATAATGAAGCTAAGTGGGGTATAGAAGATAAGGAACTTGTCTTCTATAATGAGGCAAATCAGCCCTCTGCAAGATTTAGTATCTTTGAAAAAAAAGATGGAAAATGGATTATATCAGGGTATTTTTTAGACAATAATGTCTCTATATTTCTAAAGGAGACTACAGGAAGTTTAGGTGTATTAAAACCAATAGCTAAGCCAAAAGAACCAGTTTCTCAACCGACTGCCAATATACCTGCTGGAGTTTATGCAAGAACCATTAAAAATATTTTTTATGAGAATGAGCCTATAATTGTTGAATATTTTAATCTTCCTGGTTTTAAACAGGATTGGATAACTGTTGTCTCTAAAGGGGCTAACGATAGTTCCTACGATGAGTGGTTTTATACTAATGGTGCCAGAAATGGAACTTACACTTTTAAGGGCCTACCTGCTGGAAACTATGAAGTAAGAGTATATTTTAACTGGCCTGATGGTGGATATGTGGTTATGTCAAGGTACCCCTTTGTAGTGGTTAAGTAAGCAAAAAATATATTTAATTTTCTTGCCCCTCTCTTTTTTGACTATTTTTTAGTCTTTTTGGTCATCCTTTGTAAAAAAATGCCATTATATTTTGCATTTTTGATTAAAAAATAAACAAATTGTTTGGCACTTAATTTGCAAATACCAAGAAAACTATAAAAACTGAGGTGGCTTTGATGAAAAGAAAAATTTTTTGCTTACTTATACCTTTCCTATTAGTTACTAAAGTCTTTGCAAATGAGGGAGAGATTAATACAGGCGATACTGCTTGGATGCTTATCTCAACAGCCTTAGTTATGTTAATGACGCCAGGTTTAGCACTTTTTTATGGTGGGATGGTTAGAAAAAAGAATGTTCTTGGAACAATGATGCATAGCTTAGTGGCTATAGGTGTTGTAACAACAATCTGGTTTTTGTTTGGATATAGTCTCGCCTTTGGTACCGATATATTTAACTTTATAGGTGGTCTTGATTATATATTTTTAAGAGATGTAACAACCTTACCTCATAAAGATTATTGTCCAACAATTCCTCACCAGCTTTTTATGGCTTTTCAGCTTATGTTTGCCATAATAACGCCTGCTCTTATCTCTGGTGCTCTTGCTGAGAGAGTTAAGTTTACCTCATATATTGTTTTTCTTGTACTCTGGGTAATTATAGTTTATCTTCCAATTGCCCACTGGGTATGGGGAGTAGGTGGATGGATTAGAAACTTGGGTGCCCTTGATTTTGCAGGTGGTCTTGTTGTACATATAATCTCTGGCTTTTCAGCCCTTGCTGGCTCTATGGTTCTAGGCAAGAGAAAGGGATATCTTAAAGAGCCAATGCCACCTCATAATCTTACTATGACGCTTCTTGGAACAGCGATTTTGTGGTTTGGTTGGTTTGGTTTTAATGGTGGCAGTGCCATTGGTTCTAGTGGGCTCTCTGTTGCGGCCTTTGTAAATACCCATATCTCTTCCGCTGTGGGGTCTATATCTTGGTTATTTTCAGAGTGGCTACATAGAAAAAAACCTACCCTATTAGGTTTAGCCTCTGGTGCAGTAGCAGGTCTTGTGGCCATAACTCCTGCAGCAGGATTTGTAACACCCTTTTCCTCATTTATTATTGGACTTGTTACTGGACCTATTTGCTACATGGCAGTTAGCTTAAAGGCAAGGTTAGGATATGATGATGCTCTTGATGCTGTGGGTGTACATGGTGTTGGTGGAACCGTGGGTGCATTGGCAACAGGCCTTTTTGCAACTAAAGCTGTTAATCCAGCTGGTAGTGATGGTTTGTTTTATGGCAACCCTGCTTTGTTAGGTGTTCAGGCTATAAGTGTTGTTGTTGCTATCTTGTACTCCTTTGTTATAAGCTACATTCTCTTTAAGATTATTGATGCTACTATGGGACTTAGAGTTTCTAATGAAGAAGAGATTGAAGGACTTGATATAAGTCAGCATGGTGAGAATGGCTATGGTTGGTAACTAAATTAAAGTGCCGATAATATTGATATGGTCTTATAAGCCAACTTTTTATTTAGTTTAATAACATTTTTCATAAACTCTTCTACAAAATTGGTGGTGCTGGTATCAGTCACCACCTTTAACACAAAAACGTCTTTATAATTTTTTATGCAGGTCTTAACTACTCCAGCGGCTTCCCAGTCTGCTATCTCTATTCCCATTTTATGGAGAAGAGCCTTTTTCTCTTTACTGTCTGCATTGCTATCTGCAGAGCCAAGAAGGGCAGTTTTAACACCAAAAGCCTCAATGATATCTATAAATTTGTTATTTATGGTATAGATAGGTGTACCTAACTTAATACTATTAAAATCGTACTCCATAAAAGCATAGGGACATATTATCTCGCCAATCTCTATGTTGGGGCAGACTCCCCCACAGGAGCCAGTATTAACTATTAGATCAACATCAAATCTATCAATTAAAAACTGACTACAGGCTGATGCATAGGCCTTGCCTAATCCTGAGATAGCCAGGTATATCTTTTTATTTCCCATCTGGGACTCATATACTGGGTAAGGCTTTTCTAATAGCTTCTCAAAAGAGATAAGCTCAAAAAGCCCCTTACTTTCCCTTTTAAGTGCTATGAGGATGCCTATTTTTTCCATCTTTAACGATATCATCCATAATCTTTTTTAGTTTCTTACTTGTCATCTTTAAGCCAAAAACATCCATCCATAGGTCCTCATTTTCCATACAAAGATAGACAAAGACATTAGAAGTTCTTTCTCTTATCATTGAAAGTATCTTTTTATATATCTCCACCCGAGTTTTTCTGAAATATCTTTTTTTTCCATCGAGTCCAACAATAAACTCATCTTTAAATATCTTTGTTTTAGGGTAGTTTTTTTCAGCTATATCTTTTAAATTGGGTATAAATCTAAGCGTACCCAAGCTTATCCAGAAAATATTTTTATCTTCAATCTTATCAAATAGCAAATCTATCGTTTCTTTGTAGCCCTTCTCCCAACCTTCGTAGCGAATAATAGGATCAAAATGAAAGGAGAGGGGATAGCCCATCTCACTTATCCTTTTTGCTGTCTCAATCCTGCTTTTGATGGTTGCAGTTTTTCCTTCCTCCCGTTCGGTAATAAGAGGGCTATTTAGAGAGAAAGAGAAGATGATGTTTTTCAGAGGGTATTGATTTATAATGCTTGGTATCTCATCAGATTTTGTCTTCAACTCTAAGTATAGCTTCTCATTTTTGGCAAAAAAGTCAAGTAGCTTCTTTAGATAAAAGTTTGTGATAGGTAGAAAAAGACTATCTGAAAACTCTCCTGTTCCTATTCTAAAGATTGCTTTATCCTTAATGCCATTTAGCTCATCAATCAGTTTTTCTATGTTAGCATAGACAATTATATTTTTATTTTTGAAATATGCTTGCAATATGCAGTAGCTACATTCAAAGGGGCAGTTCTCCACTGGTGAAAGCACATAGTAGCCACAGCAAATATAAGAAGGTGTACCAGGACAGGGCTCTAAAAACTTCCCCTTTTTTATCTTAAAAATTATATTTCTTTTATTATCTAAGCTTACCTGGCTTTCTAAAGTTATTATGGAATATGGCAGTCTCTCATCCTCAAGATAGTCTTTACAGAAAGGTAGAGCACTTTCTTCAACATAGATTTTATATTCTAAATCTGGTCTATTAACTCTTTCCATAGCTCTTCTTTTTGCTCAATCTGCTTATTTATTGCTTCAATTCTGTCTTTTAACTCTTTTAGATTCTTAAAGGTAATCTCAATTTTTAAATCCTTTGTCTCAAAGAAAGGGGTTTCTTTTAGAACTACCTTTTTAGGTAGTGATAACCTTTTCTTAATTTCATTGAATTTTTGGAGTTGATTATAATATTTAGGATATAGCTCAGCCCTTATGAGCCTTATAAGCTCCTCTTTATTCTTGTTTTTAGTGATATCTATAGTATTTTCTTTATTCTTTAGATAGTTAAATAGTTCTTTCTGCTCAGAAAAGGTGAGCCTAAAGGTGTTTATAATCTCTAAAAAGTGATTATAATTTTTTAGCTCTTCTATCAAAAGAGCAACTTCTGGAAAAAGAAGTCCCTTTTCAATACTTTCAATTACTTCTTCCTTATAAGACAGAATAGGAAGATATCTCTCATATTTTTTAAACTGAGAAGACAAGAGATTAACATTTAATGATTTTGATATGTTAAGTATGCGAAGGACCTCAATTAAGTTAATATTATTTTCTCCTTTTAGAGATATAAAAAAATTTATGAGTCCAGCAAGATCTTCTGAGACGAGAGCTTTTATCTTTTTTTTATCGATATGTTGATTAAAGACTCTATTTAAAGGGAAGTATTTTCCATCTTTGTGATATAAGAGAGGTATCTCTAAGTTTTTATTGATTATTATAAAGTCATAGCAGAAGAGCTGAGGATTAAAATCAACAAGTCTTATTTGCATATCTTTCCATTATCTCCTTATATCTTTCTGCCTCTTCATATTTTCCTCTTTTCAAGAGCCCCTTCAAGTAGATTGAGGTTTTATAAATCAGCTCTTTTATCAAGAGCTCCTTTTGGTAGTTGTTTAACTGGTTATTATTTAAAAGATTAAGCATGCTTTCTATTCTTAGTTTATCAAGGTGAGTTATCTTAGCTGATTGATGCTCCCAGTTGCCTGCCCTTTTTATTATAAGCTTTTTGGGTAAAAGATAAACAGGATATTTCACTGAGAGTCTTAGCCATAAATCATAATCTTCACAGGCTAAAAAGGCCTCATCAAAGCCATTAAACTCAAAGAATATCTCCCTTTTTATTACCACTGAGGAAGGAGAAACTGTACAAAGTTTAAGTGATTTCTCAAATATATCACCTGATGGCTTTTTGTGTTTGTCCATAGGGTTTACTCTCTTTCCATTTCTGATCCAGATCTCATCTGTTTGAGAAACAGGACATCTCATCTTTTCCATAAAGGCTAACTGATATTTTAATTTATTTTTTAGCCATAGGTCATCGGAGTCAAGAAAGGCTAAGTAACGTCCCTTTGCTATCTCGGCACCTCTATTTCTTGCATAGGCGGGGCCATAGTTTTTTTCAAGAGCTATATAAATTATTTTGTAACTCCTATAAATTTTTATAAGTTTTTTAATATTTACTTCTGTATCGTCAGTTGAACCATCATTTATAATAATCAACTCAAAGTTTTTAAAGGTCTGGTTTATTACAGATAGAGATGATTCAACTATGAATTTTTCCCTATTATAGGTAGGAATAATAACCGATACCTCAACCAAGCTTTCTCCTTTTTTTAAGGTCTAAAATGATAGCTAAATTTTATCAAATCTTACTTGATATCTTTATAAAAAAAATTGTAAACTTTTTTGCAATGAAATATCTGGTAACAGGTGGTACGGGTTTTATTGGAAGTAATATTGTAGAGATGCTTCTTAAAGAAGGCAAAGAGGTAGTCTGTCTTATAAGAAAGGAAGGAGATTTAAGGTGGCTTAGGGATTATATAAAGTATGTTGAGATAAGGTATGGAGATTTTCTATACCCTGAGACATTAAAAGAGAGTTTCAAGGATATAGATGTAATACTTCATACGGCAGGCGTTTTAAATACTTATAACTGGCATAACTATTATCTTATAAACTTTTTAGGCACAAAAAATATTGTAAAGGCTTGCAGTGAGAGTAGCAAAATTAAGAGGTTTATCTTTTTTTCAAATCTCAATGCTGCAGGACCTTCTCTAAGTAAAAATTTTAGAGATGAAGAAGATATACCAAAGCCTGTATCACACTTTGGTCGCAGTAAGCTATTGGGAGAAGAGGAGGTATTTAAGGCTAAAGAATATTTTAATGTGTTAATTTTGAGGACAACTCTTTTGTATGGCCAAAGAGATTTAAATTTATTAAACCTTTTTAAAGCTGTTAAGATGGGTTTTTTTGTTGTCTTTGGCGATGACGATAAGATTATAAATCTCTGCCACATTGATGACCTTACGGCAGCAGTATCTTTAACACTTAGAAAGGACCTGCCTAGCGGTGAGATTATAAACATAGGTGGAGAAAACTATCCCATTTATGAGATTAAGGATAGTTTTTCTAAGGTTCTTAAAAAGAGTCTTAGAACCATAAGGCTTGGAAAGGGTATATTGATACCACTTTCATATATGGCAGAGCTTACAGGCCGTTTGTTTCATAAGCCCTTAGTCTTAAATATCGACAGGGTAAAAGATCTATCACAAAATAACTGGGGCGTCTGTATAGATAAGGCAAGAAAGATGCTTGGTTATAATCCTTCTGTTAGCTTGGTTGACGGTTTACAACGGACCTATGAATGGTATGTACAAAAAGGTTATCTATAATTTTTATCGCCTTTTACTCTGCAATAGCAAATCAAGGATAAAGCCTGCAACCTCTTGTGGGTTATTAAGGCTTAAGTTTTTTACACCCTCTAAAGGTGTATCAGTTGCAACGGCTAACACTCCTTTAATATCTTTATAGAGAGGCTTTTTACCTAAATCCTTTCTATAGACCTCAATCTTTTCAATATCATCTTTTTTAAAGCCCTCAACAATAATTAGTTGACAATCATCAAAATATTTTTCTACATAATTTTTAATTGGAAGAGATGACCCTCTTTTTATTAGGGCTATCTTTTCTTCCGATACAATCATTGATGTAGTTGCGCCTGAATGAAAATGCCTGTATGAATCTTTACCTTCTATGTCTATCTCAAAATTATGGTGACTGTGCTTTATTGTCCCTATCTTAAGGCCCTTGCTTGAGATTATATCTATTATTTTTTCAATAATAGTTGTTTTGCCTGCCCCCGAATGTCCAATAAAAGATATAATCATTCTAGACCCTGCAATATTATCTTTCTTGATAGTTCTTTTCTATCCATTTTTTATACTCTCCAGATTTTACAGATTTAACCCATTCTTGATTTTTTAGATACCAGTCAACCGTTAAAGATAACCCCTCTTCAAAGCTAACTGATTGTTGCCAATTAAGCTCTTTTTTTATCTTGTCACAATTAATAGCGTATCTTCTATCATGACCAGGTCTGTCTTTAACAAAAGTTATTAATTTTTTGTAATAATCCTTGTCTAAGCCTATTTTTAAGGCAACAACCTCGCAGAGATTATTTACAAGGTCAATATTTGTCCATTCATTCTCCCCGCCAATATTATAGGTCTCACCAATCTTACCATCTGTGATAATCTTCCAGACAGCAGAACAATGGTCTTCTACATATAACCAGTCTCTAATATTTTTACCATCCCCATAGACAGGTAAGGGTTTCTCTTCAAGCATATTAAGGATCATAAGTGGTATGAGTTTTTCTGGAAACTGGTAAGGACCGTAATTGTTTGAACAGTTTGATATGGTGATAGGCAAACCATAGGTATGATAATAGGCTCTAACAAAATGGTCTGAAGAGGCCTTTGATGCAGAGTAGGGGCTTCTTGGATCGTAAGCTGTGGTCTCGTAAAAATAACCACTATCTCCTAAACTACCATAAACCTCATCGGTACTTATATGGTGGAATCTTTTGTCTTTTATTTTTTCTTTCCATAATTGTTTTGCAGTCTCAATAAGGACAAAGGTTCCAAATACATTTGTTCTAACAAAAGCTTCTGGACCATAGATAGACCTATCGACATGACTTTCTGCCGCAAAGTGGATTACCGTATCTATCTCATAGTTCTTAAAAATTTCATGCACTTTTTTTTCATCACAGATATCACCGTGCTCAAAAAAATAATGTTTATTTCCATATTTTTTATCAATATCTGCAAGGTTCATTAGATTACCTGCATAGGTTAGCAAATCAAGATTTACTATAATCCCTCTAAAATTAATCTTTTCAAAAAGATAGATTATAAAGTTAGAGCCAATAAAACCTGCTCCACCAGTAACAAGTATTCTTTTTTCTTCAAAAGCCATTATTTATTCTCCTTTGTAAACATTTAGTTCAATTAAATATCTTTTTAAAGCATCTTTCCAGTGAGGCAGCCTTTTAAATCCCATCTTATCTAAATTTTCTTTTGACAACCTTGAGTTTAGAGGTCTCTTAGCTTTTGTGGGATACTCATCAGTCTTTATGGGACTTACTACTACATCTTTGCCAGTCATTTTAAAAATTTCCTTTGCAAAGTCATACCAACTACAATAGCCCTCATTAACACCATGATAGATGCCAAACTTATCAGTTTGAATCATGTCTGTTATTAATACAGCCAGATCTTTAGAGTAGGTGGGTGCGCCAATCTGGTCGTTTACAACTTTTATCTCATCTCTTGTTTCTGCCAATTTTAACATAGTTTTTACAAAATTATTTCCATTAATACCGTAGAGCCAAGAGGTCCTTACTATAAAAAAGTTTTTAAGATATAATATAATATACTTTTCCCCCTCTGCCTTTGTGAAGCCATAGTAGTTGATTGGAGCAGGCTCTTCATCCTCTTGATGGGGTTTATCTCCCTTACCATCAAAAACATAGTCAGTACTAATATATAGAAAGGTTATATTTTTTTCTTTGCATATCTCCACTAAATGTTTTGTGCCTTCAACGTTTACTTGATAACATCTATCCCTATCTTCTTCTGCCTTGTCAACGGCGGTGTAGGCTCCGCAATGAATAATTATTTGAGGATCACATTCCATTATGTACTGTTGAGTCATTTTTTTGTCTGTAATATCAAAATCATCTATATCAACGGCAACATTATCAATACTTAACTCTTTAAGCCTTTTCGCTACATCATAACCAAGCTGACCTCTATAACCAGTAACAAGAACTTTTCTACTCATAGCTTTCCTCTACTTTTTCTAAACTTTTATTTTACAATATTTATTTATGGGATACATATTTTTTATCTCACTTAAGCTCTATGATAGAACCTTCTAAAATGTCTTTCTCTGTTATATTAAGATTAATCTTATTACCATCAACTTCAAGACTAACAAAATCGGCCTTAACATCGTATGGCGCATCTATACTATATGGTACTGTAAAGGACCAACCACCCTCTACAGGCTCTCCAAGGTTTATGTAATAAAAGCTGTTGAAGGGTGTTTTGACAAGTATCTTTAACATTGCTTTACCTTTACCTATATAAATCACTTTTGCTGATTTTACTCTCTCAAAAATTTTTATATTATTTTTCTTTGAAGAAGATTCATAGACAAGCCTTAAGTGCTTCGGTGAGTTTGTGAAGGGTGGTGTAAGGCCATAAAAATGATAAAGGTTGAAGATAAAAAGTGTAGAAACCGTTGGGTTTAATGTCCTGTCATCCTTTAAAAAGGGGTTTTTTTCTTTACTTAACACAGACCAGTCGGTAACTATGTTTTCCTCTGGATTCTCGAGAAGTAGAAACCTACTTTTGTTTTTGTCTAATATTGATAAAACCTCTTCTTCTTTTTTAGAAAAGAGGGCTTTTATAAACTCTCTCTCTCCATTTTTCAAAGCTACATTAATAAAATTGTGTGCAACGGCAGGTCTCTTGGCTACTTCTATTATATGATGTCCCAGATGCCAACTGGCAAGGATGCCATAGGGAGTCTCTCCATTCTTAAATCTTTCTTTTTCTGGTGTACTATCTCTTAGAAAAAATAGAGAGTTTCTTAAATCCTCACCTATAAATCTCTCTGAGCTTGTTTTAACATCTTTAAAAAAAGTTATGACAGAAAGGATTATAAAAAGAAAAATAAAGAGTTTTTGTCTTTTTTCCATAACCTCTTTGAAGTTTATTGAGATAATCAAGGCATATCCCATCATCATAAAGTATCCAAACCTAAGTTGAAAGAGGGTTAGGATTGAAAAAAAGAGAGAATAAAAAAATAATATATCTGTCCCTCTCTTTTTGTAGTATCTATAAATTAGGTAGGGCCAGATAAATATAAAGAGAGTAAATAGAGAGTTTGCCCTTAGGATCTCTTCTTTAAGACTATAAAATTTGCTAAAAAATAGGGGAGAGCTTTCTTCAACAAGGATCATTAATGCATCACTTTTGGTTATAAACATAACTCCTTTTAGAATTTCATAGAAGAGGTTATGAAACATAATTACGAGAATAATAGAGTTAATAATCCATAGAGCGATCTTGTTTATCCTATTAATCCTATGAAAATAAAGAGTTATAAAAAGAATGGAGATAAAAAAACAGAGGTCTCTATGAAAGGCTGAGAGAAACTTATATGAATATGGCGGGAAATCACCAGTTTTTGTAGTTTTTAGATATATTGTTATTGTTATTGCTGCTAAATGAAAGGCGATGAAGAGCCCCTTAAAAATGCCATTGTTAAGTCTGCCTTTAATGAATTCGAATGAAATAAAGATAAAGATAGGCACAAAATAGATTAAAGACCCTGGCCAGTTAAGAAATGAAAGAGTAGTAAAAATTGAAAATATTATAAGTGAGAATATATCTCTGAGATTGTAATATCTCTGAAAGGTTATATAAATTATAGTTATTATCAGCAACTCTAATGCATGGTGGTCAAACCTTCCATAGGAGGTGTAAAGATATAAAATACCTATGAGACTTAGCATAAAAGAGTAGGTCAATGCTACAGTTTGCCCCTCTTTTTTAACAAGAGAAAAGTATAAGATACTTAAAGCAATAAAAAAGTAAAAGGGGTTAAGAAAAGGTATTATGCTTAAATTTTCTCCTAAGATTTTAACAATACTTGCTGATATAAAATCATAGAGGGGTGGCCATGGAGAGTAATCTCCAAAGGGGTAGGACAGGAAAGGGTCAAAGTTTAACATCTTTGGAAAGTTATGAAGGGTGTATGAGACTCTACGTAGATGGTAGTAACTATCAGGGTCTATAAGGTTTATAAAATTGTCAATAAAAACATAAGGAAAGGTTGAAAACCTTACTAAAAAAAAACAAAGACTTACTATTATATAATAGAAAAAGACATCTCTTTTTTGGGTCATATTTATAGGGACTTTCCTAATAGGTAGGCTTTATTTAAGATGTCTTGGTGTTTTGAGATCTCTCCTTTTTCATCAACCTCTCTTACGAGGATAGATTCTTTTAATTTACAATCAAAGGCATCAAAAAAATATTTTACTGTCATAACAATTCCTTCAAAGAGCTTAACACCTTTAGTTGCGCCTACAGAAAATAGGTAACCATCTTTAGGCTTAGCAGATTTTTTTAACATATATTTTCTAACCCAGAAAGACTGACATCGATCCATTAAAATTTTTGTGTGGGCAGAGACTGTATAAAACATAACCGGTGTTGCAAGGGAGATTACATCTGCCTCTTCAATTAGGTCAAATATTTTCTGAAAGTCATCATTAATTATACATCTACCAGACTCTTTGCACTTGTATATCTCAAGGCAGGGGCTCATCTTTAAATCTCTTAGATATATCCTTTCTATGTTATAGGCCTTTGTCTCCTCTACTCCTTTTAAAAAATTCTCGAGAAGCATATCCGTATTTCCCTCTCTTCGAGGACTACCAAAAAGGGCAACTAAGTTTTTCAAAGGTCCTCCCTTTATACAAACTTTATTTTTTTAGCTGCATATAATAACATTTTAAATAATATGGCACCATCTCTCCAACGATTTATATTAGTATCTCCATATTTTCTTTCTCTATACCTTATAGGTATCTCTCTCACCTTAAGCCCCATTCTTACAGCACCAAATATAATATCAAAGTCTCCAAAGGGGTCAAAATCTCCAAAAAAAGCTCTCTCCTTTGCTATGAGATGATAGTGATTTTTGGATAAAACCTTTGTTCCACAGAGGGTATCTTTAAACTTCTGATTTAAGATAAAAGAGAAGGCCGATGCAAAAAATTTATTGCCAATCATATTAAAAAATCTCATAGCCTTATCTTCCATAGGGTAGACAAGCCTACTACCCATTACAAGCTCGCCCTTATTCTCTAACATTGCCTTATAAAAAAGAGGTAAGTCCTCTGGAGGAACAGTAAGGTCAGCATCTAAGATCATAAAAATATCCTTACTTGCTAAGCTAAACCCTTTTCTTACTGCGTCTCCCTTTCCCTTACCATCCTGTTGGGCAATTATAATATTTAAGTGACCATATTTCTCTTTAACCCTTTTTATCTCTTCCCAAGTTTTATCCTTTGAATGGCCTTCTACAAAGATAATCTCATCATCTTCACCCATTTTAGGTATCCTTTTAACAGCTTCCTCTATATTTTTTTCTTCGTTTCGTGCTGGTATTACAATAGATACAGAGGGTTTATTGCTAAATCTGTCCTTTAATGGTCTTGCTATAAGTATATGCATTAAGTTTAAGTGTCTAAAAAGAGGAAGGGGGGCTATGTATCTATTAAGGAAGCCTGATATTATAGGGATATAAAGGGGGAATAATACCTTAGAGTCGTCAAAGACGGTCTCAAAATTTTCGAGAAAAAGTATGTTTTTAATATCAAAAGGGGAGATCCAGTTCTTCTCAGGTAATTTTTTTCTAATTCCGATGGCCGTTGCGAGACCTATTAGGGGCTTCCATAACCCGCTATAGTAAGTGATAATTATCCTGCTTTCAGAAGAGACTTTATTATATATTTTTTCAAAAAAACTGTTTAAATCTCTCTCATAGTGAATATTACCATTTAAAATTAAGTAATGGAAATTTTCTGGTAATTTGTCAATATCATCAATAACTTCTATATTAAGAGTCCCCCTGTGGGTTGTCTTTAGCTCTTCGCCTGATACACATTCAGGGGTTATATACTCGAAAAACTTACCCACCGATGGTAGAAAGATAGATATATATTTATATAAAAGGCTGTAGAAGTATCTCTTCATTTTATTTTTACAAAGACGGCTGAGTACTCTATGGGTTGATATTGTCCTGATTTATCCTCAATAATTTCTCTATATACACCAGCAATATCAAAATAAGGAATACTTTGCAATTCATTAAGAGTAAGATGTTCTTCAGCTTTAGTCTCTCCTTCTAAAACAATGTAATCAACCTTATTTTTCTTACTATACCAGTAAAGACGATCATAATCGGTAAGGGGTAAAAGTATCCATTTGCCATCGAGGAAATAGATTAGCTTGGACCATGGCAACATATAGTTTGCGTTAGGTTTTAAAAATTTTTTTGCCCATTGGGCAGCGTTTTTTTGAGCTGTTACATAATTACCCTTCATTGTTACATAGGCAGAGGGTTTTTTTGCCGTTTTAATATAGGAATAGTAAGAGAACAAGGCAACTATTATTACAAAAAGCATACATAAAAACTTAAAGTTGATTTTTTCTGATATCTTTTCAACGAGGGCAACTGTAAGTATTATAAGAAAGGGTGAATAGGCCACCAAGTATTTCCACCAGATACCAGATAGGATATTTAAAATAAAAAGCATGGGGAAAAAAGAGAGTAGATAGACTGCTTTTAACCTTTCATTGTGGTTTTTAATATAGATAATTAGGAATATAAAAGCTGGAATGACAAAATACCATGGAAATACAGAGGGGTAATAATCCATTCCTGATGAGTTTGGTATTTTCATTGTAAAAATGTATTTTAGACCTGTTTTATAGTTTTCCCACTGTGTCTCTGGGTCTTTCATTAGGTAGGCTATCAAATCTTTAATTCCCTTTTTTTCTTGCCAAGTAAACTTACCATTATCAGTTAAATACCAAAACTCAGGTACAGGTCTTCTCTTTTCGACATTATAAAAATATTGATCACCTCCTATAACTACATTACTAAACTTCGGAGAGGATACCCATCCACCATATATATCTTTTAAAAAGATTAAGTATGGAAGGGCAGTAATAAGAAAGACTACCACTGTTACAGAAGAAAGCTTTATCTTTGATTTTAGCTCTGACTTTAGAAATATAAGGATAGAAAAGATAGCAAGAAAAAATACCATAAGACCCTCTGAACGGGTTAGATAAGCTAAGGCCGAGAAAAAACCGGCTAATAAACTTAATCTTACTTCCTCCTTTTTATAGGCAAGCCAGATAAGATAGAAAGAGAAGATCTGTAAAACAATATATACCATCTCTGGTTCTACATAGCCATTATGTTTTGCAATATAGCTAATGTGAGGGTGAAAACAAGACAAGAGGGTTGAGAAAAAGGCTACTTTAAAATCAAATAACTCCTTTGCGAATAAAAAGATCGCTATGGGCAAGAGTAGAGAGAATATCTTAGTTACCCAGACTCCACTTAGGGCAATATCTCCAACAATGGGGTATAAGGTTGCCATTAAGATTGAGTAAAAGGGACAGGTAAAAGAGCCTTGCCAGCCTAACTCGAAATCTTTGACAATATTTCTTGTCATATGAAAATAATAAAGACCATCAGAGGAGATACCAGAGGGACTCTCTAATGGTAAAGGATATAGTACATAGAAAGCCCAAAATATTAAAAAAATAATAAATATTAATTTTTCCCTTTTCTCCACAAAATTGTTATCCCCAAAATTTTTTTATTAGGATATAATCTACATCCTTCTTTTCATCTCTCCTAAACTGATTTCCCAATAGGGAAGTCTTTCTCCAATTATCTGCTCTGTTGCTTCTATATCCAACACAGAGTAAAGAGGTCTTTTGGCTGGTCTTATAAGCTCTGATGATTTAACTGCCTTTATCACCGTTTTTCTATTAAAAACTTCCATAATCTTTACTGCTAAAATAAATAAACTAATACCGTTCTTTGTTCTATCAGTAACGTTGTAGATACCCCTTGCGCCTTTATTAAGTAAAGTAATTAGGGTTTTTGATAGAGTGAAGGTAGAGGTAGGAGAGCTTATATGGTCAGTTTCTACAGCAATCTCATCTTTGCTCTCGCTTTTTTCTAACAACCTGAGAAAAAAGTTGTCTCCTTCCGTTCCATAAAGCCAGCTTGTTCTAATTATGAGGTAATCGCAACCAGAATCTTTTATGTATTGTTCCCCATAAAGTTTTGTAACGCCATAATAATTTAATGGGTTAGGTTGGTCAAAGGGGTAATAGGGCGTATTTTTCTCTCCTGAAAAGACATGATCTGTACTTATATGGGCTAAAAAAACTCCCTTTTCCTTACATATTTTAGAAAGATTGAAAACAGCTAAGGCGTTTATAGAGAAGGCCTTTTCTCTTTCTATCTCAGCCATATCTACTTTTGTATATCCTGCGCAGTTTATAATAACGTCAGGTTTGACCTCATCTATAGTTTTGTTAATTTTATCAAGATTTAAGACATTCAGTTGTTCCTTTGTATAGGCAAAAAATGTTTCCCTTTTTTGTCTTAAAACATTTATTAAATCCTTACCTAAGGTTCCACCACTTCCTAATACCATTATCTTCATCTTAAGAGACCTCCATTATTAAGAAAACTCTTTAAATGAGAAAGCTCCAACAAAAAAAAAAGGGCTAAACTCCCCAATATCTTCAAGATTAAAGAGAAAATCGAGAGAAAAGGATTTTACTTCTAAAACTTCTTCTTTATCAGGGAAGAAAGGTCCATCGTAAAATGTAGAGTAGGTCTCTACAAACTCAACCTCGAAGGGTAAAGTAGCCGTATATCTATATAAAAATTTTAACTCCTTTGGTTCAAAACCCAACTCTTCCATACACTCCCTAAGTGCAGCAGATTTATAATCTTCCCCTATGGCTAAGTGGCCGCCAACAGAGGTGTCCCAGCAAAGAGGATAAAGATCCTTTTTTGAAGATCTCCTTTGTAGATAAAGCTCATTCTCATCTTTAAAAACAAGGATATGAACAGCTTTATGGGCAACATTAGGATCTTTATGACAGTCAGCCCTTTTCTTAAGACCTAAATAATTGCCCTTAAGATCAAAAAATTCAATTAGATCGTCGTTACTCATTCAGAAAAATCTTAACATCATATTTATCTTTTAAACTATCAATATAGGCATCTAATACCTTTTTAACCCTTACTATGGCTAAATATTTTTTAGCCTCTTCCCTGCCATCCTCCTCTGTAAGTGGTTTATTTATCTCCTTTTTAAAAAGATAAAATATTGACAACTCGTCTTCTGCCTCGAAGATAGGAGAAAACTGAGTCTCCTCAAGCTTCATTAAAAGGTCTATAATCTCCTTAGGCAGACTTTGTGATGTTCTCTCATAGCTACTGAAGACAAAATTGGCTGACAACTGAGGAGCCGATGATAGAATTGATTCTGCTATATCTTTTTCCATCTTTTTGTTGGCAAGATTAACAAAAGCATTTTTAAATCTTTCTTTTTCTGCCTCTGAAGGCTTTGATGTATAGCATACATAAAAGGCAAATTGAGGAGGGCAACAAAGCTTATCCTTTACCTTTTCATAGAATGAGTCTACATCTTTGCTTGTAGGGACGGGGATCTTCGATATAATCTGGGCTACAAAACGTTCCTTTATAAGCTGTTTTCTAATAACCTTTTTGAAATCTTCTAACGATAAATCTCTATCTCTCAGATAATCCTCAAAACTATAATTTTCCCTTAAGTTATTCGTAAAATCCGTAATAGCCTGTTCTACCTCTTCCTCACTAACTGTAAAGCCAGCATCTTGTGCTTCTGAAAAAAGCAACTCACTGGCTATTAGCTTCTCAAGAGCCTCTTCTTTGCTTTCCCTATACTCTGTTGGTGTTAAATCTTGTAAATCCTTTTTTAGTACCTCTCTTGAGTAGTTAGCCATTGAGTCGTATAACTGCCATTGATAGATCTGCTCTCCGTTCACCTCTGCTATCTCTTTTTGTCTTGTCATAGCCCTTCCTTGAGAATAATTTTCTTCTAATTAATCAATCAATATATTACATTAATTTTATGGGAAAAAGAAGACTTGGGCAACATTTTCTCTTTGATAAAAATATTTTGAGAAAAATCATTGAAGCCTTTGAACCTGATAAGGAGAAAAAAATTTTAGAGATAGGTGGAGGCAGAGGTCCTTTAACAGAGCTTCTTGCGGTCTATTATAAAGAGGTTTTTTCTGTTGAGTACGATAACTATTTATATGAGTACCTTTTGCAAAAATTTAAAAGCTTTTCTAATGTCCATATAATTCATAGAGACATACTTGCTCTAAATATAGAGGCTTTGCCAGTGAGATTAGCAATCGGGAACATCCCCTATTACATCACAACACCTATTATTTTTAAACTTATAGAGTCAAAAAATATAGATAAGTTTGGTCTCCTAATCCAAAAAGAGGTTGGGGAAAGAATAGTCTCAAAGGAAGGGACTAAAAACTATGGGATATTAACTATTATGTGTAACTTTTATTGTCATTGCATGATAGATTTTATGGTAAAAAAATCTTCCTTCTTACCCCCTCCTGAGGTTGACTCTGTCTTTATTACATTTATAAAAAAAGATGTGGACTACAAAAAAGGAGAGGTCTTAAGAGAGATAGCAAAACATTCCTTTTCAATGAGAAGAAAAACCTTTTATAATAATATGAAAAAACACTATGGGGATTTAGCAGAGGTTCTACTAAAAAGGTTTAATCTACAAAAAAACATAAGACCAGAAGAGATAACCCTAAGTACTTATGAAGAGATGGCAGAGTTTATGATGAGTTTGTCTAAAAATGTTTAAAAAAATTGTTTTTATCTTAATTTTCATATTCCTTAATAATAATCTTAAAGCCCAAAGCGTTAATACAAGAGATGTCTTTGAAAATTTAACCTCCTGGGAGATTAAGAAGGCTAAATATCTTGTAGATGATTATTTTTTATTTGAAAGAGGTAGAGCTTTAGAAAGTTATGATGACGATGAAGCAATAAAAATTTATGAAAACATAATTGATAACTATCCTGATACTCCAAACTATAGAAAGGCTTTTAAAAGGCTTCTGGAACTAAAATTAAAGAAAGAAGACAACAACTTTTCAGAATATTTTGATGCTTATTTTTCAAAATTTCCCTTTGACCATGAGATAAGTTATAAGGTAGCTGTTAACTTTTTAGATAGTGATAAGAAAGAGAGAAAAGAAAAAGCCATTAAGTTACTAAAATACCTATTTAAATCTGCTGATAGCTATACCTTAAGGGCCTATAAAAAGTTAAGAGAAATAAAGGAAGAATTAAGCGAAGAAGAAGGATTTGAGGTTATAAAAAAACTCTATGATAAAAAGTTTTTTGATGAGATAGTTGAGCTTAATAGGCTTACACCTTTTTCCAGTAGAGAGGAAAGGCGGTATCTAATAAAGAGCCTTTTTAAAACCAAAAGATACAAAAGTGTAATTGAGCTTACAAAAGAAGAGAAAGACTCAGAGTTAAAGCAGTTGTACCTATTAAGCCTCTTAAGAATAGGAGAAAAAGAAAACTTTCTTAAAGATGTAGAGAATTTATATAAAAAAGAAGATAAAAATTTTTTTGATTTGTATTTGTTATACGCCAATATTAAGAAAAAAGATAAAGACTTTAATGAAGCCCTTAACGTTTTTAGTAAGCTTAAAGAGGATTTTTCACAAAATAGAGAGATAGTTTTATGGAATGAAGCCTTATTGTTTATAAGATTGGGGGATTTAGATAGAGCTTACGAAAGATTGTCTGAGCTTTC
>FMSI01151753.1_pt1 | contig 19122 bp, 15 predicted proteins | sample 1504471 | NCBI WGS metagenome assembly FMSI01 (sample SAMEA4475357, study PRJEB15587) | soil metagenome | biome: Soil; feature: Field | place: India | collected 2015-03-11 | depth 0 m
ATGCGAGAGTTTGAGCCTCTTTGTTTGAGACTTGTAGCATGTGACCTGAATCTTGTGGCTCTCTATGCCCTTGTGCCTTTGAAATTTCCGATTACGAGTTAAAAAGAGATTTTTGCTTAAGCTAAAGGCTTTATGTTGTGAGCTGTTAGCTGTCTCCGATGGATTGACAGAAAAATAGAAAATATGTTATTTTTATAACCTTACGGGGCGTGGCTCAGTCTGGTAGAGCACATGGTTTGGGACCATGGGGTCGGAGGTTCGAATCCTCTCGCCCCGACCAGAAAAATAATCTTTATATGCGCCTATAGCTCAAAGGATAGAGCAGCTGCCTTCTAAGCAGCGGGTTGGGGGTTCGAGTCCCTCTAGGCGCGCTATTTTTATAAAAGCAAGACGGTAAAAGAGCAAGAAAGGCAAGACTTGAAAAAGGGTTAAGTCTAATAACATTTAAATCTTTCCAAAACCCTTGCCCCACAAGGAGAGAGGGAAGGGATAAGGAAGAAAACTCAGAGAAAAGAAAACAGCTTACAGTTATTTTGGTCTAAAGAAGTAAGCCCTTGGTGTTCTTTCTCCTCTATCTAGTCTTGCAAGTCTTGCCAGTCTTGTGTTTCTTGCTTTCCTTAAAGAAATTTAAAATCCTATCCATTTTGTAATTTCATCTAGTGATACTCTGGAGCTTATATATTCATTAATCTTGGCGTTCTGGTCTGGGTATCCTATGGATATTCCAAGTATCAATCTTTTATCTTCAGGAATACCAAGAACTTTTTTTACGACAGGGGAATAGTCTGTCAAAGAACCCTGAGGACATGTATGAAGTCCGAATTCTAAAGCAGATAACATTATCGCCATTGTAAAGGTACCCATATCAAATATTGACCATAATGGCAAAGATTTGTCCTGAAATAAAAATACAACTACAGGTGCACCAAAAAATCTGAAATTTGCAAGCCTCAATTCTTTTTTCCTTTCCTTGTCATTTTCTTCAATCCCAAGGGTTTTATATCTTCTTCTAAAATGCTCCTCAATCCTTTCTTTTATATGGGGAGGCCAAAAAGAGGGTTTAGGAATATCGGGCTGAATCGGTTCCTCTTTTTCAGCTAATTTAAGCAACTCCCTTGAAAGTTCCTCTTTCTTTCCACCAGTTACTACAACAATCTCCCATGGCTGGCTATTTGTATAGGATGGGCTTTTCAATGCAGTTTTTAATATTTTTTCAATAATTTCTTTTGCAACAGGATTAGGTTTAAAGGCTCTGATACTTCTTCTCCTCTCAATGGACTCAATAATGTCCATAAATCCTCCTTATTCATTGAAAGTATTATATTTTTTGAATGAAAAAAGAATTTTCTTTGCATCATAAACAATTATCAGAGCAAGAATAACAAGAATGAAAGATATAAAACCAAGAAGAGCGCTCCCTTTTATAAAAAAATTATATCCCTGATAGAGAAGGGCTGAAATTGTAGTTAGAAGCATGAAAATAGCTGGATATAGTGTGTACTTTGAAGGTTTTTTCACGCCTATTAAGTATCCTGAGACAGTTACGAGAGCAAGACCAGCAACAAGCTGGTTGCTCGCTCCGAAAATGGGCCATATTGCTTTGTAGCTTTCTGTGAGAGCGAGAAGGGATGCAAATAAAAGGGTTATCATAGTAGCAGACCATTTATTGGAAAGGGCATGGAACTTTTTGCCCATCAACTCATCAAATATGTATCTTCCAAGACGAGATGATGTATCGAGGGTGGTAAGAACAAAGGCGTTGAGCATAAGCATTCCGAAGAAAACACCGAAAGTAATGGGGATGAAAGGAATCGAAGAAACAAACTTTCCAAAACCAGTTGCGAAAGCCACTATCGGTCCTCCTCCACCCTCCTGCTCAATGGGTTTCATAAGATATTGAAAACCAAAAGAGCTCTTCGCCCCAGATGGATCCCATATAAGGGCAGAACTGGCAATCAAAACCACAAGCCCGGCAAGAGCACCTTCTGTAAGCATTCCTCCATAGCCGATCAATTTCCCCTTGGATTCCCTTGGCAATTGTTTTGCAGTTGTCCCTCCTGCAATTAAAGAATGAAATCCAGAGATTGCCCCACATGCTATAAAGACAAAAAGCATGGGCCAGAGAGGTCCTTCTTTGCCAATGAAAGATACAAAAAGAGGCGCATTTATGTTAGGATGATAAAAAATCAGACCGATATATCCTAAGAATAGACCTATAAAGAGTATCCACATGGATAAATAATCTCTTGGCTGGAGAAGAACCCAGACAGGTAGAGTTGACGCAAAGAAACAATAGAGCATGAGGATTAAGAACCATACTGTAGGGGCAGATATTCCAGAAATTGATGGTAACTTTACAGGAAAAAGTTCGCCTAAATAAATCAAAAGGCCAAGGAAAACAAGTGCAAGTAATGTTCCCAAAAGCACATTCAAGCCCTTCCTGTAAACTAACCATCCAAAAAGAATTGCAAGAAATATAAGCCCGAATGTAGGTATTACAATCTGGGATTTTGATATAAATGTTTGGGCTGTAACAACTCCAAAAACACTTATTACTAAGACAAGAGCTAACCAGACAAAGATTGAGAAGATTACTTTAGCTCTCCTCCCAAGAACATATTCAGAGACATCAGGAATTGATCTCCCCTTGTTTCTAACAGATGTCATAAGGGAAGTATAATCATGAACAGCTCCTATGAACACACTCCCGAGGATTATCCAGAGTATGGCTCCGAGCCAGCCGAAGTAAAGAACTCCTAAAAGAGGTCCAATAATCGGACCCGCTCCAGCAATTGATGAAAAATGATGCCCAAATAGAAGGGATACCTTGGCAGGATGGTAATCAATCCCATCGTAAGTAGAGTAAGCGGGAGTAAGATTCAAATCATCTGGATTTATAACCTTTTTTTCAATGTGAGACCCATAAATTTTGTATCCCATAAATAACCATGAAAGAATAAAAACCCCTAAAATTAGAGCATTCATTTCTCCCTCTCAAAAAAATGATAATACATTATTTTCTACCACTCTTCAAACATTAAAAAATTTTTAAATGTTGACATTAAGCTTTGTCCATGATAATATTTATTAGAGAGGTGATTAGATAATTTAGATGGATGAAGTAGTTTTTCCCTCAGAGGAAATTTTTTTCATAGCAATTTTGACAAGAAATATAAAGAAATTAGAAGGGAGATTAGGCCTAAAATTATTTGCAAGGGGTAATAAAATATTCATAGAAGGGGAAGGCGAAAAATTAAGCTTTGCCAAAGATTATTTTAACCAGATTAAAGAGCTTATTGAAAGCGGGTATCAATTAAAAGATGAGGATCTACAGATAGCTCTTGATATCATGGAGGAAGACAGATATGCAAATCTATCTGATTTCTTTTCCAATGGTCTTCTTGTATCATCCATAAGGAAAATCGCAACCCCAAAAAGCCTTAATCAGCAAAGATATATTCAGACCATAAAGGAGTTCGATATCGTTTTTGCTGTGGGCCCTGCTGGAACCGGAAAAACCTACCTTGCTATGGCATGTGCATTATCCGCATTGCAAAACAAAGAAGTCGAACGAATCATTTTAACAAGACCAGCAGTTGAAGCAGGAGAAAAACTCGGATTTCTTCCCGGGGATATGTATCAAAAGGTTAACCCTTATCTCAGACCTCTTTACGATGCCCTCTTCGACCTCACCCATGCAGACAAAGCAACCAGATTGATAGAAAGAGGGATAATAGAGATAGCTCCTCTCGCTTACATGAGGGGTAGAACCCTGAATGACTCATTTATAATCCTGGACGAAGCCCAGAATACAACAGGTGACCAGATGAAGATGTTTCTTACAAGGATTGGTTTTAACTCAAAGGCGGTAATAACTGGAGACATAACTCAAATAGATATTCCCAACCCAAAATCATCGGGAATGTTAGAGGCGGTCAGGCTTCTTTCTCATATTAAGGGTATAGCCTTCATCTACTTCAATGAAAGAGACATTGTTAGACATTCACTTGTAATGGAAATAATAAAAGCATATGAAGAGGACGCCAAGAAAAAGGAGAAGAAGTGAATCTTGTAGACCCTGATTTCAATCTTCAAGAAATTTTTGAGGAGAAACCAAGGAAGAATTTTCCAAAGGTTTTCGATTTTCTAATTTTGATTCTTTTCTCTCTTCTCATAAGTATTATGATCTCCTTTCAAAAATCATATCTTATTCCTGAGCTCAAATTAAATGAAATAGCCAAGGAAGACATAATTGCTCCCTTTGATTTCGAAACAGTGGATGTTAAAGCTACAGAGGCAAAAAAGGAGGAGGCCTCCCGACTTGTAAATCCCGTCTATCTTCTTGATTCTTATAAATATACATTCATAGAACGAAAAATAAAAGACATTTTTGCCCTTGGAAGGGACTTTCTCTTGAGAGGAGAGGTTAAAAAGGAAAGACTGGCTGTAGAGCTTTTGAGAGATGGGATTAAAAATCTATTTGAAGTTGAAGTAAATCTTGAAATCCTTAAATTTCTTGTGAAAGAAAAGTTTAATTTTACCCTTGAACAAACTATTTTGAACATTTTAAGAAATGCCTATGACCGAGGGACTTTTCTTACAAAGATGTCTGCATACAACAGGGAAGGAGAGATAACAGTAATTACCAAAGATGGAAAATTAAAAGATGTAAAAATTGAAGAAGTCCTTGATTTTATGTCCTTTAAAAAATACACCGAAGAATTAGCTATTCAAAATGGCTTGAGAGAAGACTCTGCTAAAAACATCGCTGAGTTCTGTGCCATTTTTATCTCTCCGAATCTTGTCTATGACGAAGCTCTTACAGAACAAAGGAAAAGGGAATCTGCTGAGAGAGTTTACCCAGTTATAATGAAAATTTCAAAAGGAAAAGCTATAGTGCGAAAAGGAGACAAAGTGGCTCCAGAAGTTATAGAATTACTATCCCTTATGAAGAAAAAAGCAAGTGTTCCACTTCCTCTTCCCAAATTTCTGCTATATTTTCTGATAATCTTAGCAGGTCTTATTATTGCCTTTCCATTCTATCGTATTTTTCAGATTCACGAGCTTTCTCCCCGAAAAATCCAGATACTTTTCCTTTCTATGCTCTTCCTTGATATTTTTCTTTTGAAATTCTCTTATTTCTTCCTCGAAAATTCAAAATATAAGGAATGGCTACCCTTTGCTTTTCCTTTCTTTTTAGCTCCTCTTTTAATCTCGTTTCTCCTCGATAGAAAATTTGCTATTTTCTTTACTGTTCTTAGTATTGTCTCCTTAGCAATCTTTTATTTTGAATCTCCAGAACTCATTTTATACGCTGTTCTCTCCTCTTTTCTTGCTTCAACTGGAGGCAATATTTACGGAAAAATTGAGAGATATTCAATCATAAAAGTAATAGCTATAATAATCCTGCCTTTCAACGCCTTTTTAATATTCACTCTAACAGCACTAAAAGGAAATTTTTCTTCCATCTTTAACCTGATAGGAGGTATGCTATCGGGAGTTATATTTTCCATTATTTTAGCTCCAATTCTAATACCTCTTCTGGAGCTAACCTTCGGAATACTCACCGAAATGAGACTTTCAGAGCTTGGAAATTCCGAGCACCCTCTCCTCAAGAGAATGGCAATAGAAGCCCCCGGAACCTACCACCATTCCCTCATGGTAGCAAGCCTCGCAGAACAAGCTTCAAGAGCAATAGGAGCCAATTATAATCTTGTTAAAGTTTCTGCACTTTTCCACGACGCAGGGAAATTGGAAGAACCCCAATATTTTATAGAGAATCAGGAAAAAGATTTTAACATCCATGATAAACTTTCTCCAGAAAAGAGCAGTTCAATAATTATAAATCATATCTCTAAGGGGATTGAAATTCTTAAAAGAGTAAAAATTCCTTCCGTTATAAGAGAAATAGTTCAACAGCATCATGGAGAAAGTCTCATAACTCCTTTTTATCAAAAAGCTATTTCTGAGATGTCAAAAAAGGGTGGGATGCCTCAAGAAAGTCTTTTCCGCTACCAGGGTCCTAAACCTCAAACAAAGGAGGCTTCCATATTAATGCTTGCTGATGCAGTAGAAGCTGCTTTCAAAAGCCTTCCAGAATGGGATCCTGAAACAATAGGAAAAATGATAGATGAAATAATCACAAGATTTCTTGATGATGGTCAGCTGGATGATTCGGGACTGACAATAAAGGATTTATATTTGATTGCCAATTCATTCTACAGAACTTTTATAAGGTTTTACAAACAGAGACTCCCGTATCCTGGATTTCAATTCCAGAAAGAATCTTTATCAATTCAATAAATTCATGGTAAAACTTATTAAAAAAGTTAGAGGATATAATATTAATTTAAAGAGATTAAAAATGATTGCAGAGGAAGTCCTTAAACATTACGGAAGAGAAAATGAAAATGTTACTGTCCTTCTCTGCGGAAACAGGTTAATTAAAAAGTTGAATAAAAAATTTCTATCAAGGAACAGTGAAACAGATGTTATATCTTTTCCCATTAATGAAGTTCTGGATGATGAAAAATATCTCGGCGATATTGCCATCTCAGTTCCTTACGCACAGGACTCTGCAAAAGAATTGGGAGAAATCCTTGAAAACGAACTTAAAAAGCTCCTAATCCATGGTATACTCCATCTTCTTGGCTGGGACCACGAGAAAGACTCTGGAGAGATGGAAAAAGAAGAAATCAAACTGAAGAAAATTCTTACTGACAAAGTATGAAAAGCACTCACATTTTTACTCTGACAATATTTTTAATTTCATTCTTACTATCCTTTATCGAAGTCACCATTTCAAGATTTAGCAGTGTTTTTCTTATAAAATTTCTAAGAGAGAAGGGTATGAAAAGCACTGATGTTCACAGAATAGAGTTCTACAAAAAATCTCTGCGAAGTTCAAGACAATTCTTTATTTTTTTCTTTTTCCTGCTCTTCTGGTTTATCTCTGGAGGAAGTTTTAAGCCATGGGTGTTAATATCATTTTCAATCTCAATATACATAATAATTTTTGAGATAACCCCCAACATCCTATCTGTGCTTCTCAAGGAAAGGGGCCTATTCATCTATCCATTTCTGAAAATCTTCAACATTATTCCTTTTTTGCTAACTCCTTCAACCTCAAAGGAAGTAAAAAAGGAAAAAGAGGGAGAGTATCTTGAAATAATAATTGAACAGAGTGAAAAAGAAGGGCTGATAAAAAAGGATGAGGGTGAACTCTTAGAGGGTGTTATAAAATTCAGAGATGTAATAGTGAGAGATGTAATGACTCCGAGGGCTAATATGATATGTGTCAGCGCTGATTCATCTCTTAGGGCACTCAAAGAAATTGTTACCTCTGCAATGCGATCAAGAATTCCTGTCTATTCAGGGAGTATTGACAATGTAATTGGAATTGTCCTTGCAAAGGACCTTCTAAAATTAAAGGAAGAAGAAATGGACAAACCTGTTTCGTCTTTAATCAGAGAGACTTTCTTTATTCCCGAGACTCTAAAAATCCATAATCTCCTTCAGGAATTTCAGAGGAGAAGGCAGAAAATGGCAGTTGTAATAGATGAGTTCGGTGGAGTTTCAGGACTTGTAACCTCAGAAGACCTTCTTGAAGAGATTGTAGGAGAACTGAGAGATGAGTATGAAAGGGACGAATCTCAGGACATAATAGCTGAAGGTAATAGTTATATTATTAAAGGAGATACTGAAGTAGATAAGATGCTGGAGAAACTGAAAAGTAGTATTGAAATTTCGGGCTTCAAGACAGTTGGTGGTTTCATTACAGGAAGCATAAGAAGAATCCCTGAAAAGGGTGAGGAAATTCAGATTGGAGATCTGAAATTTACAATTCTTGAAGCTGACAGGGTAAAAGTGGAAAGGATAAAGGTAGAGAAAATTGAATCGTAAATTTGGATTTGTATCTATTGTTGGAAGACCAAATGTGGGAAAGTCTACCTTGCTGAACAATCTGGTCGGTTCAAAAATTGCTATTGTTTCTCCTCGACCTCAAACAACAAGAGTCCAGATAATGGCTGTAAAAAATCTTCATAATGCTCAGATTATATTTCTCGATTCTCCTGGTATTCATAAACCTCTTCACAAAATGAATGAAAGGATGATGAAGCATGTGTTTTCCTCTTTGGAGCTGGCTGATTTAATTCTCCTCATAGTTGACGCAACTCAGAGATTTGGAAAGGGAGACGCTTACACAATATCCCTCTTAGAGAAAAGCGAAAAGAAAAAATTTCTTCTTTTAAATAAAGCGGATCTCATTAAAAAGGAGCTCCTTCTTCCAATGATTGACCATTGGAGAAAACTTCTTCCTTTTGAAGAAATTGTTCCCATATCCGCCTTGAAGGGAACAAATATTGATACCCTTGAATCCTTAATCGTTAAATACTTACCTGAATCTGATAGAATTGTGGAGGAGAGTCAATTGAAACAACCAACGAAATTCTTTGTTTCTGAAATTATAAGAGAAAAAATTCTTCCTTACACTGAGGATGAAGTCCCCTACTCTGTTGCTGTAATTGTTAATAATGTTGAGGACAAAAAAGATTTCCTTCATATATTTTCTACAATAATTGTAGATAAGGAATCTCACAAACCAATAATAATTGGAAAGGGAGGAGAAATGCTAAAAAGAATAGGAACAATGGCAAGGAAAGAACTTGAATTTCTTTTTGGCAAGAAAGTTTTCCTTCAATTATGGGTAAAAGTGGAAAAGGGCTGGAGAGACCAGGAAGATATTCTGGACAGGATAGATGCCCAGGAGTAAGAAAACGGGCTTAAAGATTCTTTCGAAAATTTTCCTCCTGCTGGTTCTTTCCTCATTTCTATTTCCTCAAAATAATTCAGAAAGAGTATTAATAAGAGTAAGAGGAGAAAGAGAGAAACTTCTTCAACTGAGCAAAATGCCCTTTGATTTTGCTTCAAGGAGAATAAGAAATTATATTGATTTAATAGTGACGGAAGAGGAGCTAAAAAGAATAATTTCTTTCGGATTGGAAGTGGAAATCCTTCAGAGAGAATCTGACTATGCAGGTTATTTTGACCCCCTTTATCACACCTATGAAGAAACTATAGAGTATCTAAAATTCATGGAAAAAACTTACCCTGATATCTCCAAGCTATTCATCATAGGTAAAAGCACAAGGTTCGGATATCCAATATATGCTTTGAAAATATCAGACAATCCTGGAATTGAAGAGGATGAAATTCGAATTCTTATTGATGGGATGCACCATGCAAGGGAGCCTCTGGGTAACGAAATCTGTATATCTCTCATCGAATATCTCCTCAGTAGATTTGGAAATGACCCAAAAGTTACAGGCTGGCTTGAAAACTACGAGATATGGGTAGTTCCTATTGTGAATCCGGAAGGCTATAAATTTATTGTTGACAACAATCTTCTAGCTCCCTGGTGGAGGAAAAATTTAAGGGATAACAACAACAATGGAAAGATTGACTATAACTATGACGGTGTAGACCTTAACAGAAATTATGATATGAACTGGACATACGGAGGCTCTACAGACCCTTCTAATTGGACTTATAGAGGTCCATATCCTTTCTCGGAAGAGGAAACAAAGGCGAAAAGAGATTTAGCTTTAAGGGAAAAGTTTACTGTTTCAGTTACTTATCACAGTTATGGAGAGATAATTTATTATCCATGGTCATGGCCTGAAACAGACGAAAAAGCTCCCGACCACCCTGTCCTTAGTGAAATCGCTTCAGAAATGGCAAAAAGAATAAAAAATGAATTCGGGACAGGAAATTACACTTATGAAAGAGAAACTGCCTCAAACATGAGCCCTCCATGGATGTATGATGCAGCAGGAACTCTCGAATTCCTTGTGGAAGTCGGAACCTCCTTCATTCCTGAGGGAAACAAAATCAAACTAATCGTTGAATCAAATTTAGAAGGTATTTTTTATCTTTTCGAGCGAGTATCTGGTTCTGGTATAAATATTAAAGTCTTAGACTCGTTAACAGGGACACCTCTATCTGCTCAAATTAAAATCCTCGAAATAGACAATTCAAAATACATTTCACCAAGGACAACAGACCCAAGAACAGGGTCTCTTACAAGACTCCTTATTCCTGGTAATTACACCATTTTAGTAAGTGCTCCAGGCTATGGAAGAGAAATTATAAAGGCATATGTTGGAGAAAGTCTCCAAAAGATTCAACTTCACCTACGACCCTTGAAAGAAAAGGATGAGGAGAAGGAAGACAAGAGAAAATTCAAACTTTTATTTAATCCGAACTTTTGATTCTATCAGCCTTTGCTCTCTTTACTGGCTTTAAAAGCAGGTCTTGAAAGTCGAAGCTAAAATCCGTTGCGGGAGAGAAAGCTTTCATCTTGATTCTTTCAATTGTTCCATCAGGATTGAGAGAGAAAGTTACATAGGCATCAGCTCTTAGTTCCCTTTCATCCCATTTTGCAATGAATGTGTCATAATGCCAGTGTTCAAGCTCCCCAGCAAGGGAAGGAGTATGGCTGAACTTTATCCTTAGCTTCTCTCCTGTCCATATTATCTCTACATCCCCATACCAGTCATCCCTGTATAGACCAGCATAATTTTGTAAAGATAATGAAGGGTGGGAAGTCTTATCCCTTTTTTCCTCTGCCTTCTTCTCTTCATCTCTTGTTGATGCTTCCTGTCTTTCCTTATACCTGAGGAAAGAAGCTATCCAATCTTTAGGAGTTGCTGACGAGTAATAATCAATAATGGAATAGGTGATTGAATTGTAAGCCTCTGACGACTCCTGATTGGTGAGAATTGCAATTCCAAGCTTGAGGGAAGGAATCATTGTTACTTGAGATAGAAACCCGGGCAAACCTCCTGTGTGTTGGAGAATCTTAATCCCTTTGTAATCACGGATCCCAATACCAAGACCATAACCGCTGAAATTGGGTTTAAGCTCTGATATCTCCTGAGGAGGGTCTGCAATCGGTCGTAGTGTTGCTATTGTAGTTACTTCCCTGTAGTTCTTCTCGCTCAAAAGCATTTTATCTTTATTAAGTTTTCCTTCTTCAAGCATTACATTCATCCATCGAGCCATATCTTCAGCACAAGAAATTATTCCTCCCGCAGGATTTATGTTGTCATTTAAAAATGGTTGAACTTCCTTTAAAATTCCATCAACTTTTGCGTGAGGGATTGCGATATTATCCCTATTTTTCAAGTCAGAAACCTTTGCAGAGCTTTGTTTCATTCCTACAGGCCTAAATATCCTTTCAGTTATAAAATCCTCCCAGCTCATCCCGCTTACAGATTCAATGACCTTTCCCGCTACAAGAAACATAAGATTATTATAGGCATAAGTACTCCTGAACGAAGAGGATAAAGGGATAAATTTTATTCTTTTAATAATCTCATCTCTGCTGTAATTGGAAGACGGCCACCAGAGAAGGTCTCCCGCTCCGAGACCGAGACCGCATCTATGGGATAAAATATCTTTTACTGTAATTTCCCTTGTAACATATGGGTCGAACATCTGAAACCATGGTATGTAATCAATCACTGGAGAATTCCATAAGATTTTACCCTCATCAACCAGTATTCCAAGGGCAATGGCAGTAAACAACTTTGAATTGGATGCAATGGAGAAAAGGGTCTGGGAGTCAACAGGAAGATTTTCCTTTAAATCCCTCACGCCGTACCCCTTTGTTAGGAGTACTTTACCATCTTTCACAATTGCAATTGAAAGCCCCGGAACCTCAAAGGTCTTCATCACCTTTTCAACTATTTTGTCAAGAGCAGGCGGAAGAGTTTTCTTGGAACTTTCTCCATAACCTAATTGAACCAACAGAATGAATAAAAACAAAAGAATAGAGAAAACTTTAAAATTTCTTCTCATCTTCTTCCTCCTGAGGAAAGATTATCTCATACATTGTCTTAAAATATCAATGAGAAATGCGAATTTTGACATGGTCCAAGCTTTTATTTAGAATAAGTAGTTGGAGGAAAATATGATGAAAATTTTTACAATTAAAAATAAAATTCCACTTTTTCCTTTTTTATTCTTTGCAACTTTCGCTCTTTTATCAGCAGAACAAAAACCGAAAATAATAATTCTCGGTTTCGATGGAGCTGATTTTCAGCTGACCTCCCAGTTTTTAGAGGAAGGTAAACTTCCAAATCTTAAAAAACTAAAAGAGGAAGGGAGTTTCACAAATGTTATTCCTACAAATCCTCCCCAGACTCCAGTGTCCTGGGCATCTTTTATGACAGGACTTGACCCAGGAGGTTCAGGAGTATTTGACTTTTTAAAAAGAGTTACTGGAACATATTTGCCCGATTATGTTGTTATGGGCGAAGGGGCTAAAAAATTCCTTTTCGGAAAAAGGAATCCTGTCTTTATTCCCCTGCTTTCCTTCCTTTTCTTTTTCATTGCAATATTTTTGTTACTTAAAGCTTTCAAAGCCAAAACTTCATACTCTTTAATTCTCTCTTTAATATTCAGTCTCGCTATCTCCACTTCAATCTTATATTTCACCATTAACTTCCTCCCTGAAAAAATGCCCTACCCTATCAACAACATGAAAGGGGAGCCCTTTTTTAAACATTTAACTTCTAAGGGAATAAAGGCAAAAGTTTTTCATATTCCTGATACATTCCCTGCCCCAGAACTCGGTTCTGCGGGAAAACTTCTGGCAGGTCTCGGAATTCCTGATATGAGGGGAACAATTGGTTATCCTGCCCTCTACACTACCAAAGAAAAACTTTTTAGTGCTTCCAATGAATTCTCCGTAAGAATTGTTTATCTTGATAGAGATAAAAATTCTTGGGAAACAGATGTCCTTGGTCCAAGAAACAAGCTCTTTTACGACCCGACAGACCCTGTAAAAATGAGGGAAAAGGGAATTAGGAGAGACATAACTGTTCCCCTCAAAATTGAGCTAAACCCAGCAACTAAAAGAATAAGACTGATGATTCAAGATAGAATTCAGGAAATCGGGATTAGAGAATGGTCTGACTGGTTTGAGATTGAGTTTCCCTTTAACAGATTTATAAAAGTTAAAGGAATTGCTAAATTTTACCTTGAGTCAATTGAACCTGAAATAATGCTTCATTTAACTCCAGTGAACATCCATCCAAGAGTTCCAATTTTTCCGATTTCTTACCCTCCAAAATTTTCACGGGAAATTGCTGATTTAATTGGTCTTTACAAGACAATCGGGTGGAGGACAGATACCTGGTCAATCTCTACATTTCTTGGCAGCGAAGAATACTTTATTTCAGATATGTTTTTAACAGCAAATATGGAAGAAGAAATGATGTTGAAGATGCTAAATCAGAAAGACTGGGATATATTTATTTTTGTCTACATGTTCACTGACAGGGCTCAACATGTGATGTGGAGATTGATAGACCCGAAAAATCCAATATACAATCCTGAGCTTGCCCAAAAATACGGAGATACAATTTTAAAGGCTTATCAGAAAATGGATGAGATAGTCGGAAAGGTTAGGGATGTAATGGATAAAGATACAATCTTAATGGTTATTTCCGACCACGGATTTGCCCCATTCAGAAGGGGGATAAATCTAAATGTATGGCTGAGGGATAATGGTTTTCTTGTTGAAAAGGTTTCAGCAAAGGACCGATTGAGAAATCTCGAGGATTTATGGGGTTCAGAAGGAAGGACTATATTTCCCTATGTTGACTGGTCAAGGACAAAAGCATACTCCCTCGGTCTTGGAGGAATTTACATAAACTTAAAAGGAAGGGAACCAGAGGGCTCTGTAGAACCTGAGGATTATGAAAAGGTAAAGGAAGAAATTGCAAGGAAGCTTGAGTCCTTTGTTGACCCCGTAACTGGAGAAAGACCAGTTTTCAGAGTTTACAAAAGGGAGGAAATTTACAGGGAATTTGATAGTGAGATTGTTCCTGATTTAAGAGCAGCAACAAATTATGGATACAGAGTCTCATGGCAGTCAACCCTTGGAGGAATGAATGAGGAAGTTGTCCAGGAAAATGACAAAAACTGGAGTGCAGACCATTGCACAATGGAACCAGGTCAGATTAATGGAATATTCTTCAGCAATGTAAAAATTAAAAAAAACCCTGTGAATATCCTCGATTTTTACAGAAGCATATGCAAGCTTTATAATTTAGCTGTTCCTGAGAAGATTCAAGGAGAAAGCATATTTTAAAGTAAAAAGTTAAAATCCAAAAGTTAAAAAATAAATGATTCTTTTTTAAGCTTCGCTTTAGAGAGTGATATTCTTGCCATAGAATTAATTTTGTTTTTTATTCGTCATGAATAAACTCTTCAAATCTCAATCCCTTCCTTTCTGCTTTTTACCATGATTTTTATAGAGTCGAATTTTTCTCTTAAGGATTGGAGAGCTTTTCTGAGCTCTTCTTTCATTTTTTCAAGCTCTATCTTCATTTTTTCCTGTTCCTTTTGCATCTCGATCTTCTGTTTTTCAAGTTCAAAATACTTTGAGAAATCGTCCCAGTCCCAATACCATGTCCATTCTTTTCTTTTTCCTAAATTCACTGTGGATTTATTCTCTTTTCCATCTCTTATAAACCCAATCTCAACCCTGTCTCCAGGTTTCTTATTTCCAATATATTTTATTAAGTCATCAGGACTGAAAATCTTTTCTTTGTCAACGGTAATAATTACATCTCCCTCCTTAAGACCTGCCTTTTCTGCTGGGCTCCTGTCTTCAACTCTTTTAACATATGCTCCTTTCTGAGGCTCAATACCTTTTGGAACCATGTCTACAAGAACACCAAGATAAGCCTTAGGAGCAATCGTGAGGGGAGGTGATGGAGGGGCAGGAGGAACGGGCGGAAAAGGAAATGTTGGTGGAACAGGAGAAGTAGGAAATGTAAAATATCCCTTTGGAGCTTCCTCAAGGACAGCTTCCTTTTTCACTATTTTTCCATCTCTCTCAATTTCAAGTATAACTTTATCTCCAACTTTCATATCCTGGACGATATCGGAAAGGTCATTCTGATTGTAAATTCTTTTTCCATTCACAGAAATTATGTAATCCCTTGATTTGAGAATTGCCTTTTCTGCTGGGCTGTCCTTCCAGACACTCTGCACAATTACCCTTCCGTCCATTTCCTTGACTGTTACTCCAAGGTAAGGTCTTTTTTCATAGCCTTTTTTCTTCAAATCCTCATAAATTTCCTTGGCTCTTCCAACAGAAATAATCATGGAGAAAGAGCCCCCTGCTCTGAATGGTGATACGACTTCTTTTCCTTCTTTTCTTAAAGTTATCCATATTTCCCTTCCAGAGATGTCCCCCCTCAAAATCCCTATCAATTCTCCCTTTGAATTGAATACCCCGCTCCCGCTCCCACCAGGAGGAGTTGCAAGGCTGACATTAACTCCTTCTATTTTTATAGAGTTCACAATTCCAAAGGAGGCGGAAGGAAAACTTTCGAAAGAGGTCCCAATTGCAATTACCCAATCACCTACTTCAACCTTTGAAAGTTCTCCAAATTTTGGGACCTCAAAGTATTTCTCTTCAACTTTAAGAAGGGCTAAGGAATTCTCCCAGTCAACTCCTATAACATCTGCTTTTATCTTTTCTCCCTTGTAATTTTCCACGAAAATATCCTTGTCCGGGTAAAGGGCATGGGAATGGGCGAGGATATAACCTTTATTAATAATAACTCCTGAAGAGATTATTCTTCTCCCGTCTTCTGAAATTACCTTTGCCACCGATGGAGAACATTTTTTTACTATTTCCTTTATATCCTTTTCAATATCAGAAATCTGTTTTTCTGAATAGAGATTGTAACCCAAAAGAAGCATAAATATTATAAAAATTGAAAAAATTTTTGTTCTCATCTATACCTCCTAAAATGCATAAATTTTTTCCTCATTCTCACTCACAAACTCAATAAGATAACGATTTTCCTTTTCAAAATTTTTAATGGGTATGACCTCAAGGTAAATGTTTTCGGGCATTTTTTGGGATGGTTCTATCATGGTTAAAGATTCTAAGCCGACTTTCTCTCTTTCAGATCTGAAATCGAGGAGCATTAATAAGCCAAGAGATAAAATTACTATAAGGACTGCCGGTAGAACAAGCATCTTTGCTCTTTTTTTCCTTCTTCTTATTTTCTTAATCCTTTCTATGACCTCATCCTCGAAGGAGATGGAAAGCTCAAAAAACTTTATATTTTTAAATTCTTTTTCCATTTTTATCTCCTTTCTATTAAATTTCTTAATGTCTCTTTCGCCCTGAAAATTCTCGATTTTACAGTTCCTTCTGGAATTTTGAGGATACTAGCAATCTCTTCTGTGGAAAATCCTTCCATTTCTCTTAACACCAGAGGAATCCTATAATCGGGCTTTAGCTGATTGAGATAAAATTCTATTCCATTGGAATTCCCTGGGTGATCGTGAACAAGTAATTTTGGATAAAAAAGTTGAAATAAATCAGCTATTTTCTTTTTTCTAAGTTCTGAACGGGAAAGATTTGAAGCAATAGTAAAAAGCCATGTGGAAAGCTTGGAGCCCCTTTTGAAGGAATTTATCTTGAAATAAGCTCTTATGAATACTTCCTGGGTAATGTCCTTTGCCTTATCTCTATCCTTCACAATCCTCAGGACAAAATTAAAAATCCTGTTTTTATAAATCCGCATAAGCTCTCGCATTGCCTCTTCATCTCCTTTTTTGAGCCTCTCAATAATTTCTATTTCATCCATTTTTCTATATAATAAGACGCTCCATTCCTTTATCGGGTTTCAATAAAAATTCAAGACGAGCAAGATTGGTAAGACAAGTCTATTGAAGAAGAGCTATTGCTTTTGGAATAGCTTCAATTGCCTTTATAACTTGTGGATCAAAGGTGCTCAGATATTTTGACCCCTCAGCGAATCCATCTGCCTGAGAGAAGATCTCATAAAGTAACTCCTGAACAATCCATTTCTTTGATTTTTCAAGTTCTTTTTCATCAATTCTGACATTGGACTCTTTCAAAAATTCTAGCCAGTCTCTCCAGATCTCATCTGTGATTGTAAAACTACTTTCAAACAGGTCCTGTTTTTTTATTCTCTTACTCCTGAGATAATTTATGAGTAATGGATTTTTATCATCGAGAAACTTGTTCGCGTAATCAAAGAAAACTCCTTTAAGCCTCAAAACACCCACAATCCCGGGCAGGGACAAAGCTCCCACTCTAATGTCAGGAATAATTCCTCCTCCCGCATAAACCTTCCTTCCTTTTGGAGTCAATTTGAACTCATGAAAGTTCAAATCTTCATCATTTCTTTCTATGTATAAAAAGTAGTCTTCAAGAAAGGTGTAGTCTCTCTGGACTGATCTTCCTGTTGGCGTGTAATATTTTGAAGTAGTGAGTGCCAGAGCAGTATTGTGGGAAAGGAAGAAAAGAGTCTGCACAAGTCCTTTTCCCCATGATGGGGTTCCTATAACAATTGCCCGATCGTGATCCTGCAATGCCCCAGCAACAATTTCTGAAGCTGATGCTGAACTTGAATTTATGAGAACAACAAGGGGAATCTTCTCCAATTGATTATCTTCCTCCGAGTAAAATTCCTGTGTAGATTCGGGTCTCCTTCCCTTTGTGTAGACAACAAGTTTTCCCTTTTCAAGGAATTCATCAGCAATACTCACTGCTTGCTGTAAAGCTCCTCCTAGATTCCATCTAAGGTCGAGAACCAGGGCTTTCATTCCTTCCTTTTTAAGAACATTTATAGCATCCTCAAACTCTTTTGTTGTGTTTTCTGCAAAGTTTCTCAAAGATATGTAACCAACTTCTTTATTCAAAATAAAATAATAATTCACACTATGATAGGGAATTTCCTCCCTTACAATGGTTATTTCAAAGGGTCTTTCAATGCCCCTTCTCATTATTGTAACCTTTACCTCAGTCCCTTTTGCTCCCCTCAGTTTTCTCACTGCCTCCTGTGCTGAAATGTCCCTGGTTGGCTCTCCGTCAATGTGTGTTATAATATCTCCCGCTCTCAGTCTTTTTTTCCATGCTGGTCCTCCCTCAATAACAGATGTGATTATCAATCTTTCTTCAATTTTCTGGATTGTGATTCCAAGACCGTAGAATTTTCCTGCCTGGTCTTCTCTCATGTTTGCGAGAGCTTTAGGGTCAAGGAAGGAGGAGTGGGGGTCAAGTCTTAAAAGTTCACTCCGTATAGTGTTATAGATAAGTTCCTCATAATTGATGTTATGGGGATAATATCTGTCAATTATAGAAACTATTTCACTGTAAATCCTCAGACCTTCATCCCAGGGGTCTTCTGTCTTATTGTCGGAGAAAAAAAGAAGGGGGAATATAAAGATTAGCAAAAATATCTTTTTCATATTTCCAATATATCAGAATTTTGGATAAATTGAAAGGAATAGAAAATTAAGCACATCTAAAATTTCCTAAGAGTTTTAGAGGAACTTAGGTTCTCAGAGAAATTCCACATTGAGGGCAAAAATTTGAATTTTCTGGGACAGGAGCTCCACATTTGGGGCAGGTTTTGGTTATACTATACCCGCAATTCGGACAATATTTGCTATAAGCAGGCACAGGTCTGTCATACTTGGGACAATTTAAAGGAAGAGGAGCTCTCACCAACAAGTAAAGAATAAAGCCAAGAAGGTAAGGGACTAACAAACAAACTAAAAACCAGAGGGTTGGTAACATATTTCTTCTTCTTGAATCTTCAATCACATATAAAAGAGCAAGAACATAGATGTGGACTATCATTATTATGAAATATATAAGTATTGAAAACCCTGCTATCGCAAAAAGTTCTTTAGCTTCTAAGGTTTTGACAAAATGGAAAACGAGGAGTCCAGCCCATAAAATCAATAGTAAAATCCCCCAAAAAATTGCTCGATTTCTCAAATATTTAAAATATTTTCTGTTCAAAGGGTCCACAGACTTTCTCCAAACAGACTGGGTTGTCCTCATTGATAGAAATTCTTGAATTTTTTCATACAGAGCTTTTCCCATTTTCTAAACCTCCTCTAAATTTAGTAATTAAAGAGACAAAAAAGAAGATGATTCCTGAAAATTGATATATTAAAAATGCATTAAAAATAAATAGTGTTGATTCTCCGAAAATTTTCAAAAAAAATATCGTAAAAAAGAAAATTAAACCTTAACTCCACCTTTTT
>FMSI01030440.1_pt1 | contig 19112 bp, 15 predicted proteins | sample 1504471 | NCBI WGS metagenome assembly FMSI01 (sample SAMEA4475357, study PRJEB15587) | soil metagenome | biome: Soil; feature: Field | place: India | collected 2015-03-11 | depth 0 m
ACCATCGGCACATGCTTGTAAGCCGCGGCGTGGTAAATCGTCTCCACCTCCCAGGTGCGCATTACCTCTAGGAGGCGATCCTCGTTACGAATCGACCCCAGGATGGGCACCAGCCGGGTTGCCAGCGACGACCGTTCGATCAACCTCTCCAGTTCAAGGTGGATGCTGTACAGGTTGAATTCGCAGTGCTCGAACAAGAGCAGCGCCTTGGGCTTGTTGGAAAGGATCTGTCGGCACAGCTCCGAACCGATAGACCCACCCGCACCCGTGACCATCACGACCTTGCCGCGTATGCACTTTTCGAACAAAGCCTGCTGTGGGGGAACAGCGTCGCGTCCAAGCAAGTCAGCGATATCGACTTCCTGAATATCTTCAACCTGCACCTTGCCGCTCGCCAGGTCCATAAAGCCCGGCACGCTACGCACGTGTAAAGGGAAACGCTCGAGCATTTCCAAGATCTCGCGCCTGCGTGCCCGCGAAGCAGAAGGAATGGCCAACAGGATCTCGGCGGCGCTTGTATCCTCTACCAGTTGGGTAATCTGTTTAGCCGAATAAACCCGCAACCCTGCGATAACACGGTTATGCAGGTTGGGATCATCATCAATGAAAGCCACAGGACGCATTGCACGGCCCATACGCAAAGCGGCAACCAGCTGATTGCCCGCGGCGCCCGCCCCGTATACGGCCACCTTGGGAAGCGTCGCATCCTTGCCCTTGAATTTCGTCAGGGTATTAGGGGTGAACCAGTCACCCATGAAGTACTGGCGCATTAGCAGGCGCAAACCGCCAATCAACATGAGGCTTAGCCACCAGTAGTTGAAGACCATAGAGCGTGGGATCAACTTCGGCGCATCAGTGCGCCAATACACTGCCAGAGCGAGCAGGAGTGCAGAGAGCGTAACGGCCTTAGCGATTGCGATCAGCGCATCGTTACCGAAGTACCGCATGACCGCACGGTACATGCCGAAACGAATAAACAGCGGGATGGAAAGCAGCGGAGCAATGCTGAACAGCCAGGCATGGCCCCCCAGCGGCTCGACAAAATCTGCGTTGCCCAAGCGTAGATAGAAGGAAAACCAAAGCGCCAGCCACACCAGCAGCACATCAGCGGAGACCTGAATCAGGCGCTTCTGTTGCCTGGGCAGACGCACCAGCGATGCCCGTAGTTTTTCAGCTAGCCTCAACACACTTCATATCCTTATCGTTCGACTGCGGCCGTCATCACTTCGGCAAGCACTGCACAGGTCTGTTCGATTTCGGCAATTGTCAGCGTCGGATGCACGAGGAACATCAGGCTCGTCTCCCCCAGTTCCCGCGCGACCGGCAAACGCTCTGCGGGGCGCCAACCGGTGCCGTCAAACGCTTTTTCCAGATAGACCTCTGAGCAGGAGCCGGAGAAGCACGGCACCCCTCGCGCAGATATCTCGCCAAGGATGCGATCCCGACTCCACCCTTCTGCAAGCTCTGCCGACTCAACAAAGACATAGCATTTGTAGCCCGCATGTACGACTTCTTGAGGGACCTCGGGAACGCGTAGTCCCTTCAGGGTCTCGGCAACGGCCCAGATACGCTCGCAATTGGCCAGACGAGCCGCATGCCAGCCAGGCATACGGCGAAGCTGAATCCGACCAATTACGGCCTGCACTTCCAACATCCGCCAGTTGGTGCCGAAGGTCTCATGCAGCCAACGGAAGCCCGGCGCATGCTCGCGCTCATAGACAGCCTCCCAGCTCTTGCCGTGATCCTTGAACGACCACATCTTCGACCACAACTCCCGATCATTCGTGGTGACCATCCCACCCTCACCTCCGGTAGTCATGATCTTGTCCTGGCAGAACGACCAGGCTCCTATGTGACCAATCGAGCCGACCGAGCGCCCTTTGTAACGCGCGCCATGCGCCTGGGCGCAGTCCTCAATGACCTTGAGGTCATGCTCGCTAGCCAACTCCATAATCGGGTCCATGTCACACGGCCAGCCAGCGAGATGCACACAAATCAAAGCGCGGGTACGCGGCGTCAGCACGGCACGAACGGTGTCGGCAGTGATATTCTGCGAATCACGATCCACCTCAGCAAACACTGGAACCGCGCCGCAATTGACGATGCTGGATGCCGAAGCTAGGAATGTGCGCGGTGTGACAACCACCTCATCACCTGCGCCAATGCCCAACGCCTGCAGCGCCACATCCAGCGCTACCGTGCCATTGGCCAGCGCGATAGCATGCTCGGTGCCAGCCCATGCCGCAAACTCCTTCTCAAACTCACGACACTCCTGCCCCGTCCAGTAATTGACCTTGTTGGATAGAACTACATCGCGAACGGCATCGGCCTCTTCTTCACTGAAACTTGGCCAGGGGGAAAACGGGGTGTTGAGCATAATACTTTTGGTTACCTCATCCTTTTGGCCGGCACGCCAGCCACAGTCACATCATCCGGAATATCACCGACGACAGCCGAACCGGCGCCCACCATCACCCGCTGGCCAATACGAATCAGTTGACGCACGCTGGCACCGATACCAATCCAGCTCAAGTCACCCACCTGCACACCGCCCGCTAGCCGCGCACCTGGGCTGATATGCACGGCATCGCCGAGCAGGCAATCGTGATCGATGCTACAGCAAGTATTGAGAATAGCGCCTGGGTTTATACGCGCGCCGGCATTGACCACTGCACCGGCAAAAACAACCGATCCCTCGCCTATAGCGGCGTAGCGACTGACGGTGGCGGCAGGATGAACCAGTGTCACCAAGCGAGCCCCCGCCGCCTGCAGCTCAAGCAGCTTGGCATGACGGATACGGTTATCACCGATAGCAACCAGCACCCCATCGAAATCGGTTAACCGGTCCATCAAAGCTGCCGTATCGCCCACAACTGGCCACACACCATTTTCCTGAAGATCTGGCCACGCATCATCGAAAAACTGGACGGCCTGCCAACCACTGCATTCGGCGGTATCCGCAACCACCTTGCCGTGGCCGCTCGCCCCCAAGATGGCTAACCTGCTCACAATTTACGGCCTGTGAATTTCGGCATAGTCACCTCCCCTTCCGCGCTGATGCCATCACGCACGACTACCTTCTTGATGGTCAGGAAGAGGATCTTCAGATCCAGCCATAGCGAGCGGTTGTCCACGTACCAGACATCCAGATTGAACTTTTCTTCCCAGCTCAGCGCATTACGCCCATTAATTTGCGCCCAACCGGTAACGCCTGGACGCACCTCATGCCGTCGATACTGCTCAGGACTGTAAAGCGGTAGATATTCCATCAACAGTGGACGCGGACCGACCAAGCTCATATCGCCCTTAAGCACGTTCCACAGCTCCGGCAATTCATCCAGGCTACTAGCACGCAGAAAACTACCAAACGGAGTCATACGCTCGGCGTCGGGCAGCGAATTGCCTTGGGCATCCACGGCATCGCGCATGGTGCGGAACTTGATCATCTCGAACGGCTTACCATCAAGGCCCGGCCGCACTTGCCGAAACAGCACCGGCGAGCCGAGCTTGCGGCGAATTTTCCAAGCTACAACGGCAATAACTATGGATAGCAGCAACAAACCAAGAGCAGAAGCAACGATATCAAAAAGACGCTTGATCACTGCTTCACTCCTTCCAGCCAATCGACGAATCGATTACCTAACTGCTCGCGATTGAACTCACGCTCCGCCAACTCACGAGCACGCACACCCATGACCTTGAGTACAGCCCGGTCGTTAGCCGCCTGTTCTAGGGCATCAGCAAAGGCTTGCGGGTCTTCCGCCTCGACGGCGAAACCACACTGGTTGTCCCGTATCATCCCAGCCAACCAACCTGGATAATTGTTAAGTACCGGCAAACCAGCTGCGATATAGTCAAAAAACTTGTTAGGTGACGTCCCATAATAAAAGGCTGAAATATTTGCCAGGGTTTGCAAGCCTACGTCAGCTCCAGCCATCAAACCAGAAAGGCGAGTCTTGTTAACGGGATCATGAAAAACGATATTATCCAAGTTCTCTCGGATAGCCCGATCCTGTAGAGCAGGTTTTAGCTTACCCTGGCCAATAAGCATTAACTTTATATCTGACCGATCACGCTTTTTCAGTTCAGCCGCAACATCTAAGAGCGCATCCAGTCCGTTGGCAACGCCATGAGTTCCAGCGAACACCGCGAGCAGATCATCGGATTTCACCTGCCACGGCCGCCAAGGTTCAACCTCTCCAGCGAAGATATCCAAATCACAGCCATTGGGTATCAATGCAATACGCTCACGCGGTACGCCGAGCCTAGCAATCCCATCGACAATACCTGGCGACAATCCCACCAGACGGTGAGCCGAGCGATAACTGACCCATTCCAGAACCGACATGGCTCCCAGTACCAATGGGTTACGAATCACCCCCATAGCTCTGGGAAGCTCCGGCCATAAATCGCGAACTTCAAAAACAAAAGGTTTCCCACGAAACCAGCGAGCAAAGATGCCTGGAATACCAGCCGTCAGGGGAGTTGTGGTAGCGAAAGCCAAGTCATAGCGTGCGGTCAGTGCTACGCCGATACTGCGCAGAGCGAACTTTACAAAAGTCATGGAGCGCTTAAAAAAGCCATCGCTGTTGGAATAAGCCAAGTCGTACTCAATGATATCGATACCGTCCACTTCGCCACGACGCATCCCGTTAACGAACGGCACGGCTATTCCAGTTTCTCCTCCACCGTAACTGCCACAGACCATGGTCACCTGGTGGCCTCGCGCGACAAGGCGACGAGCCATTTCATAGGAGCGTATACCCGTTGATCCTTTTGGGGTCGAAAAGTGTTGGTGGAAATAAAGGACTTTCATGAGGCCCAACGATACTCCGTGATAAACGAGCCCGGCTGGTGTATCTCCACCTCCAGCACAGGCACTTGGTTTTTTTCCAGGTAATAACGCGATTCCCAGCCACCAACTAGCTCAAACCGCACGATAGGTACCGAAGCGTGTACTTGAATGACGTGCTCGCCGTTAATCAAAGCATTGCCCTCGATGAGCCACTGACCAGGCTCCAGACGCCAGCGCAGCACAGCCTTATGTTGAAAGCCATCGACCTGATCGTTCACCACCAGCGAGTCATCATGCAGGTGAACGCCACGCCGATGGCTCGCCCTGTATCCATCCCTGTAACCCGCGGCAAAGTTGACGGTCCCAGCCTGTACATCGAGAGGCTCCAGGTATGAGGTTTTCAGCCAGTCGCCAAACAGGAAACGGCTCAGACGGGGCATTTGATCGCGATCATCGAACTGCACGGTGTTATGGCTGGCAGTACCAGGGAAATAGCTCAACCACTGTGCTTCAGTGTTGTAGCTATAGGTACCTGCATCGCGTAGCAGATTACGCCCCCCTAGCCACAAATCCAGATGCAGTGCATCTGCCTGGCTAGGACGAAAGCGGAACCTTGGATATCGCAACATAGCCATGGCAGCCCCACGCCGCATGACAGCAAAACCACCGCTGTCGAATTGGCAGCTGCCCGGCCACGCTGCCAGCGCTTGTGGCAGCTCGACGCCAAGCCAGCGTAAGGAAAGATTCCATATCCCTTCTGCCTCGTAGGCGCGCGCATTGGCAAACAGAGCCATAGCGAGCTGCACTGAGGGACGAAAGTCACGGTAATCTGTATCGGTTAGTTGCAGAAGACGTGCGCCATCGTTCGCACCGAGATTGGGAGCGTCGCCGTTCTCTTCATTAACCATTGCATGCAGCCAACGGGTAGCCGCCAGAGATCGCATGTACCAGAGAGGAGAGAAACGCGGCAAGGACTGACGCTGGCGCCAAACCTCTACCATGCAGAACGTATCAACAAGAACGCGGTGATAATTCAACGAATATTGGCTAAAACTTCCATCTTCACTTATCAACCGTGCGGCCCGATTCTCTAGCCATTTACAACCTAACCGTTGCCAGCGCTCGCCTTCCCGCACTCCATGTGCAACCAACCAGCTGCCACCGATGAAAAGCGCCGCAGCCTCGGAGGTACCATGATTATTATCCTGAGCTATGGCATACCTCAGAGTTGGCGCGATGCGTTGCAGATGCAGGCGTACAAGCTCCAGCAATGCCGGTGTCGTGGAACTAACTTGTCCCAGTAGTAACGCAGCCATCGCCAGATGCATCACGCGAATTGATGCTTCTTGTCCGCATTTCCAGTTAGGCCCCTTATAAGGAGGATTCTGTACACACCAATCGGCCAGCCATGCGTTCAAGCGATCAAGCGATGCGATATCGCCTGTACTTGCACGTTGAGCAAAAGCCAGTACCCAATCGAATCGTGAGGCCTCCCAAATTGATTTGATATCGCCTACAGCCGGATCGAAATCAGGAATCTGCCACCAATTACGTTGAGGTTCAGCGATCTGAGCACCGTTCAATGGATTGATATGCCAGTTGGGAGCACTTGCAGCTACGGTAAAAGGCCAATAACTGAACAGGAGCGCCGTTTGTTGCCACTGCGGCAAAACTGGCAGATCAAAAGTCTCCCGCGCAACAGGCTGGAAGAATGGCCCTTGAACAACTCCGCCAGCCAAGCGCCGTACCGGGTTCAAACCTGCCCTGACGCCCAGGCGATAGGTCGCTACACGTACAAGATTGGATATGCCCAACGCGAGAGCGGTCCGCGCCTTTCCTAAAGTCGACATTCGAAGAAAAACCTGGGCTTAAGCCCCGCAACGAACGATGTCCGCTACAGGGATGGTTACTGGTTACGCAACAATTCGGCGACTTCGATGGTGGTACGCGCAACCTCAAAAATCTCATCCACCGGGATCGTCGCCGTACCCTGCTCGATGCCCTTCAGGAAGGCAGCAGCACACGCGCTCTGCCCCTTGTCCTGCTTCCATAGATTGAGCTTGGAAAAGCCCGGCCAGCCATAGCCCTTGAGCTTGCGGAAGTTATCCAACTGAAGCACACGGCCGGCAGCAAACACCTCAACACGTTCTTTCGGAAAGCTGGCGGCACCGTTAGCCAGATACAAAATGGTACCGAAGGAGCCATCCTCGAAGCCGAGGGTAATGGATGCCTTGTCCTCGGTGATGGTCACGCCGGGAACGTCGCCCATTCGGCGCGCCTGTATCGAAACGACCTTGCTGCCTGCCAAGAAACGCATCAGGTCGATGAAATGGCAAGCCTCGCCGATGATTCGCCCGCCCCCAACTGCATTGTCCTGAGTCCAGTGATCAGCCGGAATGGTGCCGGCATTCATGGTCATGATGAAAGATTTCGGCTCTTGCAGCGGCTCGAGCAACGCTTTCATTTTCTGTACCTGCGGCGAGAAGCGGCGGTTGAAACCAACCATCAGTTGCGGACCACCACCGTCAGCATGAGCTGCAGCGTAGGCCGCCTCCACCTCGTCCAGCCCGGCGAAGTCAATAGCCAATGGTTTTTCGACAAAGACGTTCTTGCCAGCCTGCAACGCCTGGGCGACGAAACGGGCATGGCTGTCATGGCGAGTGACGATGGCTACGGTATTGATAGCCAGGTTGGCGAGCATGGCACCCGTATCGGTAGTAGCTTCGGCAAAACCCGCCTTCTGGCCGTGTATCACGCCGTTGATACCGCCGGCGGTAGCGATGGTATGGAATTGCGCACCGGCTGCTTTGAAGGCCGGAATCAGCATTCGTGAGGCATAGTTACCCGCACCGATAAAGCCCATCACGGGTCGTTGTGCATCGAAGGTGGGAGCCGCCGTTAGTGCCACTTTTCGAACGGAGCGTTCGGCTACATCAGAGGTGTACTGAAGAAGAATACCGAGGCCGGCCTTATCTTCAGTCAGGGTCTGGTAGGCTTGCGGCGCATCCTCAAAAGCGAAGCGATGAGTAATTAGAGGTTTCACATCAAGCTGACCGCTAGCCAGCATATCCAGCACCGCCTCGAAGTTACGCTGTTCGGTCCAGCGGACAAAGCCCAGCGGATAATCCTGCCCCTTGTCTTCGTAGTTCGGATCATAGCGGCCAGGACCATAGGAACAGGAGACTTGGAATGTCAGTTCCTTCTCATAGAAGTCGGCTCTATTGAGTTCGAGACCGGTCACACCCACCAAGACAATACGCCCCCGCTTGCGACACATACGCGCCGCCTGAGTAACGGGATCGGTCGATTTGGTCGAGGCAGTGATGATCACACCGTCGACTCCTTGACCACGGCTGAACGCCATACCTGCCGCGACCGGATCTTCACCCTTAGCGGGGTTACAGGTCGCTGCGCCGAACTGGCGAGCCAACGCGAGCTTGGAATCATCGAAATCAATGGCTAGCACACGGCAACCGTGGGCACGAAGCAACTGGATGGTCAGCAGTCCAATAAGACCTGCGCCGGTAACAACGAAAGCCTCACCCAGCGTAGGTTGAGCCAAACGGATACCTTGCAGGCCAATACTAGCCACAACTACGAAGGAGGCCGCCTCGTCATCGACGAGATCAGGAATACGTGCACAAAGATTCTTCGAAACCTTTACGATGTCTGCGTGCGGGCCGTTAGATACCACCCGATCACCGACTTTAAAATCTTCGACGTCAGCCCCAACTTCCGAAACGACACCGACATTGCAATAACCCAGCGGCAGGGGCTGAGCCAGCTTAGACTGTACTGCATCAATAGTAGTTATCAGACCATCCGTAGCTACCTTTTCTAACACCATCTTCACTTTGTCCGGTTGCTGGCGGGCTTTCTCCAGATATGAGGCCCTGCCAAAACCAACTAGCATACGTTCGGTTCCAGCAGATATCAGCGACACACTACTATTTATAACGAGACTTTCGCGAGTAACCTGCGGAGTCGGCGCCTCGGTTATTTCCGTTCCACCAGTAGCCATATTTTGAAGAACTTGTCTCATAACTATCCTAGCTTATTAGGGGACTGCATCTTGCGGTTTGACAAGGCCAGACAAACCCAAAAAAGAAAGCTGGCAGGTAAATTATTCTGAAAAAGAAAAATCTCAAAATTCTGCTGAAAAAGAACAACCATTAGAAAAGAAAAGCATAGAGTCTGAAATCTATTTGAAGCTGAGCCTGCAGATAAATTGCCAAGAGCCAAAGAGACGACAACAAAAAACAAGAAATACCCAACGAACCCCAATTGATACAGCAACGTCAAATACAAATTATGCGCCGAAACATCTAAATCAAGAAGCCCCATTGAGCTTCCAAAACCCCGACCAAAAAGGAGATTATCTCCGATAGAGCTTATAACAGCCTTCCATATAACCTCTCTACCGGTAAACAAATTTTTCCCCGTAATCTCCCCAAAAGCAAAATTTAGCTCATCAGCATATATTCCAGCAGACAAAAACACATAGAAGTAAGCAAAAGCAGGAGAAACAAGAAAAACTAAAAATATAGAAAAAACTACAACTCTTTTATTAACCTTAATATTAAAAAGCCTAAGAAGAGCATAAAAAATCACACTTATAACCAAAGCACCCAACGTAGATCTTGCTCCAGAAACAAGAATCAAAAAAACTGCTGCCGCTACAAAAACAGCAGAAAAAAAACGAGCCGCGCGCCCTCTACCCATAAACAAAAACGCAACCAGAACAAAAAGATTCAAAAATACGAAAAAGCCTAAAATATTAGGATTTAAAGCAGTCAAAACCCAAGGTTTAAACAGCGAAGCACCAGAAAAAAACCAAAAGCCAAACAGCAGCGCAATATTCGTCATAGCAAAAAATAAAAGGCAATCCAACACCTGACCATCGTTCTCAGCAATCACTTTAGAAGCGTTATAGATCAAAAGAGCCACAAAAAGCTGCACGACAGAATAAAAAACAGAGAGGGTTCCACCTATAAAAAATGGCACGAAAAACACATATAACAAAAGCACTAACAATGAGAAAATGTAAAAATAGCCAAACCTACAACCCCCCAAAAACAAAATAAAAAAAGAAAAAACAAGAGAAACAAAAAGAAAAGCAAAAGCAATCGAGCGGAAGTCCAGCCAAATCAGATACGCATAAAGATGCATGCACAATAAAAAAATAAAAAAAATAGACTTGACTCTAATCATTATTAGAAGAACCCTTAAAGCCGGAAAAATAAAAATGCAACATGGCAACTATAGAAAGATAAAAAAAGGCCATAGACAGAGAATACCAAATAGCGACACAAATAACATCCCTTGTATAAATAGAAACCAGCAACACCCCTCCCACGACAAAAGAAAACCGCAGCAACTCTAAGAAAAACAGCCCTAAGTACCTATTATTAACATTCAACAACTGAAAGCACGAATAGGAAACAGCATCAATAAAAAACATTGGAGCAAGAATAGCGCTAATCTTCCCTGCCTTTTCCCACCCTTCCCCCAAAACCAAAACAAACCCCCATTCAGCCAAGAAAAAATAGATTATTGAAAAACCAACAAAAGCAAAAATAAAAAAATAAATATGCTTCTTGTAATTTGTTATAAAATTTAAATATGCTTCAGAATCAAAAGCTTTTCCCTCAGCAAGCGCCACACTGGAGAATAAACGCCTAAAAAAAGTAAATGGTATTGAAGTCAGCTGAACTGCCAAATAAAAGAAACCAGCCTCGACAAACCCCAAGTACTTGGAAATAATTATCGAAGGCAGCATTGGAGAGAGAATTAACAAAAAGGTAGAAAAGCTCGAGTAAGAGCAAAACCTATAATTCTTTTTCAATATAGAAATGAAGCTCACGAAGCTTCGCCGCGAAAAAGAATATTTAAATCGTCCTAAAAGATATCTAGCCCCAAAAGCCTGGCTAATTAGAAATCCAGCAACAAGAGGAAGAAAGGAAAACTTCAGGAATATCGCTAATGCCACTTGAACTATAGAGCCAACAAAAGCTTGAACTGATCTTGCCAAAGCAATTTTATTATATATCTTTTGTTTTAAAGCAAAAGCAGAAACAGTTTGGTAGCCACCCAAACAAAATACGCCAAAGGCGATAAGAACAGCTATAGCTTTACTAGACGAAGGGTCAAAAAATATCCGCCCCAAATCAAATGAAAGAAAAGAAACCAGAACAACAATTGAAAAGAATGTCAGAACAAAAAGGCTCAACACGAAAATATGACTTGCATGCACAAAACTTTTTTGAAAAATCAGCACATCCAGCCTAAACGTCGAAATAACAGCGAGAATTGAAACCAATGATGCATAAACAGAGAAAGTTCCAAAAACCGAGGGGTCGAGAAGCCGCGCTACAACAGTCATGCCAATAAAATTGAAAATGCCAGCGCCAAGAGAGCCCAACGCCAGCACCCTTAATATCCTTATTAGACTGGGCATATTAGGTCCGGTACTTAACAACTTTTGCAGGAAGACCAACAGCAATGCCAGCATAAGGAATCTGTCCCTTTACCACAGCATTAGCACCAATTATTGCCTTCGACTCAATACACGCCCCCTTTAGAATAGCTACACCTCTCGCCACCCAGACATCGTCACCAATAACTACAGGCTCACTTACATTTCCTTGGGCATGTACTTCTTCAGCAAGCGAAGTACCGTGATCATGGTCCCTGATACTTGTATATTCAGCTACGAGTGTAGCCTTGCCAATTGAAACACTTTCATTGGCAGCTACAAAAACCCCCACGCTCAAATAACTACGATCCCCCATCTTTAAAATGGCTCTTTCCGGACAATCAATAATACAAAAATCCCCAATATATACATCATCACCAATAAAAAAGCCAGCATGGGGTCCATATTTAAACTTTACTTTTCGCCCAACCCGTAAGTTATGCCCGCACTTCCCTCCTGCCAAATTAATTATTAACCGATAAAATTCACCCCGAAGAATCTCAAGAAAACGAATTCTTCCACGAAAAAGCAGATTAATTATTTTTTTCACATTGAGCACCTTTTCTTAGAATCTCTGCAACAGCGCTATATACATCAGACACGCCAATTTGCTTCATACAAACTGGATTTCCACAGCCTACTATATTCTGCCTAGAGTAACATGGGGAGCATTCTAGCCCAGCACGCATCGCTATTAGATCTTCAGAATAAGGGCCAGTAAGTTTTGGATCAGTTGGGCCATATAAACCCACTACTGGCGTCTGCACGGCAGAAGCCAAATGTGAAATCCCATTACAATTAGCAACAACGCAGTCAGCAGAATTTAAAAAGAGCAAAGCATCAAATATTGAAAATCGACCCGTCACATCAAAGAAGCCATCCATACTCCCAACAACTTTACTTATTTCTAGCCCCAGCCCTTCCTCCCCCGGGCCACCAACAATTGCAACTTGACTACCACTTCCCAGCAAGGCCAAGGCCAATTGCGCATAATTTTCTATAGGCCAGCGCTTATGGCTTTCAATGACACCAGAGCCCGGGGCTAGACAGACCAATGGCCCATTAACAATACCAAGACCTGAAAGCAATAACTTCTGTTTTTGTACATCTGCTTTGAACGTAGGTAGCCGCGATGAAAGCGAAATATCTACCGGCGATCCCCAAAAATTCAGTGCCTGCTCAAGGAAATCGATATTTTTATTAACTTTATGCCCTATGCACTCCCTTTCAATACTATGTTGAAACAAGTGGCCAAGAGGGCCATTCAACCCTATTTTATTCTTTGCTCCAGATGCCCAAGCTAGCAAGTTGTAACGCAGGGCGTTACTCGAAAATGTTGGGACTATATGAGTTGGCTTAATTTTTCGTATATCTGCGATCATCTTCAGGTAGCCCGAAACCCCCTTCTTGGCGTAATCCTGGAAACAGATAAACTCAATATTTATACCCTGTGAAAAAAGTAGAAGGCCGATAACTTCTGCCTCCGTTTTTGACTTGACTGTCATTGAAAGCTGGAAATCACAGCTATGCGCAGCCATCAGCATTGGCAAAGTCATAACAACATCACCAATTCCGTGTGTGTTTACTACATGCAAGCGTTTAGGCCGTATCAAATCAGAACCCTTCGCATGGAAAAAATCATTAACCTAAACCAAAGATAGCGATTGAGCTTGAAGCCTTTGATCGAAAAACAATAAATAACTTACGCAAAATTACTCTCAACATAATCACACAAATAATGCCCAACAATCAGATGACACTCTTGAATATGCGCTGTTATATTGCTGCTTACGATAATTGGATAATCCACAAATTTGGCGATTCTCCCTCCATCTTTACCTAGAAGCCCAATCGTTTTCGCACCATTTTTTTTTGCTTGCTGCATAGCCAAAAGAACGTTCCGACTATTGCCTGATGTGCTGATGCCTACCACAACATCTACAGATTTAACCAGAGCTTGTACCTGCCTCTCAAAGACAGTTTCATATTCATAATCATTGCTGTGTGCAGTGAGCAATGACGTATCTGTGGTCAGAGCTATTGAAGGAATGGGCCTGCGGTTGCGGGTGTAGCGAACCATCAGTTCAGCCGCATAGTGCTGAGCATCAGCAGCGCTACCACCATTACCCATCCAGTAGATTGTTCCTTCGTTTTGAACTGAGTCGACCAGTGCCTGCGCAGCCTCCTCAATTACAGGGGATAGGTCGGGCAGAGAGGAAACTGCGACAGCATGGCTGGCAAGTGCCTCATTGAATGCAAGTTTCATCATTTATTTCCCTTATTCCCTGCAGCCACATTAGCTTGTCCAAATCCCGCGAGTGTCAATAACTTTTTTACAACCTACTTTATCAGCAAGAACCTGCTTAAACTGTCTGTGATCGACCAGCAAAACGATAATATCAGCAACAGCTAATGCAAATGCCATAGGACAAAGTTTTAATTTATCTTCCAAATTTTTAGGCAAATTTTCGATATTTGGCTCTACAGCAATCAAGGTCCCTGTATGCCTCATAGCAAGTTCTTGAGCAATATAGACTGCGGGGCTTTCACGCAGATCATCGATATCAGGTTTGAATGCTAATCCAAAACAGGCGACAGTCACTTCCTTCGCAGTTTTTTCTGGATTAGCCCGCAAGAAATCGGCAACCGCGAGCTTAACTTTATCTAGCACCCACTCCGGCTTGCTATCGTTAACTTCACGGGCCGTCCGGATCAAACGTGCCTGTTCTGGCGTTTTGCTAACAATGAACCATGGATCTACTGCAATACAGTGTCCGCCTACGCCCGGCCCAGGCTGAAGGATGTTGACGCGAGGGTGTCGATTGGCAAGCCGGATCAGTTCCCATACGTTGATATCCAGCTTGTCGCAAATCATCGATAGTTCATTGGCGAAGGCAATATTGACATCTCGAAAGCTGTTTTCCGTCAATTTGCACATTTCAGCCGTGCGCGCATTGGTGATGACACACTCACCTTCCACAAATGCCTTATAGAGTGCCGCCGCCTTTTCCGAACACTTGGCAGTCATACCACCAATCACCCGGTCGTTTTGCACCAGCTCACGCAGGACGTGGCCGGGTAGGACACGCTCAGGGCAATGGGCAACTCGAATATCGGATTCTTCACCGTGAGTCTGCGGAAAGGTCAGATCCGGTCGTGCTTCGGCCATCCATGCGGCCATCTGCTCTGTGGCGCCAACCGGAGAGGTGGATTCCAGGATGACCAGATCCCCCTTCTTCAATACCGGAGCGATGGCCTTGCTGGCAGACTCGATATAGCCAAGGTCCGGTTCATGATCGCCTTTGAACGGTGTGGGTACGGCAATCAGAAAGGCATCCGCTGGCTCGGGAACCGTAACGGCCTTCAGGTAACCCTCGGTCACGGCCGCGTGAACGATCATATCCAGATCTGGTTCGACGATATGAATCTCACCACGATTGATGGTGTCCACCGCTCTCTGATTTATATCGACGCCAATAACTTTCTTCTTCCGAGAGGCAAAAACGGCCGCAGTAGGAAGTCCGATATAACCGAGGCCAATGACCGATACTGTTTCAAATAACATGTTTATTCCATTTAGAGTAACGCAGGCAGTTACGCATGCTCATCAGGTTGGTCAGAAAAGAAAGTCAGCGAGCGTCGAGCAAATGCGCTGGCAGGCTTTGCCATCACCATACGGATTATGTGCAAAGCTCATCGACTGGTATGCGCTCTTGTCAGTCAAGAGGATATCCAGCTCCTCAACTATCTTGGCCACATCGGTACCGACCAGCTTGACCGTACCTGCCGATACGGCCTCCGGTCGTTCGGTGGTATCGCGCATGACCAGCACTGGTTTACCCAACGATGGGGCCTCCTCTTGAATACCGCCTGAATCGGTCAAGATGATGTGCGCCTGGCTCATGAGGTATACAAAAGGCAAGTAGTCGAGTGGCTCGATCAGGTGAATATTATCAACCCCTGCCAGCAGGCGATTGACTGGCTCCTGGACTTGGGGATTAAGGTGTACTGGGTAGACGATATCGACGTCGGGATGCTGCTTGGCGGTTTCCAGCAGGGCCTGGCATATCCGCTCGAAGCCTCCGCCAAAACTTTCACGGCGATGGCCTGTAACCAGGATCAGTTTGCGGTCCCGATTGAGGAATGCAGTAGGTGCGGCCGCTTGCTGACCCAGCGCCACATCCGTATCAAGACGCTCGATCACTTCCAGCAATGCATCGATGACCGTATTGCCGGTGACATGAATTGACTTGGGGTCGACCCCTTCACGCAAGAGATTGGCCTTCGAATTCTCGGTAGGTGCGAAATGCAGCGTCGCCAAGGCCCCCGTCAACTTTCTGTTGGCCTCTTCCGGCCAAGGCGAATAGAGATTGCCCGTGCGCAGCCCCGCTTCCACATGCGCGACCGGAATTTGCTGGTAGTAAGCAGCGAGACTCGCGGCAAATGTGGTGGCGGTATCGCCGTGGACCAGAACGACGTCCGGTTTGCAGGCCGCCAGTACGTCCTTCATTCCCGTCAGGATGGCGGTCGTTACCGCTGTGAGATCCTGCCCTGGCTTCATCACACTCAGGTCGAAGTCCGGCTGCAGTTTAAACAGGTCAAGCACCTGATCCAGCATCTGCCTGTGCTGGCCGGTGACGCACACCTTGGAGTCAAAGCGTTCGTCAGCTGCCAGGGAAAGCGCTAAAGGAGCCATCTTGATGGCCTCGGGCCGCGTTCCAAATACGCAGAGGGTCTTGATTGTCATTTCTGCTCCAAATAAAACGAGCTAATGCTCTACAACTTCAATTCGAAAGGTGCCGGTAGATGCTGCTTTAATGCTTTAGCCAAGGCTTCTTTGGCTCGTTGCTCGCCATGCACCACCCGTATCTCAGTCGGCCATTGCTGAATCCCAGTCACAAAATCCACCAACCCGTTCTGATCCGCATGGGCAGAGTAGCCACCGATGCTGCTAATGCCAGCACGGATATCGAAACGCTCGTCGTCTAAATAGACATAGCCTCCTTTGGGGCCGTGCTGCTGAATGGCGTACCCGGGAGTCCCCTGCGCCTGGTAGCCGACGAACAGCACGTCGTGCCTGGGATCGTGCAGCATGGCCTTGAGGTAATTGGCGATGCGCCCGCCGGAGCACATGCCGTTGCCTGCGATGACGATCGCCGGGCGTGCAGTTTGGGTCAGGTGGTTGAGCACGCCGATATGGTTGGCGTGGCTGTCGATCTTGATCAGGTTTTCGAATGCCAGCGGGTTGCGGCCGCCTTCGACGCGCTCGCGGGCTTCCTGATTCCAGTAAGACTGCAGGCCTCGATAGGCTTCGGTGAAGCGTGTGGCCAAGGGCGAATCGGGAATGATCGGGAGTTGGGGCCAGTTTGTTTCGAGGCGGTATTCGGAGCCGTAGTTATTGCTCCTCACCCTAGCCCTCTCCCCGGAGGGGAGAGGGGACTGGCTGTGCGGGGTGCTCCCGTTGTTTGCAAACTCGCTACCACCCTCATCAACGTTGAGAGGTGGCTTATTTATATGGGCCTGCAGTTTGCAGTGAATGATCTCTTCCAGGTCGTACAGCAAGCCCTGCGTGCGGCCAATGCTGAAGGCCGGAATCAGTGCGGTGCCTAGGTCCAGCAGGTCATGTTCGATGACTACATCGAGACGCTGTCGGCGGCTGGCGCGGTCTTCATGCAGGCGGTCGCCGTAGGTGCTCTCCAGCACTAGGATGTCTGCCCGTTCGGGCGACTTGGGCGGAATGAGCAACGGTGCGTGCGGCGCGCAGAGGTTGCCAGAGAAAACGACGCGTTTGTTCTCGCCGGTGACGGAATAGGTAAGCTCTATTGTGACATAGGGGGAACCGAGCAAATCGCTCGCGCGCTGCAAGCGTATACGTGCGCAGAGCTGGCTGGCTTCCAGCAAAACCAGCCATTGGTCGTTCGGTAGAGGGTGTAGCCGCTGTTCCACCAGCTTGAGATAGCGAGCGATCTCTTTTGAGTCGCGGCTGCAGCCAAGCTGGAATGCGTCTTCCAATACGATGGGCAGCAGTTTGGCCGAGGGCGCACTGCCAAAGATCGGGCCTTTGTAGCCAGCCGCGAGCAGATAGGAGATGCGCCCGACATGGTCGATATGCACATGGGTGACGATCAGCGCTTTGAAGGTGACCAAAGAGGACTCTACGTTCTGCTGCCCTGCTCCGCCGCGCCCATCCGCTGAGGTTTCATTACCTTGGAAGAGGCCACAATCGACCAGCAGGCTGCAATCGGCGTCCATGTGCAACTGATGGCAGGAGCCGGTAACCCTGTGTTGGGCGCCGTGATGGTCGATATGTGGGTAGCGCACGGTTATTCCTTTAACAATCAGCCATGCACTTGCAGCAAGCTAGCGGCAAGTCCCCGAAAACAAATGGGATATTACAGGCTTTCCCCGCCGCTGCGTTCCCGGCGGCGGGCCTACGGATGGATGGTCAGTTTGCTGCGGCAGGTCTGCGCAAGTTACGTACCAGGGCGATAAACAAGCCGAGCATGCCGCCGAGTACCAACGCGAACGCTACGATCAGAGCCTTCTTCGGCTTGGTCGGCCGCAGCGGTTCAACAGCACGCTGGTCAATAGCAACCAGCTTCAGTGTGTTCGTATCGAACTGCAGCGCACGGAGGCGGGCTGCCTCTTCGCGCCAGCCGGCAAGCCCTTTAAGGAAAAGGTCTTCATTCTCGCGGCTTTTCAGTACTTCGATTTGGCGGTTGTGTTCGAGCAACTTAAGTTCGCGGGCAATCTGCGCAATACGTGGCTCGGTAAAGTCATCGGACCGGCGTGCCAGCAAGGCCTTGCGCTCGGCTTCCAGAGCTTCGCTGCCCATGAAATACAATGGGATTTGCTGGTTATTGACTTCGGTACGAATCACGCTGCCTTGGCTAGTGATCTCTGCAGCGCCGAGAGACGATGGTGTGGTGGGTTTGCTGATGCCCAGCGATGTAGCGATGCGAATCGCTTCGTTGAGCTGGTTGATACGGTTCTCGCGGCGGGCTCTGAGTTGCTGGCGCAACGCAGCCAGTTCGTCGCTCAACTGTGCACGCTTAAGCGCGTCCTCTTCGGTCAGCTTGGCAATTTTGATCTCCTTGCTGGCTTCGTAGTTTGCACGTGCCGCATCGATCTTCTTTTCCAGCTGGCTGAGTCGGTTACCGACCAGCGTTTCCAGATCTTCAGCCACCTCTTTGCGTACATTTTCAATGGCGTACTGAACGAAGCCGTTGACGATCTGTACGCCGTCGAGTCCTTCGGGATAGACCAGCTGCAAGCCGATGTAAGGCGTCGTCCCTTCTGCTTTCTTGGGGTCGGGTTGCAACAGCTTGAAGGCTTCGTCATTGAACGATTCGAAGGTCTGCTCCAGGCTGCGTCCGGGTTGAGCAATATCTGCAAACAACTGCTGGTTGTTACGGAAGAACGCAAGCCGATTTTCATACGAATCGAGCGCAGCGCCTACTTGTGCCAGCGCCTGCTTTGGCGAGAGCTTGTAGATACCGAGGTGGTTGAGTTCGTCCAGGTCCTTGATCGCCGCCGGTCGAAGAACGCTCTGTACGCTGTAATAACGGGTAGCCAGCATTGCATAAGCAAGCCCAAGCAAGCCGGCGACGAGCGTGACGGCGATGATGAGCGTCTTTTGCTTCCACAAGGCGCTGGCAAGCTGGACGAGGTCAATCTCGCCACTCGCCACCGGATTCAGTATCTGAGGGGGGGTAACAGCGTTCACTTGGAGTTCCGTCTCGCAAAGAGCGCAGCGCAAAGCTGCGCGTTGGTCGATACCACCAGCAAACGGGAAAGTTCCGTCAGCTTGCGGGCCGCCATTCTGCCAGCCAGTTCACAAAA
>FMSI01040492.1_pt1 | contig 19109 bp, 17 predicted proteins | sample 1504471 | NCBI WGS metagenome assembly FMSI01 (sample SAMEA4475357, study PRJEB15587) | soil metagenome | biome: Soil; feature: Field | place: India | collected 2015-03-11 | depth 0 m
GTGTGTGTTAGGCTTGTTTACATTGCCCAGGGTTTGGGTTTGGCCGACCCCGGTTCAGCGTATGAGCAAAGGACACTTTAGAGCTTTCGGCTCGGATGTGTTAGTGTTGCATCGGGTGCATTCGCTTTCAGCCGAGACAAATGGAACGGGTACCGGCAAAACCGGGCGGAAACGGCGGCTATCAAAGTTATGTCACGCCCTGAATTAGAGCCCGCAATTAGGTTTAACTGGCCGTGTGCAAAAGCTTTTTCGGCACAATTATACCAAAGGCCGTGCGAGGGCGTTCTGCGGGCAAAAATCACGCACCCCCACAATCTTGAGTCAGTTCGGCTATGTTCGTGCGGCCGGAGCAGCTAGGCGCCAAAGAAGTGAAATTCAGCCAGATGGATGCTTGACAAAGGCATTTTGCATGACTAAACAGGCACGAAATAGTTATGCAACATGTAGAACTTGCGTGGGTTGATTACGCGATCTTGCTCGCATATACGGCTTTCGTAATAGGCATTGGATTTGCACTGCGGCGCTATATGCAAACGTCGGCTGCCTTTTTAATGGCCGGCCGGTCGATTCCAGCCTGGGTAACTGGGCTAGCGTTTATAGCGGCGAACCTGGGTGCGCTTGAGGTAATTGGCATGGCAGCCAATGGCGCAAAGTACGGTATCATGGCGTGCCATTTTTACTGGATCGGTGCGATACCTGCGATGGTGTTTTTGGCGGTGTTCATGATGCCGTTTTACTATGGATCAAAAGCGCGTTCTGTGCCCGAGTACCTAAAGATGCGGTTCGACGAACGCGTGCGGTGCCTGAACTCGATCACGTTCGGTGTGATGACAATGATGACTTCGGGCATATCGTTGCACGTGCTGGCGGATTTGTTGCGGCAGTTGGTGGGATGGGATTACAACCTGTGCTTGTGGGTGGCTTCGGCAATTGTGCTACTTTACGTGTTTAAGGGCGGGTTAACCTCGGCGATTTACACTGAGGTATTGCAGTTTTTCATGATTGTGCTTGGGTTTGCGCCGATTGTGTACCTGTGTCTTCGGGACACGGGCGGTTGGGGGAAGGTAACCGAGGCGCTCGGACAAGTCGCAGCAAATCCGCAAGCATTGGACCTAGCCAAGACAAACTTCCCGCCCAACGCATGGACAAGTTCATGGGCATCTATGTCTAGCGCGCAGAACAACCCGATGGGTATGGACTGGATCGGCCTGACTTTTGGTTTGGGATTTGTGCTGTCGTTTGGTTATTGGTGTACGAACTTCCTAGTTGTCCAAAGGGCAATGGCAGCCAAAGACATGACTGCGGCACGGTTAACGCCGCTGATAGCTGCTGTACCGAAGATGATTTTCCCTGTGCTGGTGATTTTGCCCGGTATGGTGGCAGTTGCATTGGCGCACATAGGCAAGGACGGGTTCACCCTGCCGAAGAAACCGATCGAGCCAGCCGCGTTTGCCAGTGCTATTCCAATCATCCAAAAGGCGGCCAACCAACACACCGAGCTGGAGGCAGTTTTCGAAGATCTTTCTAAGGCGGTCGGTTTACCGTTGTCACGTGAAAAGGTGGAAGCGCTGGTGCATGACCACGCCGAGGGCAAGCTGACTGAACAACAGTTGAAAGAACGGCTCCAAAACGCGGTAACAGAAAACGATTACAACAACGTGATGCTCGCGATGTTGAAGCGGTACTTGCCCCCAGGACTACTCGGCCTGGGCCTGACGGCGTTGCTTGCATCGTTTATGTCTGGCATGGCGGGCAACATCACCGCGTTCAACACGATCTGGACGTATGATCTGTATCAGGCGTACATCGCGCCAAACCGGACAGATGACCATTACCTGTGGATGGGCCGAGCCGTGACAGTAGTTGGTGTTTTGGCAAGCATTGCTTGCGCCTACATTGCCAAACAATACGGCAACATAATGGACCTTGTGCAGCTTGTGTTCGGGTTTGTAAACGCGCCGCTGTTTGCCACGTTCCTGCATGGCATGTTCTGGGCACGCGCAACTGCCCACGGCGCATTTTATGGGTTATTGGGGGGCACAGCTACCTCGGCCCTTTTCCACGGCCTGACAATCAGCCAGGGCAACACGCCAGGGATCAAAGGCGCATGGATTGCACATCTGCTCGGCGCGCAGCCATTGCATGTGTTCCAAAGCGAGATGGCGCAGAACTTCTGGCTTGCGTGCTTTGCGTTTAGTGTCTGTTTCCTGCTTACACTTGTGATCTCGCTGGGCACACGCCGGACCAAGTCCGATGACGAGCTACGAGGTCTTGTATATTCGCTCACGCCCCGGATCAAGGACCACGGCCGGGCATGGTATAAACGTCCAGGTGTGGTTGGGGTGGTTCTGCTGGTTATTTGTGCGGTGATAAACATCATCTTCTGGTAAAGGAGAGTTTTATGGGCCTCGATATACGTTATCCGATTGGAATCATGTTTGCGATTGTGGGCGCGTTGCTGGTGATCTTCGGTCTGACAACAAGTGGCAATACCGAGCTGTACCGGCGCTCGCTCGACATCAACATTAATCTTTGGTGGGGGTTATTATTGTTTGCGTTTGGGTTGTTGATGCTGTTCTTGGCCTGGCGCACAAAAGGTCGTGCCCAGCAACCCAATTCCCAACCACAGCAAAAGTAACAACGCAACCCGGTTGTCGGAAATAACAGTGCACAACACACAGCCAGACCTTTGTTGTCAATGAAAGCCAATCTCACAAAAACACAGTTCGGCACCATGCCCGATGGCAGGCCGGTTGACCTTTACACGCTAACAAATGCGAACGGCGCCGTCGTCAAGATCACAAATTACGGCACCATCATAACTGAGTTACATGTGCCTGACCGCAACGGTCAATTCGGCGATGTAGTGCTTGGGTTTGATAATCTGGCGCAGTATCTTGCGGGGCATCCGTATTTTGGTTGCACCGTGGGCCGAGTTGCAAACCGGATTGGAGGCGCAAAATTTACTCTTGATGGTAAGACGTACACATTAGCGGCGAATAACGGACCGAATCATCTGCACGGCGGCTTGAAGGGGTTCGACAAGGTCCTTTGGCAAGCCGAACCACAAACCGATGTATCGGTCAAGTTCACATACATAAGTCCCGATGGCGAAGAAGGGTACCCGGGCAACCTGGCAGTTACGGTTGTAATGACGTGGACTGACCAGGACGAACTTGTGATCGAGTATAGTGCCACGACGGATAAAGCTACCCCGGTTAACCTGACGAATCACAGTTACTTCAATCTTGCTTGTGAAGGCGACATACTCGGGCATGTGTTGATGCTTTCGGCAAGCCAGTACACGCCTGCTGATGCGAGTCTGATACCGACCGGCGAAATCAGGCCTGTGGCTGGGACACCCTTGGATTTTACTACGCCGACCCCGATTGGCGCGCGGTTCGACCAGCTAGATAATAAGCCGCGCGGCTACGACCATAACTTTGTCATCAACCGTGCGGGTAAAGGCCTTGCATTGGCTGCGCGTGTGTTCGAACCTAAAACAGGCCGTGTAATGGAGGTGTTCACGACCGAGCCAGGAATACAACTTTACACGGGCAATTTCCTTGACGGGTCGCTCAAAGGTAAACGCGGGGTGGTTTATAAGCAGTACACAGGTTTCTGTCTCGAGACACAGCATTTCCCAGATGCGGTCAACAAACCGTTGTTCCCATCAATAATACTGCGCCCTGGGCAGACTTACCAGCAGACCACGGTCTATAGATTTTCCGTGCGAACATAGGTTTTTCGCATAGGGTTACGGGGCACCAAACGCAAATCGCATAGGCACAGAACCGATTCAAAAACCGGCAGATTGGACGTTTCAAAATGAATCTCGCGCAACTTGCAAACCAGACAGTAACCGAGTTTATAAAACTGTACGGACGCGACCCGCGTTGGGTAGTGGCTGCGCCCGGCAGAGTCAACCTGATTGGCGAACATACCGACTACAACGACGGCTATGTTTTCCCAATGGCAATCGAGCGGTACACAGTCATCGCTGCCGCGCCGGCCCTCAAAGACGCAAACCGTGTCCAATTATGCTCGACCTCGATTGCGCAACATTTCACAGTTGATCTCGGCAAACCCTTGATGCCGTTCCAGAGGGGCACCTGGGTGAATTATCCAACCGGTGTGATAGCAGGGTTTATTGCGCGCGGGTTGAAACCGACCGGGTTTGACGCACTGGTCAACTCAACCGTGCCGTTGGGTGGGGGACTATCAAGCAGTGCCGCCCTCGAAGTTGCCACGGCGACCTTGCTCGAAATTGTCACGGGCACAAAACTCGATCCGGTCGAAAAAGCGCTTCTTTGCCAGAAGGCCGAACATGAATATGCTGGTATGCCGTGTGGCATCATGGACCAGTTCATTTCTGTGATGGGAAAGGAAAACCACGTCATGCTACTTGATTGCAGGTCGCGTACGCCCGAGCTTGTGCCAATGACAGATCCAAGTGTCAGGGTGCTGATCATAAACACAAACGTTAAACACGAGTTGACAGGCAGCGAATACCCCACCAGGCGTAAACAATGCGAAACTGCGGCACAGATGCTTGGTCTGCCTTCGCTGCGTGATGCGACAATCGAGCTGCTCGAAAAGGCCAAGGATAAACTTGACACTGTGGTGTATCAGCGTGCCCGGCATGTGATAGGTGAGATTGACCGGACAGTGCGTGCTGCTGCAGCCGTTCGTGCTTCCAACTGGGCTGAGATGGGCCGGCTGATGTATGCAAGTCATTACTCGCTGCGCGACGATTACGAGGTAAGCTGCGCTGAACTGGACGTCGTTGTTGAGATTGCGAAAGAGATCGGTGTCAATGGCGGCGTTTACGGCTGCAGAATGACCGGAGGCGGTTTTGGCGGTTGTTGCGTTGCCCTGGTCCAGGCGGACAAGGTCGAGGCTATCTCAACCGCAATTGCAGTCGGGTACAAACAAACGACCGGCATTGATCCCACACTATTTGTTTCACGGCCTGCAGCAGGCGCAATGGTTTTGCAAGGTTAACATTGCCGTGTGTTTTGGGTGTTTAATGTGTTAAGCTGAGTCAGCTTTCTTTAGCATTTCTGCTACGCGTTCACCAAGTGCGACCGGGTCAGCTACAGACCCGCTGGCTTCTGCAGTGTGCTTTTGGCCCGTCCGAAATGACGCCGCGCGCATGCGCAGGCTGTTACCGACGACTTCAGCATATGCGGCAACCGGACTTTGGCAACCGCCACCCATTGCGCGTAAAAAGGCGCGTTCTGCAAGGACACTTTGATATGAGTTGAAATGATTCAGCCGAGCGCAAATTGCGCGCATACGTTCATCGTCTGCACGAATTTCGATCCCGACCGCCCCCTGACCAACGCACGGCATCATTTCATCGGGTTCAAGGATTACAGCAAGCAACCCATCGGGTACGCCTTCACCTGTTAGCTTGCCGTCGAGTGCAATTGTAAAATTCAGCCGTGTAAGGCCTGCCAGGGCAAGAATTGTTGCGTCAAAAGCATTGCCCTCTGCAAGCTTTCGTAGGCGTGTAGGCACGTTACCGCGCAACCCGACAAATTTGAGGTCTGACCTTTGTGCCAGCAATTGCGCCCTGCGCCGTGAGCTGCTTGTGGCAAATATGGTGCCTGCAGGCATGTCAATTAGACGCGTGTGCGGCTCGAAGCCGTGCCTTCTCAGCTCGGCGAATAAGTTGTTTTTCGAGGGTGAATTTGAATTTTCCACCGGCTCAAGTGCCGCCCGATAAATCAGCACGTCGCGTACATCGGCGCGTTTGCATACTGCACCCAGTGTTAGACCGGCTGGCAACTCAGTCGGCAGGTCTTTTAAGCTGTGCACGGCCATGTCGGCGCGGTATCTCAGCAGTGCGACTTCAAGTTCTTTGGTGAACAATCCTTTGTGCAGTTTGTCTGGTGCGTGCGCCAGTGAAGCGGTTTGAAGCTTGTCACCGGTGGTTTTAATGATCTTGAGCTCAAACCTGAGCTTTGGGAAAGCTGCTCTGCATTGGGCGAGCACACCTTCGGCTTGGGCAAGTGCAAGCGCACTGCCGCGTGTTGCTACTATGATTGGCCGTTCTAGCTGTGGCATTTGAGTGCGCTATTGTTTGTGTGCAGCGGGGTTGCGTCGGTGCAACTTTTTTAACAGCGCATCCACCCGAGTGCGAATTAATTGTTCGCACCTTGTGATCTCAGCTTGGCGCTCGTATGCGTATTGCTGACTGATTGCCTGCAGATCGTCAATGTTGAACAGGAACACGTTGTCCAGCGTGTTGACCTCGGGATGAATGTCCCGCGGCACGGCAACGTCAATCAGCATTAATGGTCTGCCCCGACGCCGGTTTGTGACGGGTTCGAGCTGTTTGCAGTCTATGATGTAGTGCGGCGCGTTAGTGCTACTGATCACAATGTCAATCTCGTCAAAGACAGTTGTCCATGCGTCAAACGGCACAGCTCGACCGCAAAGTTGTGCGGCTAAACGTTCAGCGCGTTCAGGCGAGCGATTCGTTATAATGCACTTTGCGCCGCGCGACAGCAAAGCTCGTGCGGCCTTTTCGCCGGTGTCACCTGCGCCAATCACAAGCACGGTGCGGCCTTGCAGCGATGCAAAAATTCTTTCGGCGAGATCGACCGCAATCGAAGCCACCGACACGTTACCGCGTTGGATATTGGTATGTGTGCGGATGAATTTGGCCGTGTTGAAAGCGGCTTGGAATGCCATGTTTAGGTTCAGGCCGGTACAGCCGTGTTTAAACGCTATTGCGTAGGCGTGCTTGAGCTGGCCGAAAACCTCTGTCTCGCCCAACACCATCGAGTCAAGACCGCATGCAACTTTGAACAGATGTTCGATGCTTTTCGGCTCGGCCAATGTATAGAAGCCTGGATCGAGTGTGTCAGTGTACTTACAGAAAGTGCGCAAAAAATCTGTCAGAGACCGCCATGCTACAGCCGGCTCGAGCTGTGTTGCTGCGTAAATTTCAACCCGGTTGCAAGTTGAAAGGACAACTGCTTCATCAGCAACCCCCTGTGCACGCAATTGTTGCAGTGCCGCTGGTATTTGCGCTTCGTCAATAGCAAACCTTTCGCGCACTTCAACAGGTGCGGATTTGTGGTTTAGGCCGATCAGAACAATTGCCATGGCAGCAGACACACTGCAGCTTTCAGGGGTTATGCAATTTGGAAAGCAGATTTGTAGCCCAAAAGCTCAATAAAACAACCGCAAATGCGCCGACTGACGCACATGCAAACTTCCGGCCGGCGCGCGCGAACCGTATCCTCCAGAGCACCAGACACATGTAAAGCGCCCAAATTGCTACTGACCAAACTACCTTGGGATCGCGCAGGTACCCTGCGTCAGTTGTCTCGACAGGCCGCGGCAGGATTGCACCGGTGAGCAACCCGGCACTGAACAAGATTAAGCCAGCCAACAACGCGCCGGCTGCGATTGCGTCAAGCCGTTCAATCGGTGGCAACAGGGCCATGACAGCGCGGAGTTTGTGCAATTTCAGATTGCGTTCCTGCATCAGATACATTGCGCCGGCAACTGCCCCCACACCAAATGCGCAGTATGCAACAAGTGCCAGTGTTGCGTGTAGGCTTGTCAACGCAACGTCGGGTTCAGCGCTGCGCCGGTCGGGTGTGTCTAGCCCGGGCATGAGCGCAAACACGCCCATGCAAAACACAAGCGGCGCGGCAAATACGCCAAAAAACTTCATACGCAGCACGAGCCAAAACACAAACTGCACAGCAACGATTGCCCAGGCAACAAAGCTTGTTGCCTCGTATAAGTTGCGCACCGGGCACCTTTGTTCTGTAATACCACGCTGAAGCATCGAAATGGTGTGAATGGCAAACCCAAGCGCCAGAAGCCAAATGCACATGCGGTTTTCTTTGCGAAAACCTGTCCGCCAAAGAAAAATTGCGCAGGCTGTGCTCAGCCCGTACACGAGCACTGCACAAAGGAAAAATTCTCGGTCAGTTAGCCACACAACACGCAACGAAACCTGCCAGATCAGGCATGACCCCGCAACTCAACCTTTTTCGGTGCGCGATTTTAGTCGGCCAATTATGCCGTACACTATTAAGTGTCGGTCAGATATCACCTCGACTTTAAGCTCAAGCAAACCGGCCTTACGCAGTTGAGCTCGGACTTCGGCAGGCGTAAATGCAGCAAGCAACGAATTAAAGAAATCGCGTTTGAGAATCGGCGGTTCAGCGCCCGAGTATTTCTCGACTAACCATTTTGCTCTATGGGCGGTTTGTGGCCGTTTCAAGTCAGCTACAAAAACAATTGTGCCCGGCCGTGAATACACGCGTACTGTTTCCCATAGAACCCCCGGGTCTTGCAGATGATGCAGGAAACTGCTGCAGATGATGATGTCATAGCTCTTGTGCGGCAACTTGACCCCTGGGAATACACCTCGGATAAGCCGAATGCGGTCCGCAATACGATGCTTTGCAACTGCGCGGCGTGCATATTTGAGCATGGCAGCCGAGCCATCCACAGCATCAAACTCATAACCAGGGTTTGACTTTGCAAATCTGATTGTCACGTCGGCTGCGCCGCAGCCAAGGTCAAGCACCGCTGCACGAGCGGGTTTATGAGGGAATTTTTCGTCGAACAACCTGACATACCGACTGTGTGGTTCGGCAAAGTCTGCAAGTGCATAAGCCCGGGCCTGTTTGTCCGAAAGCATCAGCTCTGGTTCGGGCACTCGGTTCATGGCATGCTGCAGGCCGGCAACCTCGACAGATGCAAAGTCGGCTTACTTCGGGTTGTTAGGCGCAAGATTCGCACGGAGGAACTTGTCCGCCTCAGCCGGTGTAATTTTTTTTGTGTCTGCAATACCTGCTGCGAGGCCGGCTGCAAATGCTGCGGCAGCGGATGTACCTGCCACGATAAAATGTTTACCCCCGTAATTCAAAATGCTTACCCCAGGCCCAACTACGTCAATGAAATCCCCTCGATTTGCAAAAGGCGCAATGTTGCGGTTGCCATCTCCTGCTGTTACAGCCGTGACATCGGGGTATGCAGCCGGGTAAACCGGTGTGCTCACAGGGACGTTGCCCGCTGCGCCATAAAACACAATGCCTTGCTGGTGCGCGCGCGCGATGATGTCGCGCAGCAACGGGCTGTCTGCTTCTGTACCCAGACTTAGGTTAATCACAGTTGCACCTGCGTTAACGGCCTCGGCTATACCGCGTGCAACATCGAATGTGGTTGTGTTTGGATTATCGCCGTAGATGTCAATGGGCAAGATTTGCGCCGATGTTTTCCCACCGGTTGCACTCTGCAGGCTCGTAAGGATTGTGTATGCCATTGAAGTCGCGTGAGTCGGTGTACGCGGGTCTGGCTGCGCTTCGCCCGCAAGCGAAATCGCCTTCAGAAAGAACGAGTCCAGTTCACCTCCTAACGATTGTATTGGTGTGTCCACCAGACCGATTATCAACCGGTCATTGTTACCCGGCGGATTAAACTTCAGGGTCAATGGCGGTACTGAACTGGCCAGAACTGGCCGCGCTTGAGCTGGACGATCAATTGCGTAATTATCCTCAACAGACTCAACCTCGGGTGTTGCGGCGAGTCTGCCACGCGCAGCCTCGGCTGCATTTGCATCGTCGAACTTGAGCCTGTAAATGTTGCGCTCGGGTATGGTGCCAACCACTCTAGCACCCAGCAACCGTGCGAGCTCGTCAATGTTTGTTCCCGGTTTGACCCGCACAATCAACTCATCAGCAAGCCGGTTTGTTTTTCCGCTCGACACAACTGGCATGGTGGTGGTCGGTGTAATTGGCCGAGTTGCATCTGCCATCGAAGTGCGAAACACATAAAGTCGCATCACGCCGTTTGTCTCAGGCACAAGCGCAAAGTTAAAACCGCCGAGCAACCGCCGTAGAGCATCGTTTATCGGCAACGTTGCGAACTTGACGGAAATGGTGGTCTCAGCCTCAGGCTCGACGTACACATGCCACCCCGTTGCAGCCGCGATATTCTGAAGCACTTTGGTGAGCGACCAGTCGCGCAGGTCTGCTTGAACATCACCCCGTTGATTGTCCCACACGAACGCGTCGGCGCCACGGCCCGGTCCACAGACCAAAACCAACCAACATGTAACCGCCGCCACACAACACAGCCTGCCAATGGTCACGTTTGTGCTCACACAGTTTTAGATACACCGCTTCCGCGCACAAGTTACGCCACAACCACCCAAAAGCAAGTTGGACACGGCGCATATCCCACCGACTGGATCAGCCCAGCCGCGCCGCTACAATGATGACCCGCACGCAGACCGATGTATTCGTTTACACCACAACTCGGCAGCCTTGCAAATCGTTGTAAAAGCCGGTGCACCGGCCGCCCGGCCGCTTTTGCCTGAACTCACCACGCTGATGACCCGCCGTGGATTTGCCTGCTGTTACACCGTTACTTCAGACCCTTGACGATCTTTAGTGCCGCGGCTGCATCGGCTTCGGTATCAAGCCCAATGTAGCAAACGAATTTCCTGCCAATTGCGCTCGCAGTTAATTCGCGCAGGTTCAACCCTTTCTCGGCCAGTGCGCCGGCAAGACGCGCGCCTTGCCCGGGTTTATCCGGTCCTTCGATGCGCACTGCCACCATGCCCTCGGCTTTTTTGAACCCGGCGGATTCAGCGGCTGTTGTAGCTTTTTTGCCCTTAACAGGCGCAACAAAAACCACCCCTTGACCAGGTTTGTCAGGTTCGCGTCTAGCTACAACGCATTCGAGGTTCGCCTTTGCGTCGGCCAACGCTTTGAGTTTGGCTGCCAATGCGCCCGGTTTATCTTCGATGGCAGCCGACCACACTTCGACTTTTTGCGCTTTCATGTTCGGTTGATTTGTTTTTGCCTTTTGTGGATCGCTTTCTCGACGTTCGCAACCCGATTTTATCGGCGGCGCAAAACCGTGTCAAACCATGCCATGTAAACTCCCCGGACCTCTGATGACAAGTGCCGAACGGCTGCACCGTGTAACTGTCTCACTTCGCCATTGAACACGGCTTGTCCATCATTACTCAGAGGCCACGTGTTCAATGCCAAATCCGGTTGCCGATGCAAAGTGGTAAAGACCGCGTTTTGTTTTGCTTTTCTTTAGGCAGGTTTTCTGACAACAAATGATGTGTGTTGCTCGATGCTCTATTGCTGCTGCTCGGACTGGCGCTTGTGGTCAAGGGTGGTGACCTGTTTGTATCGGCGGCGGTGCGGCTTGCCGAATCATTGCATGTGCCACGCGTAGTTATTGGCGCGACACTGGTGAGTCTTGCAACCACGAGTCCCGAGCTCGTTGTTTCTGCAACAGCAGGCGCAAAAGGCGCGTCTGATCTTGCTCTCGGAAATGCAATAGGATCATGCATTTGCAACATTGGCCTGATCATGGGCCTGACGGCGGCCCTGAAACATGTAGATGTGCACCCAGCTGTACTGCGCACGCCGCTGCTTGCAATGTTCGGCTTTGCAGTGCTGCTGTTTCTAATGGCGCTGGATCTCGAGTTGGCGCAGTGGCAGGGGTTGGTTCTGATCATATGCGGTATCGGTTACTTCGCTTACGATTTGCTCTGGCACACACGCGCGGTGGCGCCAGCGGAGGAAGCCGAAGCAACCGATATTATGAAGCGGTTTATCGAACGCGCGCGAGTCCTACGTGGTCAAGCCGGCTCAATTGCACAGTTCGTTTTAGGGGCGGGTCTTGTTGTGGTAGGGAGTTATTTGTTGGTCGAAGCAGCAGTTAATGTGGCAAGAGCGCTCGGTGTACCGAACATGATCGTTGGGCTGACGGTGATCGCTGTGGGTACATCCCTGCCCGAACTCGTCACGGCCGTAACCTCGACGCGCAAGGACGTATCCGACCTTGCCGTTGGTAATGTGCTGGGCGCAAACATAGCTAATCTTACGCTCATTGTCGGCACTGCAGCGGCGCTTACAAATGTTAGACTGAAATGTGCCACTGAACTGTTCAACTTCCCCGCGCTGCTTGTCACTTTTGGTTTGCTGCTGTGGATGTTACTGACCGATCGCAGGATTACGCGCAGGGAAGGCGCCGTCCTGCTGGTTGCATACGGCGTGTATGTTGTGACGCTGCTGGTGTTTACAGTAGCTGAACACTCCTAAGTCAACCCCCGCACACAGCAAGACCTAACGGTCTGGTGGCCCAAACACAACAAGTGAAGCCAGTCTGCAGCACAGGCTGCCTCACAAACCAACCCATAGACAACCAGCGCGTTCAGACCGGATAATCAAGAGTTTCACGGACCATGACCTTGGTGAGCGCCTTTGCGGCACGGTCTTTGGCTAGGCGAAAACCGGCCAATGACGCGTCGAGCAGCCGGCGTATTCTTGTAAACTCTGCAAGGTCGTTTGTGTGCCCGGACGCGCCTTGCGTGTCAGTGCCGTGGTTGTCTGTTACCCCAAGCGGCTGGCTGTACCCGTAGACAAGCTCGGCGCAAATCCGTCCTGTTTCACCTGCGGCGCGGGCAGCCTGCACGTTGCACAGGTCGGTGTAAAACGCAACTGTACCAGCCAAGCCGTCTGCCAATGCAGGGTTGGCCATACCCTTTTCACTAAGCTCGATTACGTCCAGGATAAACTGCCGCGCAGCCAGCAGCCAGCATAGTGCATCCGCAAGCGCAAATGTGACCCCTTGCCGTGTCTTGTGATACAGCTTGTTGCCGGCCGGGTCGGTTATCTTTTGCGTGTAGTTCAATGTCCAAACCCACAGTTGCATTGCTGTGGCAAGTGTTGCGGCACCGATGCCAGGTCGGCTGGCTGCCAACTGCTGCAGCTGGGCAATCCACTGCTCGAACTGCGCCAGGAACAGCTCGTTTGTCATTGTGATGGATAACTGCAGGCGCTGGACGGCTTCCGGGCCTTCGTATGTTGCCTCAAGTTGCGCATCAATCCACTTTAAGCCGATGAACCCAGGGCAATCCTCCGTTATGCCATAGCCGCCGAGCAAGCTTACAGCTTCGCGCATCATGTTTGCCCCCTGGCCTGTATTCCAGAGTTTGCATGCCGGACAAAGCACATTGGCGACTGAATCAAGCAGAACAAATTGAAGCAGTGCATCATGCTGTTGTTCAACTGCCGGGGAGGCGCTGGCTGCGCGTTGTTTGATTAGGGAAAGTGCTTCCTGCTGTTTTTTAGCCAGTTCCTTGAATGCCGCCCGGCCAGAAAGACCTTTGTCGGCGAACAGTTTGTCCTTCTGTTTTTCAATTGGATCGAGTTGGTCGAACAGCCTGGCTGCAGCAAACCCAAGCGACGCTGCGGCTTCGCCTGTTGCCCAAACGTCAATTAGCCGATGGAGCACGTCCTCCTTTTGCATCAGGCCAAGCTCGTAGCGTGGCGTGCCGGGGGCGCCTTCGCCGCCGCGGAACCGGTTGCGTGCATATTGAATAACGGGTTCGACGGCAGACAACAGCTTAGCAGCGGTCATCAACCCGACGGTCACGCGCGTGCGCCGGAACACGGCTTCGATGACTTCGCTATGGTTACGGTTCGGCACGATAATACCGTCTTTGACGGTGTAGCCGCCTATGATGCGGTTTGCCGGGACACGTAGGTTCAGCACTGGATCGCTCGTGGCCGAAAGCTGATGCACAAACTTCTTTGTTGGTGTGCCGCGGTCGAACACACCCGGATCGGTTTCCTCCAGAATGATCATGCAACTGCCCTTGATCCGTGGGTCATCCGAGTCAACTGCGGCAGTCACAACATTTGCATATGCCATGTTGGTGATGAACCGGCCGCGTTTTTCGACATGCAAGATTGGCTCACCGCCCTCGGGCCATTCGGCAATTCTGACTTTGCCGGACAAAATGCCCGTTTCAACCCCAACAAACGGCAGCGGCTCGGTTAAAGCAAAGGCAAACCGCCACGGCACGCGGTTTTCGCCCGGCTTGGGCGGAACGGCCCTGCGCATGTAGTACGCGCGCTGCTCAGCCGTGCCACACTCTGCGATTGGGGCAAGGCCGAGGTTGCCTGCCAGGCTCGCTGTGGCCGCGCCTGCATCAACCCACGCTAGCTCGAATGCAATTAGCGCCAGTGCAAGGTTTTTTGGGCCTTCAATGTAGCCTCCATCGGCGGGGTCCATGTACGCAGCAGTAATGCCCGCGTCATCAAATGCCTTGAGCAGGTCGGCCTTGGCAGGTGTCCAGTCGTGTGTATTACGTGTGCCTGCTGCCACCGCACGTGCGACCGGGCCGCGCGCAACCGCTCTTGCAGATTGCACCAGCATTTGTAAGTCAACCCGGTCGGCAAACCGCCACATAAGCTGGCGCACTTCGTCGCCGGGCAGCGTTTGGAGTGTTGGTTCTATGTTCTGGTTAATTGTCCCGCTCATAAATTTGTCGTTCAAGATTGATTGCGCTTTTTCCAATGCGCAATGACCGGGCATGATTCACATTGATGAGCTTGCCCGTGTTAGCGCACCACAGAGCTATAAAGGTTAGGTGCATGTTTGTGCAAGACAATGGTGCGCAAGTTTCAGGGTCGGATTGGCTAATTCGTTGAACCGACGAATTGACGCACGGGCCAATTCGCGACTGAGCTGGGTTTACTCCCGATTTGGCGACGGATTGAAGGCGCAAATTTGCTTGCCAACAATGCCGCAGTGTCAAATGCTATTGCATGGCAACCGTTACGAAAGACCTAGACGCAGAATTTTACCTGCCGGCAGACGATTTTTTTCATGTTAACAGGCACGTTGCGCTTACTTACGACGACGTGACGCTTGCGACACTTTACTCGGAGATTTTGCCGCGCGATACACAGCTGGACGTGGAGCTTGCCGATGGCCTGCATCTCAACATCCCGATTATCTCGTCTGACATGGATACGGTGACCGAGTCGCGCATGGCGATTGCCATGGCGCTCAACGGTGGGCTTGGACTGATCCATTATAACATGCCCGAGCGACAGCAATTGAGCGAGGTCAGCCGCGTCAAATATCACGTGCCAGGCATGATACCGGACCCAATCACAGTGTACCCAGACCAGCACATTGCCGATGTGCTCAAGATGATCGAGGAACGCAAATTCACTTTTAACACGTTCCCTGTTGTCGAGGAGTCGGGCAAACTCATCGGGCTGTTGTCCGGCCACGTTGTCAAGCCACGCTACGCGGCGCGGACAGTCGCAGAGGTGATGACACCCCGCGCACAAGTCCACACAATCAACCGCAAGGAGCTCGGACGCGACCCGATTGCGCGTGCGGACAAGTTTTTCACCGAGCGCCCCGGCATTCACAAATTGCTCGTTGTTGATGATGAAGACATTTTGCGTGGGCTGTTCACGATGAACGATGTCGAGCGGATTCAAATGGAACGCAAAGCACAGTTCAAACCCGCTCGCGACGCCAACTACAGACTGGTTTGCGGCGCGGCTGTGAGCGCAACCCGAAATGCGTTTGGTGAGCTCGACCGTGAGAGGATCATCAATCATGTGGCGGCATTAGTCGACCGTGGTGTTGATGTAGTTGCGGTCTCGACCGCGCACGGTCACAGCAAAGGCGTTGGCGATACGGTCAGAATGTTGCGTGATGCATTTCCGAAGCTGCCAATCATAGCCGGTAACGTGACTTCTGCAGCCGGCGTCGAGTACCTCGCCGATTGCGGCGCAAACATTGTGAAGGTCGGCCAGGGCCCGGGCTCGATCTGCACCACGCGCTTGGTTGCCGGGGTTGGCATACCGCAACTGACGGCGCTTTATGTTTGTTCGCGCGCTGCAGCACGCAAAAAGGTCACAATCCTCGCCGATGGCGGCATAACAAAGAGCGGCGACATTGTCAAAGCACTCACTCTTGCGCATGCAGTTGTGTGCGGCGGACTGTTTGCCGGCTGTGACGAAGCGCCAGGTGAACTCATCGAGATCGAGGGCAAACTCTACAAGCAATACCGCGGCATGGGCAGTCTGACCGCAATGAAAGCCGGTTCAGCCGTGCGGTACGGGCACAAGCCGAACCTGACACAAAAAGTTGCACCGGAAGGTATCGAGGCACTCAAAGAAGCCGTCGGCTCGGTTGACCGTGTACTGGCACAACTGATCGGCGGAATTCAATCTGGCATGGGTTACCTTGGCGCATCGAACCTTGGTGAGCTGCGCAAGAAAGCGCGCTTCATCCGTGTTACTGCAGCAGGTATGCGCGAGGCCGGCCCACACGATGTCATCGAGCTCAAAACAAAACATCCAGCGGATTGATGCGGCCCAATTCCAGCCGATAGTTTGCACCCCGAGCCGCGCAGGCACTGCCCAAGCTGTGTGGCAAGGCTGCGTTTGACTTGTCAACTCGGGTTCGGTAGCGTTTGAAGCTGAGCCAGGAAAAAAGCAACAAACACCTGAGATTTTATGCCGGCTAAATCACAAGAAAAAAACAGTGCTGCACCAGTAAAACAGACTGAGGCTGTTAAAGCCACCGCAACACGGCAACGTGACCTCGACGCAGCAATCTCGACAATCACACGCACTTACGGCGAAGGCAGTATCATGCGTCTGGGCGACGCGCGTGCACAAATCAAGATTGACGTGATCCCGACGGGTGCACTTGCACTTGATCTTGCGCTTGGCGTGGGCGGCATACCGCGCGGTCGGATAATCGAGATATTCGGTCCTGAAGCCTCTGGCAAAACCACACTTGCATTGCATGTGATTGCCAGCGCGCAACAGTCAGGTGGCCTGGCCGCGTTCATTGACGCCGAGCACGCACTCGATCCTGCGTACGCAAAACGGCTTGGTGTGAATCTCGATGACCTGCTTGTGTCACAGCCCGACAGCGGCGAGGAAGCACTCACAATCTGCGAGACACTTGCGCGGTCGAATGCACTGGATGTGATTGTAATTGACTCGGTGGCGGCGCTTGTGCCGAAGGCCGAACTTGAAGGCGAGATGGGCATGGCGCCCATGGGCATGCAAGCACGGCTCATGAGCCAGGCATTACGTAAGCTCACTGCCATTCTTGCCAAGGCAAAAACAGCGTGCATTTTCACAAATCAAATCCGCGAAAAGGTCGGGGTCATGTTTGGTAATCCCGAGACAACACCCGGTGGCAGGGCATTAAAGTTTTACGCAAGCGTCCGGCTCGATATCAGGCGCAAGGACCAGCTCAAAGACAGCGCAGGCAACACAATCGGCAGCCGCGTCAAGGTCAAGATTGTCAAAAACAAAACTGCACCGCCGTTTACCGAGGCTGAATTCGACATTTACTTTAATCACGGCATCAACAAAGAAGGCAGCATAATCGAAGTCGGGCTTGAGCATGGCGTGATTGAAAAGAAAGGTGCCTGGTTGCAATTTGCAGGCGAGATGATCGGCCAGGGCAAAGAAGCTGCTCAGAAAGTTTTGGCCGATAACCCTGCATTGGCGCAGAAAATTCTCGATGCTATAATGGCAAAACACAATGCCGCGGTTGCGGCAGGCACCAGTGCATAAGTGCTTGGTTTGACAGCCGGACAACGGAAGGGTGGCTGAGTGGTTGAAGGCACCTGACTCGAAATCAGGCGTCCTGCTTTTGCGGGACCGTGGGTTCGAATCCCACCCCTTCCGCCAGATTTGTTCACGCGGTCAGGCTCCAAAAATTGTTCCCTCGGATCAACTGCGCCGCACGAAGCGGTGCATCCTCGGCCGACTCACACAACCGTAGCAGCTCGAATTGCCTCCGGCTCGCTGCCCAGCAGTTGCGGGTCCCGACAAACATGGAATTTTTCCACCGAGCCGCCGTTGAGGGCGCAAGGGCGTGTTGAAATCGGGCATGTTCTGCGCTCTCCAGAGGCTGTTCTCACACTCCTCGGCGAAGCCTGGAAGCATAAGTGTAGAATCGGCCGTGCGACGGTGCTTGAACCAGTGGCGGGTCGGCCACCGGCCCGGGAACGGCGACGCCGCACCCGTTTCGGTATTGTGCACCCAGTGCTCGGTCGGCTCTTCGTATGGCGAGCACAGGATCGGCTTGTTAACCGGTTGGATTGGGATGCTGGCTCCAGGTATGACCGGTATCTTCCAATTTCCAGCAGCGGACAAACTTGCCCCGCTGGCGCAGGATAGGCGCAGCCAACTGCTGGAGACGCACCACGGCGCGTAACTTTTCCTCGACGGGCCGCCGCGCCCATTCCTGGCGACGGCGCTCTTTCCCATCCAGCAACTGGTTCAGTTCGTTGGTTTCCATGCGTTGAATCGTTCGCTCAGTTGATGGCGTTGCAGCACACCCAGCAGGTAATCCTCATCGAGATCCGCTTCTTCCATAAATGTGGCAAACCGCTGCCGATCCTTGTCCCGCCCCGTTTGCACCATGATCGCCGCCAAATGCTCAGCCCGCAGAACGCGCGTCACCGTGCCGGCATAACGAACCTCGCGCGCTTCCGCCAAAGCCTCATCCACCAGCGCGTTGTAGGCCGGCAGGAACTGCACCGGGATGCCCTCAATCACCACGCACTCGCCTTCGGTCGCATAACCCCGCGCTTTGAGTGCCTCGTAAATCGGGCTGAGCGTCAGCACCCCACCCGGCGTCTGGGGTAGCCGGACAAAGACGTCCAGATCATAGGTCAGGAACGGCTCCATGTAAAAAATTGCTCCCACGGCTTCCCCGATGGCGTAACGGGAAATCACGCCTTCGCGTTCCAAATCATTCAGGACTTTCAGGGTCGCTTCCATGGCTTACGCGCGGGTTTTTCCGATCTTTTTCAGCAGGCGACAGCCTCGCCCACCCGGGTTTTTGTCCAGCTTAAGCTTCACTTGGTGGTCGGCTCCAAGGGCACGGCCACGTAACGCGCGCGCGCCATCTCCAGACCGTAAGCGATGCACGCAAGGATGTCTTCCTCGGTCAGCCCGGGATAATTCTCCAGAATCTCCGCATGTGTGCTGCCGCTGGCCAGCATGTCCAAAATCAACGACACCCAGATGCGATGCCCCCGGATGCACGGTTTGCCGCCGAACCGTGCCGGGTCAATCCAAAGCCGTTCCAACAATTGTTCGCGTGACATAGCGTCAGCCAATTTTACATCATCCGGTTGTCAGTTGCCATTCAATACCGTGTCGTTTCTTCCAGCCAGTGGACGGTCAGCACCTCGTTGCCGCGCGGGTCAATGACTTTGACGGCGCGGCGCCGGTGTTTGCCTGGCGGGAAGGGCAACG
>FMSI01011227.1_pt1 | contig 19104 bp, 17 predicted proteins | sample 1504471 | NCBI WGS metagenome assembly FMSI01 (sample SAMEA4475357, study PRJEB15587) | soil metagenome | biome: Soil; feature: Field | place: India | collected 2015-03-11 | depth 0 m
AATATCTTCTTTGTAAATACCTTATCAAAAGCCACTGCACTGGCACTCACGCCTGAGCCGTTGTAAGGGATCCTCATACATTCCAATAAACCCTGCACAGCTCCATCCTCGCCATATTTCCCATGAAGAGCAATAAAGCAGAAGTCGGGTTTCTCCCTCAAAAGCACCTCTGCCAAATCCCAGCCCACATCCACCAGAAAGGTTTTTTCATAACCCTTTCTCAAAAGGGCGTCGTATATACCCTTACCGGTTTTTAGAGATACTTCCCTTTCACTGGATAATCCACCGTATAAAACGGCAATTTTATCTTTATGCATTTTTATTCTCCAAATAGTTTGCGATCTCCTTTGAAAGGTTTGTTATATTCCCAGCCCCCAATGTGAGGAAGATCGTTTTGCTCTTGATTTTATCATCTATTACTCCCAAAAAGTCCTCAGGTTTATTTATATGAAATACCTCTTTGAAACCTCTCTTTCTAATTTCTGCTAATAATACTTCCGAACTTACTCCCTCGATCGGTTTTTCACTCGCGGCATATATATCCGTAAGGTACAGTTCATCTGCATCGAAAAATGCCTTTGAAAACTCGTTCATCAAAAGCTTTGTTCTGCTATACCTGTGAGGTTGAAAAATCACTATTAGTCTGTAATCGTCAAAGGCATCGCGAACTGCTTTGAGCGTAGCTACAATCTCCGTTGGATGATGCCCGTAGTCATCTAATACCTTTATCTCATTCTTGTCATATCTGATTGTCAATCTCCTCTGAACACCGCTAAATTCTTCCAACGCCTTTTTGATATCATCATACCTTATGTCGAATTCAAGCCCAGCACCTATGGCACCCAAGGCGTTTAACACATTGTGCTCCCCAGGTACGGAGAGTTTTATCCTACCCCAGTGCTTGCCATGCACAGATACATTAAAGCTGCTACCAAACCCCTCTTTCTTCACATCTGTTCCTCTGATATCCGCTTTTGCACTGAATCCGTAGGTGATAAACTTCTTTTTGATAAGAGGGATGATATCAGCAACATTAGGATCATCCAAGCATATTATATTTGCCCCGTAAAATGGCACTTTGTTTGCAAATTCTGCAAAGGAGTTCTTAACATCGTCGAAATCTTTATAACTATCCATATGTTCGTAATCGATATTGGTAATCACACTCACAGTAGGGAAAAGCATAAGAAAGGATCTATCGCTTTCATCTGCCTCTGATACCATTATATCACTCTTACCTACAATGGCGTTGTTTTCATTTCTATTGAGCCTTCCACCTATCACCACTGTTGGATTAAGCCCTGCCGTGTTGAATATCTCCGCTATCATCGACGAAGTGGTAGTTTTTCCGTGGCTACCCGCAACAACAACGGAATACTTCATACGCATCAGTTCTGCAAGCATCTCCCCTCTTTGAATTACAGGGATATAGTTTTCATGGGCATACACCAACTCTGGGTTGTCCTGCCTCACCGCCGATGAATAGACAACCAAATCAGCATCTTTCACATTTTCTGCCCTATGTCCTATAAATATCTCTATCCCCATCCCCCTTAATCTCTGAACATTTGCGTTTTCGGATATATCCGAACCTGTAATCTTATAGTCTAAATTATGTAAGATCTCGGCAATCCCGCTCATGCCGATACCACCAATTCCCACAAAGTGAATCCTTTTAAACTTTCTAAACATATCAGATCTCCATCTCTTTTAAAATTAATCCCGCAGTGTCTAAATATACAATTTTATCCATGTTATTTTTGTACATATCAAAATGCTTGTAATACTCATCTATGGCATTTAAAAACTTTTCCACCGTTGCTTCCTTCTCCTCAAGTACCACTCCAACACCCTTTGTTTGAGCAAAGAGTGCATTGAAGAATTGATGGTTGTCTGTTGCAGCGGCAAAGGGAACAAAGATGCCAAACCTTTTTGAATACATTATCTCAAACACAGACCCCGAACCAGCCCTCGAAAGCACGATATCCGCCCATTTGTAAGTAGATGCGATATCGTCTATGTATTTTTTTACCTCAACAGACTCGATATCGATACCTGCTTTTTTGTAAGACTCTACCGTTTCATCAAACAGTTTCTCCCCCGTTTGATGAACTATTTTAAATCCTCTATCCAATAGTACCTTTGAAGACTGAACAATGAGGTTATTTAAAAATCTACTGCCTTGACTACCTCCAACCACAAAGATGTGCTTATCTGGGGATAGCTTTGTTTGGGCATTTTCAAATACCTTTCTCACAGGATTACCTACCACAATCCCCTTTTCAGGTGCTTTTATCGTCTTTTCGAAGCTTAAAAATACCTTTTTGGCAAATTTAGAGAAAAATCTATTGCTGAGCCCCATAACCGAATTCTGCTCATGTATGTAGATATCCACAGATTTTAGTAAACCACTCATTCCAGCGCTAAACGACGCAAAACCACCTAAAAGCACTATTTTGTCATCCTTTTCTATATGTTTCATCGCAAACTTAACATTTTTCCAAATCTTACCCAAACTACCAATTCTTTTGGCAAATGATACCCCTTTTAGCGGAGTCTCTTCCTGCTCTATGAAGTTATACCCCAATGGCGTAAGTATCCTTCTTTCGATACCTCTATTCGAAACCATAAACAGTATATCAATACCTTTATCCTTCAACCTTTCTGCTATTGCGATACCTGGATATAGATGTCCACCCGTACCACCACCAGCAATTACCACCTTCACCTTGCCTCCTCAGCACTTCTAAGCAATATCCCGACGATAAACATCTGAGTTATCAACGCACTACCACCATAGCTTATAAAGGGAAGCGTGATCCCTTTGGTGGGCAACATCCCCACAGTGACACCTATATGTATAACCGATTGTATCAAAAGCATAAAACCGAAACCCAAGGTTAAAAATCTTTTGTATTTATCGTAATGCTTCATTGCAATCTTGTAGATAAGAACAAAAAGATACAAAATGAGAAGTAGCACAACAAGAGAGCCGATAAAACCAAACTCTTCGCTTATGATAGAATAAACAAAATCGGTATGAGCCTCAGGTAAGAAGAAAAGTTTCTGCGAACTGTTCCCCAGCCCTTTACCAGTAATTCCGCCACTTCCTATGGCAATGAGGGATTGAATAAGTTGATATCCCACTGTATTCTTATATTCCCATGGATTTAAAAAGCTAATCAGTCTCGCTTTCCTGTACCCCGCCATAAGGATCCCAGTAATTGCAATAGGGATAAGTATCAATACACCCACAAAGATATATTTCTTATCCATACCACCTATGAATAACAGTATAAAGCTCACAGATATGATCAACACGGTAGTACCAAAATCGGGTTCAAGGAGAACAAGGGAGATCATGATCCCAAGCATAACGGATGCAGGGAATATCCCCCTACCAAAAAGCTGGATCTTATCCTCTTTCTTGTCCAGATAATGGGCGAAGTAGATCACCATCACTATCTTCGCCAACTCCGATGGTTGAAAACTGAAAATCGGAAGAGGGATCCATCTTTGGGCACCATTTACAGGTTTAAAGAAGAATACCATCACAAGCAAGACTACCGTCACTATGTACAATATCGGTATGTATCTTCTATAGGTATCAAGGGGTATTCTATAACCCACATACATTGCAATAATCCCTATCACAGCGGATGTAAGCTGCTTAAATAGAAAGAAATACTCCATCTTACCAATACGACTCGCCTGCATCGCTCCAATGGAATAGACATAGAGAAATCCTATAACGATCATGAGAAAAGTAACAGAGATTATCTGTATCCTCTCGTCTCTAAAGGTTAACATCCTTTCTCCTTGAGTTCCATCACCCACTGTTTGAAAAATCTACCTCTTTCTTCAAAGTTGTTAAACTCATCAAAGCTCGCACATGCTGGAGAGAAAAGTACTGTACCCTCTTTCGTTTCTCTGTGTGCATACAAAAGGGCATCCTTCAATCTATCTACCTTTACTAAATCTGATTTTATTCTTCCTTTCAATGCGTTATAAATCTTTTCTCCTGCAGCACCACAGCAGATAACCAACTGAGTTTTCTCGTTTATCTCATCTACAAGAGCAGTAAAGTCGCCATCCTTATCCTTACCACCTAAGATCAATGTGGTGGGGTAAGTGGAGCTTTTAAGGGCAGTGAGCGTTGAGTCTACATTCGTTCCCTTAGAATCGTTTATATACCTTACTCCATTTATCTCTGTAATAAACTCACATCTATGCTCCAATGCAGTAAGATTTTCGATCAGATCGCTTACATCACCTATCAATGGATTTATTTGATCAGTAAGGGCAAGGGAAAAACTCAAATTTACTACATTGTGGAACCCAAAAAGTTTGTATCTATTTATATCAACAAAAAACCTACGGAAACTCAAAATCTTTCCATCAAATTTAGGGTATACCTTCAAATAAGGATCTATGAGAACAAGGTTATCAAACTCTTTGAAATAACCATTCCATTCATTTTTTTCCACAAAAAGAGCCCCTTGGGTAAAATCTGCCATTCTCTTTTTCGAAAGTATATAATTCTCCATAGTTCTGTATCTATCCAAATGGTCAGGGGTAATATTCGTTATACATGCCGTATCAAATCTGAAATTTCTTAACAAATCGATCTGAAATGAACTTACCTCCATCACATACACATCAGGATTCTGCTCCAAATATGTATCACCCACTGTTCGACCTATATTTCCACAAAATTCGGCATTTACACCGATATTTTTCAAGATCTGAGATGTCAAAAATGTCACGGTGGACTTCCCATTTGTTCCTGTGATGCCGATAATCTTTTTATCAGATATAAAATCAAAAGCGATCTCAAGCTCACTTGAGATCTTTTCACTTGGTATATTAAGTGTAGATGGATCGATACCAGGGCTTAAAACAACATGATCGTAATCTTCATGACAAAACTCCTTTATGGTTTTAAACCCTTGAATTTTGTCATCATATATAGCCAGATTTTCAATCCCTTTCTTCTTCAACAAACTTTCAGCACTTTTTCCACTTTTGCCGTATCCCAAGATTGCAATTTTCATCATTACCTCAACTTCAATGTACTAAGGGCAATAAGAGCCAGAACAAAAGAGATAATCCAAAAGCGAACTATGATCTTAGGTTCGCTCCAACCTTTTAATTCAAAATGGTGATGAATGGGTGCCATCCTGAAGAGTCTTTTCCCCTTTGTCATTTTGAAAAACCCTACCTGCAGTATCACAGATACAGTTTCCAACACAAATACCCCACCAACGATGGCAAGCACTATCTCCTGTTTTACGATTACTGCCACTGTACCCAGAGCAGCACCAAGGGGTAAGCTACCCACATCACCCATAAATAGAGACGCTGGGTAAGCATTAAACCATAAAAATCCGAGTCCCGAACCAACCATAGCCCCACAGAACACCGCCACCTCACCTGCACCTTTTACATTCAGTATCTGCAAATAGTTTGCTATCTTTGCATGCCCCGATACATAGGCAAAGATTATAAAAGTACCAAACGCAATCACCGTAGGCATAATTGCAAGCCCATCCAATCCATCGGTGAGGTTTACCGCATTTGAAGTACCTACAATGATAAACACACCCAAAAGGATGTAGAAATACCCTAAATCCAATATGAGGTTTTTAAAAAATGGTAGTGCAAGTTTGGAGGATACATTTGAAGTATCTACATAATTGATAAGTAAGATAGCAATTGTACCTACCAAAAGCTGACCGTAAAACTTCGCCTTTGGATGAAGCCCCTCTGGATTTTTCTTGATCGTTTTTATATAGTCATCCAAAAATCCTATCAATCCAGTCCCAACCACGACAAATATTATGATCCATATATATTTATTCGTTATATCCGCCCATAAGATTGTTGAAATAAGAGCACTGAGAAGAATCCCCAATCCACCCATCGTAGGTGTACCCTCTTTCTCTTTATGCATCTCAGGTTCATACCCTTTTGTTTTTTGAGAAAGTTGTAGTTGCCTTAATACTTTAATCAGTATAGGAGTGATAAAGAGGCTTATGATAAGCGCAGTAATTATAGCGTAAGCCGTTCTAAATGTTATGTATTTAAAGACATTAAATGCACTAAAATACTGACTTAGTGGATACAATAAATTATATAGCATTACTTTCCCCTTTTTTTAGATATTCTACGATCTCTTCAAATTTTTTGCTCCGTGATGCTTTCACAAGATAGACACCATTCTTACTGAGAAGGTCAGACTCCATCAATTCCCTCTTATCCTTAAACAAAGAGACATTATTAAGTTCATCAAACCCTTTAAAATTCTCCCCAACAAGATAAAATCTGATATCTTTACTCTTCTCCACAAGTTCTTTGAGTTTGGAATACAGTTTCTCCTCAAAACCCTCTATCTCCGCCAACTCCCCCAAAATGGCATACTTATCGGATAAGCTTATCTTGCTCAAATTCTCAATAGCACTCAATATAGCCTCAAATCCAGCATTGTAGGTATCATCGATAATTAGTTTACCACCCTTTTCGATGATCTCTCCTCTACCCTCCACTGGCGAAAATTTTTCGAGTGCTCTGTAGATCTCTTCATAATGAAATCCAGATTCCAGCGCTATGCCAATAGCAGGCAAGGCATTCATTGCAAAATGTGAATAAGGGTGATTTATCTTGAAACCATATCTAAAATTACCATATCTGATTATGAAAGATGTATCCTTGCCAACAGTGATCTCTTCCAACGATATGTCAGAATCATCAGTTCTACCGAACTTCCTAAGTTTTATATTTTTTGGAAATGAGTAGCAACTTGTATCGATGGTATCATTTATCCAAATCTCACCACCATCCACCAGACCTGAACTAATGGAAAGTTTCTCTCTTGTAAGGTTTACCAGATTACCAAACCTTCCTATGTGGGAATGACCTACATTTGTTACAATAGCGATGTTTGGCATTAGAAATTTTGCCAATGCCTCGATCTCTCCTGGATTATTTGTTCCGATCTCAAATACTGCAACTTCCGCATCTAAATTAATATTGGAAGATACTATTGCAATACCCAACTCGTTGTTGAAATTTTTAAATGCTTCATATACTTTATACTTTTGAGATAATACCAATGAAACTATCGACTTTGTGGATGTCTTACCTACGCTACCTGTAATAACAATTCTCTTTCCTTTAAACTGCTCCAAATTCCACTTACCCAGATCTTTTAACGCACCCAACACATCTTTCACAAGCACCATTGGCTTACTATCATCGAAGTATTTATCATCAGTGATCACACAACAAACAGCACCCTTCGAAAAAGCCTGTTCTAAGTAAAGGTGACCATCTGTTTTCTCCCCTTTGAATGCAAAAAATATACTACCATTTATTACACTTCTACTATCTACAGTTACATTACTGTAAGATATCACTTTAGCAGAACACTTCAGAACATCTTTGAATACTTCATCTACCCTAAACCGCTTCAAACTTCACCCCTAAGTTTCCAGCAACCTCTTCTCGATCATCGAAGTGGTACTTCGTTTTCCCTATGATCTGGTAATTCTCATGCCCCTTACCAGCGATCAAGACTATATCCCCAGCCTTTGCTTCCTCACATACAAACTTGATAGCCTTCCTCCTATCGACTTCGACCTTCACTTTATCTTTATCGGTAAACCCCGTTAAAATCTCATCAATGATAGCATTTGGGTCTTCTGTTCTGGGGTTATCACTGGTAACAACCACCATGTCAGAATACTCCTCTGCCACCCTTGCCATTCTGGGTCTTTTTGTGCGGTCTCTATCCCCACCACAGCCGAATACCGTGATAAGTCTATTCTTTTTAAATGGCTTAAGAGCCTGAAGCACATTTTTTAGGGCATCATCGGTATGGGCATAGTCCACAAAGAAGTATGCACCATTCTTTTCAAACTTCTCCAATCTTCCCAGCACATTTCGAAAATTGTTGATCCCATTCTGAATGCTATCGACATCGATCCCAGCAACAAAAGCCGCCGATGCAGCACCCAAGATATTCTCCAAATTGTGTTTTCCAACGAGGTGTGAGTTGAATTCTACCTCTTTACCCATCAAAAGTAATCTACCTTTAATCCCATCAAGGGAAAAAACAACATCTTTTGCACAGATATCACCCTTTTCTACGGCAAATGAACATTTTTCGATTGTTGTTTCGCTATACAACCTTTTACCGTAATCATGCTCGATATTTATCACTGCACTTTTGCTGTACTCCTCTGAGAAAAGCCTCTTTTTTGATTCGTAGTAGTTTTCCATACTTTTATGGTAATCCAAATGATCCCCTGTTAGGTTCGTAAAAATGGCAACATCAAATTTTAGCCCATACACCCTATCCTGATCCAATGCATGGGAAGAGACCTCCATACAAACGGCTCCAGCACCTTTTTGAACACCCCTCTGAATCATCTCAAAGATTTCGTATATCCCTGGTGTCGTATTGTTTGCATCTATCCTTTCATCTACTACCATGTATTCAGTGGTACCGATCCTTATTGTTTTGATCCCTGCAGATTTCAAAATAGCATCTATGAGATAGTTTGTGGTTGTTTTACCGTTTGTACCCGTTACCCCAAAAAGTTTTACTTTACCAAAATCGATATTAAAATAGTTCCTGCATAAAAGACCAAATGCCTTTCTGCAATTTTCCACAAGAATATATGGATATTTTTCAAGTCTCTTTTCAGTGATAAAAAGTTTCACCTTTCCACTGCTAAATATCTCATCCACCTTTTCGTAAGGGTCAAAAGAACTACCCTTAATGAGCACAAAGGCAGAATTAGGTTTTATGTCGTTTGTATTAAATGAGATATTACTGAGTTCAAAATCCAATAGATTATCATCAGAAACCTCTTTTACCTCAATACCACGAATCAACTCTCTAACTAACATCCTTTATCCTCAAATGCTTTATTTTATGCCCTAAAAATACCGAAACCTCTTCGGCAATCTTTTTAAAGGTTACTGCCGCAGTAGTCCCACCATATATCGATTTTCTTGGATTCTCGTAAATCACCACCATAGCCACTTTTGGATCTTCGTAGGGGAAAAACCCTGCAAAGCTTGCAGTATATTCTGTGCTGGAGTATTTACCAAGCCGTTTGTCAAATTTCTGTGCCGTACCTGTCTTTCCAGCAATGGATACATAATCGCTTCTTGCAGTGGTTGCTGTACCCCTTTCCACAACATCCCTCAAAAGTGGTCTTAGAAGTGCCAAACTTTTCTCGGAAAAAACCTTTGTGGCAGTTGCATTATCGTTAGTTTTTACAAATTTCGGTTTAAATAGATAACCACCATTTGCTATTGCAGCATAAAGTCTTACGATCTGTATGGGTGTAACAAGTATCTCCTGCCCTATTGAAATAGATGGTTGAGAAAGTCCAGACCATTTCTTATAATTCCTCAGCAATCCTTCCTCTTCACCGCTGCCCACAGCCTTCGTAGCATCACCAAAACCCAATACCTTGAGATACTCATAAAAGTCTTTCGCAGATATCTTGGCATTCAATTTTATTGTACCTATATTGCTGGATTTCACAAGTACATCGGAAGCAGTAAGATTAGCATAAGGGTGTACATCCTTGATCGTATGATTGTAGATACTGTACTTACCATTTTCGCAATACACATTCTCATTGAGATTAAGCATATCATGCTCGAGTAGGTAGATAAAGGTAAAAGGTTTCATTATGGAGCCAGGCTCAAATAGATAATAGGTAGAATAGTTTTTCCATAGATCCTGCGGATATTTACTATACCTATTTGCATCGAAACCGGGGTATGTAACAGCAAAAAGAATCTCACCTGTTTTCACATCCATTCCAATGGCGATCCCTTTATCAGCACCAAACTCGTTTACCCCCTGGATGAGGCTTAGCTCTGCAATCATCTGCATATTTTTATCAATGGTTAAAGAAAATCTCTTCTCAGCAGCAATGATACCCTCTTTGTCGTGGAATAGGATCAATTTACCTGTGCTATCCTTCATTGCAATAATAGAGATCTCTTCCCCTTTTAATTCTTCATCATAAATCTTTTCGATACCGTACAACCCTTGATTATCAACCCCAACAAAACCTACAATCTGAGAAAAAAGTGTATTGTAGGTGTAGTATCTCCCCTCATCAACGATATACCCTATCGATTTGTACTTTTTGGAGAAATACTCTGCAAGATCAATATCCACATCCCTCGAAATCCATACAAACCCATCCTGAGAAAGTATCTTTTGTTGAGCCTTTTTACTCAGTTCGATCCCCTTACTCCTCAATTCTGCAACAAGTTGTCTTGGTTCATCCAACTGCTTGGAAAAAACATATAGCGAAGCCACCTTTTTATTCTTGGCAATTACAACACCATTTCTATCAGTAATGATCGCTCTATTTTGAACAATCGTAAACTCTTTTGAAGACTGATTCTGGGATAAGTTATAGTAAAAATCGTACTTTTTGATCTGAAGATACGCCAACTTGCCTATTATACCCAACACAAACAGAAAAATCCCGAAAATAACAATTCTTAGTCTAGTCTTTTCACTCCACATAAAATACCTTATCGTGCTTTGGTGGGTATAGTTCTAAACCTGCGGCATATTGAAAAAGCTTTTCTGGTTGCACCATGGCATCTCTGATCTCCGTCAGATCCTGCATCTTGAGTTTTTTTACCTCTATCTCTTGGGATAGGTTGTATATCTCATAACCCATCTTCACACATTCCATCTTTATGGTCACAATGAAAAACACAACGATCAAAACCACAAGCAATTCAAGTATAAAAAAACCATCTATGGTAAAATTAAATGGTTTTACCCTTGGCAAAGATATATTTATCATACTCTTTCCCCCGATCTCAGCTTTGCACTTCTGCTGTAAGGATTTTTTATGATCTCATCCTTCGAAGGCAGCACAGGCTTCTTGGTCAAAACCCTAAAAGTCTGCTTCTTACCACAGGTGCACACAGGTTGTCCTGGTGGGCACACACACTGCTTGGCATAGTAATTTAAAAAGTCTTTTACTATCCTATCCTCGAGAGAATGAAACGAGATAAAAACAGCCCTACCTTTGGACAACAAAACCTTCTCGAGGGATTTCAGCAGCGACTCTATCGCCTCTAACTCCTTGTTCACAAAAATCCTAATCGCTTGAAATGTACGAGTGGCAGGATGCATCCCCTTTTTATGAAACTTAGCAGGTATAGCATTTGAAACTATTTCTGCAAGTTCCTTTGTAGTGCGGATCTTTTTAGATCCTCTATATTTCACAATATTATATGCAATCTTCTTGGCAAATGGATCCTCTCCATATTTTCTAATAATATTTTCTATAGTTTCCTGAGAAAAAGCATTTACCACATCATAGGCAGATACTTCGGTCTTAGGATCCATCCTCATATCCAAATTTTCTTCATGTCTAAAAGAGAATCCTCTGCCTGTATTGGAAATCTGAAATGTGGATACACCAAAATCAGCCAAAATCCCGTTTGCTTTCAGATTGCGACTGCTCAATATATTTTCTATATTTGCAAAATTCTCGTTTATTATCTCCACATTACTAAATCCTTTGAATTTCTGAGATAATCTATCGCAAGCCTCTGGATCCCTATCCAAAATAATCAGTTTACCATCTTTGATCCTTTGTAAAATGGCGCTCGAATGACCTCCACCTCCACCGGTACAGTCAACATAGACACCATCCCCTGACACATTGAGATAGCTCAACGACTCTTCGAGCAAAACAGGGATGTGTGTTATGTCCAATTTTTGTACCATGATTCCCTCTATAAATTAATTTCAGGAAACTTTGAGCTCAACTCTGTAAAAAGCTCTTCTACTGCAATCTTTTCGTACTTTTCCTCCCATTTTTCTTTTGGCCATATCTCAATCTTGTTGCGAAGACCTATTATCACACAATCGCTTTTGAGATTGACACTCTCCCTCAAATGAGGCGGGATGAGGATCCTCCCCTGCTTATCTATCACACAATCTTCTGCTGTCGAATAAAGGTATCTTAAAAAGTCGTTTACCTTAGGATCGTTTGGCTTATCCCTCTCCCAAGCCTCCTCCAACTTACTCCACTCTTGATAAGGGTAAGCCACGATATGACTGCCAAGCGTAACAAGGATCAGAGACTCATCATTATACTTTGCCTTCAATACATCTCGAAACTTCGCAGGGATACTGACTCTACCAACATCGTTAATCGTATGATAGCTCTTACCTTTAAAGCTCAAAAATTGGCTTCCCATGATTATACCATTTTATGACATTTCATGCCAAATTATACACACCTTTTCCATAAAATGTCAATAAAAATTATTAAAATCCATCAAAGAAAAAAGTATTGAAAATCAGAGAGTTATGAACTCTAATTTTAATATTTCAAGAACTGTTAAATTTGCGACCATTTTCAGGGAAAACTTTGCAAAAACAGTCAAAAATGCGACCATTTTAGAAAAAAGGCATAACAGAAGGATTGAAGTATCCATAAACAGAAAAAAAAGGAGCTGTTAGGTAGTTCTCTCTCAGTCAGTTATTACTGACTAATGGAACCTATCGCCCGAAGACTAATGTCGACAGCTCCTTTTAGTTTAAAAATATACGAAAAATAAGAACTGTCAAGAAAAACTGAACATCATCTGAAAATTTTTGGAAAGCATAACTATCAAATAAATATGAGAATTTTCTGCTTATTGCAAAAATCAGAAAAGAATTGAATTCATGACCGAAATGTGATATATTTATATTTGTAATTTGTTCTAATCGCAACTTCGAGAAAAGTCAATAAGTTTGCTTGACAATTGAATATGAAAAATAATTGATAATCAAAACAAAGACATAGCCTTCAAAATGGGTTTTAGCCACCAATGATGGGATTCAAAAAACCTATTTAATATTATTTTAATTTGCAATTTTTGTGATATAATAAAATTACCACATTCATAACTTACCAACAAAACTTTAGGTAATGCAACATGCTTGAGATATTAGGTAGCTTACTTCTATTGTTATACTATTTATGGATGCTTTTATTATTTTTGGTATCAATAGGAATGGTTGTCTTTCTTTTTACTAAAGAGGTTATTATCCTGATAAAAAAGGTGATAAAAAAGGCGATAAAATGACAAGAACTGTTGAAATCGAGATTTACAGAGATATTGAATGGTTTATTGAAGATAAAAGTATGAAGGCAAACGGTGATATAGATATGTTTGCCGTTTGCGATACTGCGGATGATAAAATTGTGTATGCGTTTGATATATCCGTAGATAACGAGATGATCAACGAAGCAAAGAAAGATAAACGATTTTTGGAAGTGTGTAAGTTTAGACACGAGGATAAAGAATTTGTAGGAACTTTTATAGATGCACTTGAGTATATCAAGGCAAACTGGAGGAGAAATGCTTGAAAAGAGATGTAAGAAGGAGTTGAGAAAATAGAATTTAGGGAATTCATAATCGCAATTTATAAAGATTATGACTGGGAGATAGGATTATCTGCAGAGAATAATTTTGAGAATTACGAAGATTTTGAAACTAATTATTGTTTCGGCATTTCAAAAAAAACTAAAGATAATAAGATTGCTTTCATTTTTGATACAACAATCGATGACGAAATAATCGATGAAGCAAAGAAAGATAAACGATTTATGGAAGTTTGTAAGTTTATACACAAAGATAAAGAGTTTGTGGGGACTTTTATAGATGCCCTTGAGTATATCAAGGCAAACTGGGGAAAAGATGCTTGAAAAAGTAGATTGTATTTTTATTTAATATCCTGTAGCAAACTTATATCTACTTAGTATAACGAGCTTTATTGCGACTATAAAAATAATAGAAAAGATGGTACAAGATTAATAGGATTATGACCTCAACGGCAATCAGAGGTAACAATATCACGGATGCAACGGCAGATGCTACGATAGACAAACCAAAACCAAGATCGGTAAAAAACCAAAATAGCATTGAATTGATAAATATCACAGCTAACGACCAATTTGTAGGATTCATAGTGTTATTATATCAAGGGCTCTAAATTTTGTCAATAAAAGTCTAAAGGATGTCTCCCGCAACCTATTTATAATACTATCTTCTTTCAAATCCACTTTACATTATTCAATCTACCAACAAAAAAAGGAGCTGTTAAGTAGTTCTCTCTCAGTCAGTTATTGCTGACTAATGGAACCTATCGCCCGAAGACTAATGTCGACAGCTCCTTTATAATATTAATTTATACCGTTAATCCAAAAAGTCAAGTTCGGAAAACTCACCTATTACTTTACAGAGTTTACCTCATCACTAACCATATCTCGAATATCTACAGAAGGTAAGATATTGTTGTAGAATTTTTCGTGCAGTTCCATAGTAAATTGAACTCCTAAAACAGCAATGACTCTTGCCATCACTTTCAGAGAAATATTATCTCCACCCAGTAGTTTCGTGATATAAGACGGACTTACCCCCAGCATTTCTGCGAGTTTTTTTTTGCTAATATTTTTGTCTTTCATCACTTTTGAAACTTGAGATGCAAAATTTTTTTTGAGTTCCTCAAAAACTATCTCAGTTTTATCTTCTATATTCATTCTTTCGAAGTAATTATCTAAAATGCCTACTTCTGATATACCTTTCAAACTCATCTTTGACCTCCTTGACTTTCATAGGCAATATTTTATTAATCTCTTCTCTCTTTTTCTTGTCCATCTTCGATTGAACTTTCCAAAAATGAACGATCAAAAGGTCTTTTCTAAAGTCATAGACACCAGCCCTGCATACCAATTTACCATTTTCATCTTTGAATTTCAGTTCGAATGTATCGGCCGCCACCATTACTATTCTATCATAGTTGTAAAAAAATTCTTTCCCAGACTCAGAAATACGCATTAAAGTTGCCACCAAGTCTTTCATAGAAATGTCTTTCGTGATGCTAAAATACTCCGTTAGAGGATGGGAATACCTCAAACACCTCTCGAATATCTTATCAGCCTCATCAGTAATGTAGATATTTACAATACCACTTTTTAGTAACTTGAGCATTTCACTTATAAGTTAAGTCAATAGCATTATAATGTCAATATCTTTCTTATGATTAAATACTAACCAATTTTCGGTCTACGAATTTTCATTTGCATAAGTTATATTATCCATTATAATGAATATATGAGAAAAAAAATTGTTATTCTCTCATTAATTCTGGTTATTTTTAATCTAACATTCTACTATATCTCTATTTATAATCTCAACAAAGAACTGATTAGACACAATGAAAAATTGGCAGACAAGTTTTATATGGAGTACAACACGATCGTTAAAGACTTTTACAATCTATCTGATTTTATAGTTGACGCCTATATCTATAGTGACAAACAGCTACTTGAAAATCTTTACTCTTCCATCATAGAGAAAAAAGAGATTGATAAAAACCGAAAAGACATCTTTAAAAAGTTATACCCCATCCTTGAAAAAATCCGAGAGAAAGGTTACAGTCAGATTCATCTCATCGATAACAGTGGACATAGCTTTCTTAGACTCCATCTTCCTGAGTTGTACGGAGATGATCTTAAGCCTTTCAGAAAATTAATTTTGGAGATGCTCGAAGAAAAAAGAAAAATATTAGGACTCGAAGTTGGTCGACACGAAATAGCCTATAGAGCCATCTATCCAATAATTTACAAAGGTGAATTTTTAGGGATGGTTGATTTAGCATTGAACAGTGAATTTTTACTTGGGTATATGAACAAAGAACTCGACGGAGTTTATCACCTCATTATAAACAAATCTTCTGCTAAAAGTATGAAAGAGGAGTTCTTCCTAAAAAAATATAAGAAAATCAATCCACAATCAGATTTCTACATAAGTGAAGCAACAGAAAAAAAAGAATTAGACGAACTTTTTGATGATATCATTAAAAATGAAAAAATAGATCTCTCCACACAAAAACAGAGAACTTTCAATTTTAATAATGTTTCGATCACTTTTATCCCCATCTTTGATGTCTCAAAAGTTTTTTTAGGATACATCGTTAAACTCGAAAAAGATAACTTTATCAAAAATGTAAATATGTTTAGAACCATCAATGCATCATTATTCGCCCTACTCTCTTTGATTACCATTGTTTCTTTCATCATTATACTAAGAAAAAATAAATATCTACAAGAAGAACTTCATAAAAAAGATGAATTTTCAAAAAAACTCTCCGAATTAAACAGACTCTACAATATCATCCTCGAAAATAGTGACCAGATAGTTTACGACTACAATATGAACACTGGAAAAGTGGTAAGAAGCGGATCCATCGAGAAAATATTGGGAATCGATACCAAAAACTTTTCTCATACCCATGTCCTTGAATTTTATAAACTACTTCACCCTGAGGACAAAGAGAAAGTTGTACAAATCACAGCTATTTCAAAGGAAGATAACACTAAATTTAACCTCAGATACAGGTTAAAAAAATCTGATGGTACTTACACCTATATTCAGGATCAAGGAGTATACCTGACCATTGACGGAGAAAAACATATATTAGGCACCATGAAAGACATCACTCCTATTGTAAAATACGAAGAAACACTTCAACAAGCCCAGAGATTGGAATCTATCGGTATATTAGCAGGTGGTATCGCCCACGATTTTAACAATCTCTTGGCGGGCATGTGGAACTATATCGAGATGATCAAACTCTCAAAAGATCCAGAAATGATCGATTCATGTATCGAAAAAGCCAGAAATGGACTCGAAAGGGCTAAGTCTCTCACAAATCAATTATTAACCTTTTCAAGGGGTGGAGCACCGAATATAAGAGTAATCGATATCAAAAATACTATAAAAACCATAGTTCCCTTTTCCCTCACAGGTTCAGGTACTAAATATCATATAAATATCGATGAAAATTTAGCAAACTGCTTAGCAGATGAACATCAAATTTCACAGGTAATTGAAAATATATTAATAAACGCAAGACAGGCGATGTCTGACAGAGGTGAAATTTTTGTAGAAGCAACAAATCATGAGCAATTGGAAAACAACAAAGATGATATACACCTACCAAAAGGTAGATATGTAAAGATATCCATCCGTGATACAGGACCAGGGATACCCGAAGAGAATTTGAAAAAGATATTCGAGCCATTCTTCACTACAAAAAAGAAAGGTAAAGGACTGGGGCTTTCTATATGCTATAACATCATAAAAAAGCACAACGGTTTTATTTCAATAAAATCGGAAGTAGGCAAGGGAACCACTGTGGATATCTATCTACCCGCCACAAATGAATCTGTGGCTAAAACAGATGCAACCTTTAATCAAAGTATCGACAATAGATTACACATAATCGTAATGGATGATGAAGAGTTGATCCTCGATTCTGCAAAACTGATGCTCGAAGCTTTAGGGCATGTTGTCTACACATGCAGCAAAGGGGAAGAAGCCATTGAAAAATACAAGGATCTGAAAAATAATGGTATCACTGTTGATTTGTTCATTCTCGATATCACTGTCATAGGTGGTATGGGGGGATTAGACACCATAAATGAATTATTGAAATACGATAAAAATATAAGAGCAATCGTTTCCAGTGGATATGCAGAAGATCAGGTATTTGCAAACTTCAGATCCTACGGTTTTTGCTCAGCATTAAAAAAACCGTATGGTCTGAATGATCTCTCAAAAGCATTAGTGGAGTGTTTTAACAACTCTTAAGATATGTCTATCAGAAAATATGAGATTTCCAACAAAATGTTAGCACTACTCTCACTGATTACAATTACCTATCTTCTTCTCTCTTTGATAAACTATAAATGGGAGTTCGGTAGGTTGACAAAATTCCTTCTTTTCATTGAAGATAATAGAATAATTTTTGGTAGTTTGATAAAAGGGCTTTTTCTCACAATAGAAATATCGTTGCTTTCAATATTCCTTGCAATCATTATAGGTTCTCTCACTGCAATTGGGCAGTTGTCCCATTTTTATTCCATAAAATTGCTTTGTAAGTTTTACATCACCACCATCAGAAATACCCCTCTTATGATACAGATATTGATCAACTATTTTTTAATAGGGCATACTTTTAATATCGATGGTTATTGGATGGCAGTAATCACACTTGCTTTATTTGAAGGATCCTACATCTCAGAGATCATCAGAGGAAGCATCCTATCCATAGATAAACAGCAATGGCTGACAGGTTATTCACTGGGTATGAACCGTTTTCAGGTGCTTATAAAAGTAATCTTACCTCAATCTTACCCTATTATCCTTCCTGCTATGGGGAATATCCTCGTTTCCACAGTAAAGGACTCATCCCTCTTATCGATAATCTCTATATACGAAATGACCTTTGAAGCTCAAAAAGCGGTGAGCGAGACATTTATGACCTTTGAAGTGTGGTTTACCGTTGCATTTTTATACTTTTCTATTAATATTGTAATAGTTATGCTTACAAATATTGTAGAAAAACGATTGTCGAGGTGGAAGATATGAAAAAGTTTTTTCTAATGTTTTTAACTCTGATCACATTTTTTTCTCTGTCCTTTGCCAATGAGAAGGCAAGCACCCTTGATCTTATTGTAAAAAGGGGGAAGATGAAAGTGGGGATGTCAACATTCGTCCCATGGGCTATGCAAACAAAATCGGGAGAATTAATAGGATTTGAGATCGATGTGGCAAAGAGATTGGCTAAAGATATGGGGGTTCAAGTGGAGTTTGTACCTACAAAGTGGTCTGGAATTATCCCCTCGTTACTCACGGGCAATTACGACATCATCATAGGTGGTATGGGGATAACACCCGAAAGGGCTTTAAAGGTAAACTTCTCTATACCATACGATTATTCAGGGATGGCTATTGTGGCAAATAAATCAAAAACAAAAGCAAAATCCCTTGAAGAACTCAATACCCCCGATACCATAATTGTGGCTCGTCTTGGAACCACCGCAGCAGAGACCGCAAAAAAGTTTTTCCCAAAGGCAAAGTTAAAACTCTTTGATGACGAACCCCAAGCAATACAAGAACTATTAAATGCTAAGGCAACAGCTTTCATCAGCTCTGCACCACTACCAGCCTTCTTGGTATTGGAAAATCCCACAAAGCTTT
>FMSI01010309.1_pt1 | contig 19028 bp, 14 predicted proteins | sample 1504471 | NCBI WGS metagenome assembly FMSI01 (sample SAMEA4475357, study PRJEB15587) | soil metagenome | biome: Soil; feature: Field | place: India | collected 2015-03-11 | depth 0 m
CCTGCCTGTCACGCAGGAGGTCGCGAGTTCAAATCTCGTCGGCCCCGTTTCTTTAAAATTGATTACAAAGAGAGAAATTTTAAATTAGGTAATTGTTCAATTCGCATTAGAGTTATCCACAATTGGTAAAATTGAAAATTAATATGTGGTAGTTATTCTGAACCGCTTTTCCTGTTTACATTATCAAATTTTTAAGTAGTTATTTAGCTGATAATTAAATAGTAGAAATTATGGATTTTTTAAAAACAAAAAGTTTATAAAAATAAGGAATGGGGTTCAAGTTTGTCTTCCCGTTGCTATTGACAACACCTCAATTATAATTATAATCATTCTATGAAGATAACAAAATTTCTATCCATTTTTTTATTTTTTTTCTTTTCTCTGTGGACAGCAGAATTATGAGGCACTGGCAGAGAGAATAAAAAAAGTAAGCGTAGACTTGCTTGAGGGATACACGCAACCGTTAATTACATCATTTGGAACTGGAATTTCTACCGGTCTTTTCCATAGCGCGCGTAGCCATAAATTCCTGGGATTTGACATCGGCGTAAGGGGGATATTGATTCAGATTCCGGAGATGGACAGGTATTTTGATGCGAAGGTTCTGACCTGCTCACTTGCGAATAATACACTTGTTTATGATTCACTGGTTCTTGATAGTGTAAACACAATATTCGGTCACAAAGAAAGAACAAATGTACCCGTTACGGGTAGTGCAGTGGGTATCCCACCCTATATACCTGGTGGTTTTAATCTTTCGGTTGTTCCACTCGCAATACCTCAACTAAATGTTGGTCTTATTTTTGGTTCAGAAATTTGCATAAGGTATATACCATTTACTTTTAAAGGTTCAAGGGTAAACTTTCTCGGAATCGGATTGAAGCAGAATCTAAATAGTTTGCCATTTATGAAGAATGTGCCACTGCCTTTTGATATTGCTATTGCCGGTGCTACTCAGGATTTTGGAATAATGGATTCTACAGGCTATAAAATTGTTGCAAGCCATACCTGGAATCTTCAGATGGTTGTTTCCAAAAATTTAATTGTTTTTGAACCTATGGTAGGGTTCGGGTTTGAAGGTACAAGAGTGCATTTTACTTATGAATTTGAATTTGAGATCCCTGATACATTAAATTCTGGAAATAGAATAAAAATGAAGAAAGATGTGGATGTTGAACTCACAGCCCAGAACAGTTATCGAGCGATACTCGGGGCAACATTTAAACTGGGAATTTTCTTCTTTCATTATGACTATAATTTTGTGCCCCATTACCAGACCCATAATTTGATTGTGGGGTTTACAATAAGGTGATTTGAAAAAGTAAGCCGTTAATCGTTATAGGTTACGATAAAATTTTATTATTAATTTTTGATACTAACTATTAAAAATTCGGTTTTCTCAATTTCCTTATGATTGTTAGAGAGTATGGTTTATAGCGAAGATAATAGTATTTGCCCGCGATATTGACATCATATTTTTTTAGGATATAATTAACTAATGAACGTTTCTTTTAGTTTTTGCGAGGATGGCGGAACTGGCATACGCGCTGGATTTAGGATCCAGTCCTGCAAAGGTTGGGGGTTCAACTCCCCCTCCTCGCATCTGTGGATATTTTGCGATAAATAAAGGGGGTTTTTTGGAATATCAGATAATAAATGAGACCGAGACCGAAAAAGAGATTGAATTCAAACTCGGTACCCAGGAACTTGAACCTTTTATAGATAATTCTATTGAGAAATTGAGAGACAGAATTTCAATAAAAGGGTATCGCAGGGGCAGGGCTCCAAAGGGTCTAATCAGAATCAGGTATTATGACACACTTAAGGCCGAGGCTATAAATGACCTGATTCTTGAATTCTATAAAAAAGTATTAATGGAAAAAAACTGGAAGCCTGTATCCAATCCGGAATTAGTGAGTTTCAATGATACCGGTGAAATAAAATTTAATCTCAGGTTTGAGGTTCAACCAGAATTTGATGTAAATGGTTATAAAGGGTTGGAGTTGTTCAGGGAAGAACCTTTGCCATTGGACTATTTATATGAACAGACATTGAATCGCCTTAAAGAGAATTATGCACATGTTGTTGAGACTTCAAAACCCGCGGCAGTTGATGACTTCATAACCCTTGATTTAGAGATAATTGAAGATAACAATATTATTGATAAACAATCCGATGTTGTCATAAAACTCGGCGATAGAAGTTTCCATGATGAATTAAATCGGGCGCTTGTGGGAGTAAGCAAGGGTGAAAAGAAAGATGTCCAGATCAATAAGCAGGTTTATCGGATAAAGATTAAGAAAGTAGAAGAAAAAATTTTAGCCCGGATAGATGAAGACTTTGCAAAGATGTTGAATTACAATAGCCTTGAGGAGATGGAAAAGGGTTTGAAAGATATGCTCCAGAAACAGGAAGAAGAAAGGCTGAATGAAGAATTAAAGGAAAATTTAGCCCAGATACTCCTTGAACGGTTCCATTTCCCTGTGCCCAAATCATTGATTGAAAAGGAATACCAGATCATTCTCAGGAGTTCAAACCTCACTGATAACGATAGCAATCGTGAAAGATTTATGCCGGTTGCGGAAAAAAGGGCGAGGTATAATATGATTCTGGACAGGATTGCCCAGAAAGAAGATATCCAGGCGAATGAAGAGGATATGATTAATCTTATTCAGAGAAATGGATTTAGCATTGATGAAATCAATGAGGAAGTCAAAGAATACTTTAGAAGGGCACTAATTCGTGATATGGTCGTTCAATTTTTATTAAAAAATTCAAATATTGTCCAGAAAGGCAGAATTTTGTCACCAGAGGAGGCAAAAAATGCTAACCGTTCCATTCGTCATTGAACAGACCGGTCGGGGAGAGAGGGCGTATGATATTTATTCTCGTTTATTGAAGGAAAGGATTGTTTTTATTGGAACGCCGATTGATGATACTGTAGCCAACCTTGTCATCGCCCAGCTTTTATTCCTTGAGGCTGAGGATGCAGCAAAAGAAATTTATCTTTATATCAACTCACCCGGAGGAATTGTATCATCCGGGTTAGCAATATATGATACAATGCAATATATTAAACCCCCAGTATCAACGATTTGTATCGGTATGGCAGCAAGTATGGCGGCATTATTACTCGCCGGGGGTGCAAAAGGCAAAAGGTATGGATTACCGCATTCACGGATTATGATCCACCAGCCTGAAGGTGCATTCCAGGGACAGGCTACTGATATCGAAATTCACGCCCGTGAGGTATTGAAGATTCGCGAACTTTTAAATAAACTTCTGGCAAAACATACCGGGCAAGCAGAAGATAAGATTGCTAAAGATACCGATCGCAACTATTTTATGTCTGCTGCTGAGGCAAAAGAATATGGTATTATTGATGAGGTGATTGAGACGAGGAAAGGATGATGACAAAAATTTTCTGTTCGTTCTGTCAAAGGCCCAGGACCGCGGTAAAAAGACTCTTTCGTGGTAATCATGCTTATATCTGTGACGAATGTGTGAAATTGTGTAATGAATTACTTGAGGATGAGAAAAAATCGTTACATCAACCAAATTTTGTTCTACCCAAACCACAGGACATAAAATCTTTTCTAGACCAGTATATAATTGGACAGGAACGAGCCAAGAAAGTCATATCGGTTGCTGTGTATAATCATTATAAACGCACAATGATAACTGATGATGATATCGAACTGCAGAAGAGCAATATTCTTCTCATAGGACCGACTGGTACAGGTAAAACACTTCTTGCAGAAACCCTTTCCCGGTTACTCCATGTGCCTTTTTCCATTTCTGATGCCACACCACTTACCGAGGCAGGGTATGTCGGAGAAGATGTGGAAAACATATTGCTCAGGCTTATCCAGGCAGCCAATTACGATATCAAGGCTGCCGAAATAGGCATTGTATATCTTGATGAAGTTGATAAGATTGCACGGAAGAGCGATTCTCCTTCTATAACCAGAGATGTTTCCGGTGAGGGTGTTCAGCAGGCATTACTGAAAATACTGGAAGGAACCATTGCCCATTGTCCACCCCATGGTGGGAGAAAACACCCAGAGCAGGATTATATTCCAATCAATACAAAAAAGATTTTATTTATTCTTGGTGGCACATTTGCAGGTATTGAGGATATTATAATGCGCAGACTGAAAAAGACCAAGATAGGATTTCTCACCGATACCGAGATAAAAGACCTGATTTATGATGAAATCATCGCCAGGGTTGAACCTGAAGATTTAATAAAATATGGAATGATTCCGGAATTCGTGGGCAGGGTTCCGGTAATTGCTCCATTCCATAAATTATCAAAGAATGTGATGATTGAGATACTTACAAAACCAAAGAATGCACTATTAAAACAATATGCGAAATATTTTGAAATGGAGGGTGTAAAACTTGAATTTACAGATGAGGCAATCGAAGAGATTGTTGTTCAAGCTATGAAATACAACACCGGTGCCCGAGCATTAAGGTCTATTGTTGAGAACCATATGCTTGATATTATGTTCAATCTTCCTAATTTTTCGGGGATTGAAAAATGTGTGATTACGAAGGATGTGATAATAAATAATGCACCACCAGAATATGTGAAGGCAGCAAAGAGACGCGCTCAATAAAGTTTAAAAAACTGTTTATGGAAATATTTCGCAAACTTTATCTAAAAACTCAAAAACGCAAATTTTATAGACCTTTCAAACCAATTGGTATCGGTAGGAGAGAGAGTTTTTTTATTGCTCCAGCAGAGAATATAAAGGATTTTTTGAAAATGCTCACGTTCATTGCAGGAATTAGAAAACTGGGCAGCGTTACGCTCTTTGTTCCTGAAGTTTTCTCACCGTATATCATGTTGTTCCGGGCAAATTATTTCCAGATTGTCTACTATAAAGAATTCCCAAGGGTTTTGACACGAGAATTTGAGCAACTCAAAAACGCATTAAAAAAAATCACTTTTAATTGGCTTATTGAACTCAACCCCAGGGCAAATCTTAACTTGCCCAATCTTGTAAATGCGGAAAAAAGGGTTTGCTTTTATGATAAGAGGAATTTTCCATTCTATAATATTTTGATTAAAGGTGGAATTGAAACATTGACAAGTTTTTTTCAGCTTTCCGTAATTGACCCTCTTTCGTTGTTCAAATTTAATAAACTTGAACTCAAGGTTATCTTAAAAGAATTGCCTTCCGAACCGCCGAGATTATTTTTCAATGATTCTGAGCAGAATTCTGAGGAATTAGAAAAATTAAAATGGCCGGGTGGGATTGTGCGTCATACAAAAAATGATGTTGTAGAAAAAGGATTGAAGAAACTATATTTATGCGATGCCTATTGTGGACCGGATGATGAATTATGTGAAATTGCAAAGATTTTCAAAAAAGAGATTATCATAATATGATGACAATCGACAAGCGAATAGATAATTTTCTTTCGTTGCTGAGCAGTATTAAAATACCAGAAATTGATATAAAGGAGTTTGCTCGACTTCTGGGAACAAATGTTGCGAGTCAGGGTTGTTTACTTATGCAGAATGATAATGTGCTGTATCAACATAAGGTTACATTGAACCAGATTAAACATTTGCGAGCGAATTATTTTTTTGAAGAGTTTGAAGTTAGTGGATTAAAATATAGACTCTATCTGGTATTTGAACCTGACGAAATGTTAGATGCTAATATTATAGAAAAATTGAAAAGTATTTTTAGACTCATAAGTCAGATTATTTCAGTCAGCAATGTTGCCAGGGAAAGGATTTCTGAGTTTCAGGCAATCAATGAATTAAATTTGAATGTGATTACAACGCTTGAATTGAACAAGGTTATATGGTTTGTGGAAAGTGCTTCTCAGAAACTTCTTGATACTGAAAAGGTATTTTTATATTATCTGATTGATGACCAGCTCGTGGGAAGGAATAAAAAAATTTCTTTAAAATTTCTTCCTGATAAAGTATATCGTCAGATTTCACAAAGCAGACAGGTTTTGAAATTGGAAAAGTCGCAAAATAAATTTTTGAAATTTTTTCTTAATGGTTTGAATCCTGGGGTAGTGCTCCTTGTTCCTTTTACCATCAAAAATAGGGGCAGGGGATGTTTTTTATTGGATGACTTTGATAAAATTATAAATCAGACAAATGCAATAATGCGTTTGAAATTCCTCGGAAATCAGGCGGCAATTGCTTTGGAAAGGATTGAATTATTTCAGGCATTGAATAAGGCACTTCTGGAAAGCAGGGGTTTACAGGAGATAGCAAAGCTTTTGTTGTCTCCTTATGAATTAAAACATTTCTTTACTGAGGTTTTACGCCGTGCCCAGAAGATCCTTGGTTTTAAGAAGATTATGTGTTCAGTTTACAACCCTGAAATAGATGCATTTGAACGTTTTCATTGTCTCGGCATTTCATTGAAAAAATTTCGTGAAGCAAAAACAATCCATCCACCGTTTAATCTCATAAAAACTCTGATGGAGGACCGATTTAGGATTTCTAATTCATATTACATTCCCAGTGAAGAAGTTTCGAAAGAAATAAGGAGCTATCAGGTTTATAGAATTCCATCGGTGCCGAAAAGGGCACACAATTTATGGTCACCTGGTGATATTTTGATTAGTCCGATCTATTCACGGAATGGAGAGATATTAGGAATTTTATCACTTGCTGAACCAGTAGATAACCGTGTGCCCGACCGTGATAAGATTAGATTGTTAGAGGCATTTGGTGATTTTCTTGGTCTGGCAATGGACAATAATAAACTCTTTGAAAGGAATCTAATTATTTCATATACAGACGAACTTACTGGTATTTACAATTATAGATTCTTAAGAGAAAAATTGAACGAATTGATTGGAGAATTGCATAAAAAATTTGCGATTGCAATGATCGATCTTGACCGATTTAAAGAATATAATGACCAATACGGGCACATCGCGGGTGACCAGTTATTAAAAAGAATTTCGCAGATATTCAAAGAAATTATAAAAGATGGTTATGTCACCCGGTATGGCGGCGATGAATTTATAATAATCTTACCCAATGCGGGTGTCCGTGCAATGAAATATCGTATCGAAAGGGCAAGGGCAGTGATAAACAGATTGAAAAAAGATGAAGCGTTTGTCAATTTTTCTTGTGGTATTGCTACATATCCTGAGGATGGTAAAGACTTTGGAACCTTGATTGATAATGCGGATAAGAAATTATATCTTGAGAAAAGAATAAAATATGAGGCGATTACATCGTAGAGAAGAAAAAGGAGTTCTGCCTGAGACCAGCGGATTTACATCACGGACCCTGGTCATATATTTCTTAATAGGTATTGGTCTGATTGGCATTGGAACCTATATTTACTCCAACTTTCTAATTCAGCGGATACGGAAAGAAACCGAGACTACATCAAGAATCTTTGCCAGTTATGCGTCGGGTCCTGGGGCAAGCGAGGAAGAATTGCTTGCGTTGTTATTCCATGAGGTGATTGAGAAAATTGATTTTCCTGTGGTTCTCACCGATGCACAGGGAAGACCATATTCAGCAAAGAATGTTTCAGATACGAATCTGGTAAGGGTGGTAAGGCATCTTGATCGTGAGCATAAGCCAATACCTATAGTAATAAAAAGTGGTTCTGATTCTACATTTTTAGGTTATGTCCATTATGGGCTATCACCATTTACAAGGTCGCTGAGAATTCTGCCATTTCTGATGACCGCTTTTTTACTTGCATTTTTGTTCTTAGGTTTCTGGGGGTATCTTATTTATAGAAAAAGTGAAGAAGAAAAAATTTGGTATTCCCTTGCCAAAGAGACCGCACATCAACTGGCAACGCCTCTTTCTTCGCTTTCGGGCTGGCTTGAAACCTTAAAAAAGAATGTGTCCAGGGAGATCTACGAAGGCATTGCTGAAGATGCCCAGAGAATGAAAGAGGTATTAGAAAAATTTTCCAGAATTGGTATGCCACCGCGCCTTGTAGAAAAAGACCCTATGCCGATCATACAAAAGGCAGTACATTATGTAAAACGACGTGCCCATAATCAAATTCAATTCATAGAAAATTATCAACCATTACCTATGATAAGATTTGATGATATTTTGCTTGATTGGGCAGTTGAAAATATATTAAAGAACGGGCTTGATGCAATAGGTTCAAAACCAGGAATTGTATCAATTAAAACCCAGACCGCTGATGAGGGAGCAATGATTGAGATAGCTGATACAGGTGGCGGAATAAAACAAGCAAAAGATATATTCAAACCTGGATATACTACAAAAAAATATGGGTGGGGTCTGGGATTAGTATTGACAAAAAGAATAATTGAGGGCTATCACAATGGTAGATTGATACTAAAAAAGACCGGTCCTGGCGGTACAACATTTCAAATTTATATACCAAGGAGTTGAAATGAAAATTTTATGGATTGATGATGAGATTGAACTTTTGAAACCATTTATTTATCTTTTAAATCAGGAAGGTTATGAAGTAAAAACAGCAACGAGTGGCGAAGATGGGGTAAGAATTGCCAGCCACGAGGTGTTTGACTTGATCTTTCTTGATGAGATTATGCCGGGTGTTGATGGGCTTGAAGTTTTGAAGAGAATAAAACTTGATAATCCCCAGCAACTTGTTGTGATGGTAACCAAGAGTGAAGAAGAGACACTGATGAAACAGGCTTACAGTGGTTGGGTTGATGATTACATCACCAAGCCATTCAGTTTTAATCAAATCCTTTCTGTACTCCACAGAATCCTTAAGAGAAGACAATTGATTGAAGAAAAGATGGCAGAAGAATATGCAAGCCAGTTTAATGCAATTTCTCAGCCGGGTGATTATAATGAGTGGATTGATTACTATCGAAACCTCGTGACCTGGGATTTACGTTTCCTGGAATATGGGAGTAAGGAATTAAAAGAGATACATGATGAAAAAAAACAAAGCGCGAATTCTGGTTTTTCAAAGTATATTAGCTATGAATACAAAAACTTTATTAAAAATAAGGGTCCGATACTTTCCCATAATTTATTTAATTTAGTCGTGTTTCCAACATTAAAGAACGGTTCACTATTTTTTGTGATATTTGATTCAATGAGGCTTGACCAGTATCTGAAGCTCCTGCCTTATCTCCGTGATTTTTTTGAGATAAACACACAGTATTACTATTCAATCCTGCCATCTGCAACCCCCTATTCAAGAAATAGCATTTTCGCCGGTTTGCTACCGCTTGAAATTCTTCAGAAGTATCCACAGTACTGGCTTTTCGAAGAAAGAGGACAGAATCGTTTTGAAAAAGAATTATTTACAGAATTGCTGAAACGTAACAATCTCAAAATCAGTTTTAATTTTCATAAATTATCAACAATAGAGGATCTTGAAAAGAATATTCAGAAGATTGCTCAGGATCGAAGTGACATTACGATTGTGATAATAAACTTTTTTGACCTTTTGTTGCATTCAATTCCCGGAAGGGGAGATATGAAAGGACTTTTAGAAGATGAACGGGTTCTGCTTAACCTTTTAAGTTATTGGTTCCCAATATCACCGATTTTTGAATTATTTAAATTGATTTCAAACAAAAAACGACAGGTAATACTCACAAGTGACCATGGCTTCATCCATGTGCGAAGACCAACGCTTGTATACGGGGGCAGGGATATTTCACCAAACTTGAGATATAAATATGGTCCAGCATTGAGGGCTGATGAGAAGGCTGCCCTATTATTGAACAATCCGGGTGAATTGTATTTACCCGCTGAAGACCCTTCGGTCCGTTTTCTTATTGCACGCGAAGATTATTATTTTATTTACCCAACCAAACCAACTGAATACGAAAGGGAGTTCAAATACACATTCCAGCACGGTGGCATCTCAATGGAAGAGATGATTCTTCCCATTGGATTTTTGAGACCTCGTTAATCTAAGTAATCTTGACACGAATATTATTTGATATATAATTAACTATGAGCCAGAGGAAGACTGGTATGGATAATATTGATATTTCCGAAATCAGAGTGGTTTTTGAAAAGAATGAAGTGTTAACTGAAGATTATGGTAATGAACTTTTTATCAACTGGCAGCCCATTTATGATTTGTATATTATTGATGAGAAAATATTTGTCATTATTGAACTACCCGGGGTTGAATTAAAAGATATTACGATATATATCGGGCAAAACCACATGACAGTTACAGGGGTGAAGAAACCTAAAATATCAGAGAAAAGTGTGGAGAGGCAAAATGTAGTTTTTCATAACCTTGAGATTGCCTATGGTAGGTTTTGTAGAAGGATAGAATTTCCTTTGCCTGTTGACCCCAAATATGGAAGATATAAATTAAAACAAGGGATTTTAACAATAGAATTTTCTGTTTTGAAAGAATGCATCATTCCGATTGAGGAGATGTAGAATATGGAAGAGAAACAAATTGCGATTCCCGCTGAATTAGGCATTATTCCAATAAAGGGTGGTGTTATATTTCCTGATCAGATGGTGCCTCTGATCATTCAAACACCAAGACTTGCGAAATTGATTGATGAAATACTCACTACAAACAAACTTGCAGGTGCTATAACTCAGCGTAATCCCGATATTGAAGAACCAAAGCCCGAAGAAGTCTATCAGGTGGGGTGTGTTATCCAGATTACTAAAATGCTTAGATTCCCTGATGGGACTATTAGGTTGCTGGTAAGGGGATTGAAACGTTTCAAGGTTCTGGAGTTTACTCAGATTGAACCATATCTAAAGGCAAAAATCCAGTTATATCCGGATGGTTATAAAAAGAATGTATCAGTTGAGGCATTGATGCGAAATGTAGTAACAATGTTCCAGCAACTTGTATCATTGGCACCATATTTACCTGATGAACTCGGAGCAGTTGTATTAAATATTGATGAGCCCGACCGTCTTATTAACTTCGTTGCTGGATATACAAACCTGGATGTGAACGAGAAACAGGTAATCCTTGAGATTGCCGAACCAAAAGAAAGATTTTTGAAATTGATTCCGCTGTTACAGAAAGAGATAGGTATCTTAGAACTCGGAGCCAAGATTCGAACTCAGGTTAAGAATGAGTTTGATAAAGGTCAGAAAGAGTTTTATTTAAGGGAACAGTTGAAGGCGATCCAGAAAGAACTCGGAGAGACCGACGAACATACCCGTGAGATTGAAGAATTAAAAAAGAAAATTCAGGAAGCAAAGATGCCAGAAAATGTGGAAAGGGTTGCATTGAAAGAGCTCGACCGTCTTTCCAAAATGCCGCCCCAGGCTGCGGAATATACGGTCTCAAGGACATATCTTGATTGGTTGATTTCCCTGCCCTGGTCAATTTCAACTGAGGACAATCACGATCTCATAAGGGCAAGGAAAATTTTAGATGAAGACCACTATGACCTTGAGAAGGTCAAAGAAAGGATACTTGAGTATCTTGCTGTGAAGAAATTAAAACCCGATTCAAAAGGGACGATTCTCTGCTTTATTGGGCCACCAGGTGTAGGCAAAACATCATTGGGAAAATCGATTGCCCGTGCATTGGGCAGAAAATTTGTGCGTATATCCCTGGGTGGAATAAGGGATGAAGCCGAGATTCGCGGGCATCGTCGTACTTATATCGGTGCACTTCCAGGTAGAATTATCCAGTCTATAAAAAATTGTGGTTCAAAGAATCCGGTCTTTATGCTTGATGAGATTGATAAGGTGGGTACAGATTTTCGAGGTGACCCTTCAAGTGCCCTTCTGGAAGTTCTTGACCCTGAACAGAATTATGCTTTTTCTGACCATTATCTTGAAGTTCCTTTTGATCTATCAAATGTAATGTTTATTGCCACGGGCAATCTAATTGACCCAATAATCCCGGCATTGAAAGACCGTATGGAGATAATTGAATTGCCAGGTTATATTCTTGATGAAAAAGTTGCGATCGCAAAAAAATATTTAATTCCACGGCAGATAGCGGAAAGTGGTTTGAAATCAGAGTATATTCAATTTGAAGAATCGGCAATAAAAATGATAATCAATAATTATACCAAAGAAGCAGGGGTGAGAAATTTGGAGCGAGAAATCGGTTCAATATGCAGAAAGGTGGCAAAGCGGTTTGCTGAAGGGAAGAAGAAGCCTGTGCGTGTGGATGAAAAGAATCTTGTAGAATTCCTTGGACCACCCCGAACATACTCTGAGGTTGCCGCGCGCCGGGGTGAAATAGGACTTGCTACGGGACTTGCCTGGACACCTACCGGTGGGGAGATAATTTTTATTGAATCAATAAAAGTTAAAGGTAAAAAGGGGTTGATTCTCACCGGCCTATTAGGTGATGTAATGAAGGAGTCTTGCCAGGCATCGGTCTCTTATCTCAAGACAAAGTTTGATAAATGGGGTATAAAAGACAATCCCGATGATTACGATTTACATATTCATATTCCTTCTGGTGCTATACCCAAGGATGGACCCTCTGCGGGACTGGCAGTCATTATGTCATTAAGTTCTTTATTCCGCGAGCAGGCCATTGACCCAAAGATTGCGTTTACCGGTGAAATAACGCTAACAGGAAGGGTTTTGCCAGTTGGTGGCATCAAAGAGAAAGTTATTGCGGCAAAACGCGCAGGTATTGATACAATTTATTTGCCAGAAGAAAATAAAAAGGATTTACTCGAAATACCACCCCATGTGAAAAGTGGACTCAAATTTCATTTTGTAAAGAAGATTGACCAGGCTTTAAACGCAGTGTTTAAAGACAAAAGACAGAAAAAAATAGAATGATGTTAATATACATATTATTTGCAACGATAAAATGGCAGGTTGCATACGCACCCATTGATGCTTCATCTTTAAATATGAATGTTCTACTGGAAATTCCTGCCCAAATTATGAGATTTACTTCCGTTGATTCAGTTCCTATAGCAACCTATGAAATCCAATTGATAGTATTTGACAAAAAGAAACACCAGGTCGCAGGCGATTACTGGCTCAGGGAGCGGGAAAGGGATTCCACGAATTATTATGATACACTCAATTTAATTATCCCAAGAACAGCATCAAAGTTTAATCTCAAAATAATTGACCTGCAGGGTGTAGAACTTTTGAATGTAAATGAGAATATCAGGACTTTTGAACATCTCGCCAATGTGCGCTCGCGATTTGTAAATGATACAATCATTATAACTTATACAGTAATCAATCCTAAAGACAAGTCTGCGAATATCAATATTCTTCTACAGAATATGAAAAAGACCGAGTCGTTGAAGTTTGGCATTTATGAGGACACAATTGATTTTTTTGTTGGTCATCTTTCAAATGGAAAATATGAGTTAGAGTTTGTCATAGAAGTTAATGGAAAAATAATTGAGGCATTGAGCATTCCCATTGATATTGATAGACCATTTTATTTAGATGAAAAGCTCTGGTATTTAAGGGTAAGCCAGCTTGAATATATCGCAACCCAGAATGAGTTGAACCAACTGAGGAGGGCGCGATTAGAAGAAAGGGATTCGCTCTGGAAGGCATTCTGGAAACAATATGACCCAACACCCAATACTGAGTATAATGAGAGAGAGCAGGAATATTTTGACCGGATTGCCTATGCTGATAAGCATTTTTCATTCGGCGACAAAGGCTGGCGGAGCGACCGGGGGCGAATATATATTAAATTCGGACCGCCTGATGAAATACAGTCCAAGCCCTATGAACTTTCTACAAAACCTTACGAAATCTGGTTTTATTATCGACTAAATTTGAAATTTGTATTTTATGACCGATATGGATTTGGTGAATATATCCTCATAAATCCGCAAGGAGAAAGGATATGATTTATACACATGTTTTATTCTGTGCAATAAATTTTTATGTGCAACCTGTTTTGTACTACACTCCATTAAGTATCAAAGACTCACTCGGTATTGGAGCCAGGGTTGAAAATATTTTTTATCTTGAGTTTAATTGTGCAATACCCTACAATGAACTTTATTATAAAGAAAGCGATGGAAGAATAACCGCTGATTGTCTTTTGAGACTCAAGATAGTAAATCGATCTGGAACTGATTCCTTATGCGATTCTTTATCCAATAAATTTACAATTCCTTCTTTTTCTCAGGCAGCAAGAGAGAAGATGGTATTTTATCTCCAGTTTGGGAAATACCTCTTTTATGATGATTACGATTGGAGCGTTGAGTTGATCTGTGGAACGAATAAAGGGATAGTCAAAGGTAAGAAATCAATCACCGAATTAGACTATTTTATGAGTGATATTTTTCTGGCAAGTTCAATAATCCGTGATACAACCGGTGGCTATCTGACAAAGGGCAATTTAAGAATTATGCCTAATCCTTCGGGTATTTTTGATGAAGGAACCAAGAATCTTTTTCTCTATTACGAACTATATAATATCACTCCGGAGAGCCAAAATTTAACGGTATCATATTTACTCACAGATACAACAGAACACATTATTAAAAAAATCACCAAATCTATAGAAAAAAGATTCACACAACAGGCACTAAACTTAGGTATTAATATAGAGACCCTAAAACCTAATAATTATCAACTCAAGGTCGTTGTTTTTGATTCTCTTAGCCAGCGCAAAATGGAAAAATCAATCAGTTTTACAATAAAGAAAGCAAAGGAAAAAATAGAAATTCCTTATCCTTATGAAGATTTACCTTATTATGATGCAATTGAATACTTTGTAAGCACTCAGGAATATAAATATTTCCAGACACTCAAGGAAGAGGGAAGGAGGTCATATTTAAAAAGATTCTGGGAGAAACACGACTATAAGGAAATTTCTCGACGCTATGAATATGCGGATGTACATTTTCAGGAGGGCTATCTGCCAGGCTCAAAGACTGATCGGGGTCGGATATACATTATATACGGTCCACCGGATGAGATCGATAATAAACAATTTGAAGAATCTAAACCCTATGAATACTGGCAGTATTATAATGGACAAGAATTTGTCTTTGTTGATATCCGGGGAACGCAAGAATATACCCTGGTCTGGACCAATGCCCCGAATGAAAAATCAAAGCCTTCGTTATACAAATACCTACCACTTTTTAAAAGACGTGAATTAGAAACAGACAGGGAGTAAAATATGGAGACAAGAGAAATTAAAGAAGATATAAATGAAATTTTAGACAAAAAATTAACCCTTTTATTTCAATCCTTAGAAGATATTAAATCCCTGATGACAAAAAATATTGAATGGGAGAGCAGGGTTTATGAAGAGGTTCGCTTGCTCAGAGTCTTAATTTCCACATCCAGCCTGACAAAAAAAGAGAGCATCGCAATATTTGTTGATTCGCAAAATTTGTATTATTCGGCGAAGATGAGCTATGGTGCAAAGGTGAATTATGAAAAGTTATTGAGATTGATCACCGGTGACCGGAATCTGGTTAAGGCATATGCCTATATCGTGCAACCACCCGAGGGCGATGTAAAACCTTTTGCAACCAGCCTTGAACATATCGGTTATATTGTTAAGACAAAAGATGTGCGCACCCGTGCCGATGGTTCAGCAAAGGCAAACTGGGATATGGGGATTGCACTTGATATCCTGGGAATGATTGATTATGTTGATACGATAGTTCTTGCTTCTGGTGATGGTGATTTTGCCCCCCTTGTGGAATTTGTAAAGAATAAACATAAAAAGGTTGAAATTTTTTCATTCCCAGATAATACTGCCTATGATTTGAAAGAAAAGGCGGATAGATTTGAACCCCTTGATGAGCGAGTGATACTATAATAATTTATGCTTGATTATCATATTCACACAAGTCATTCAATAGACGCAGATGGTGGTTTGCGCGATTATTGTGAAAAGGCGCTTATCCTTGGATTAAAAGAAATTTGTTTTACTAACCATTGTGAACTGGATAAAGCACGGAATGATAATTTAATAAGATTCAATGGTGAAATCCAACCTATTGATAATCAGAATCTCTTACGATTACAGAATGAGATATTTGATTTTAAAGATTATTACAAAAAGAAAGGGTTGCACATAAAATTTGGTATTGAAGTGGGGTTCTTTGCTGGGGTGGAAGAACGTTTAAAAGAAGTGATTAAAGGACTTTCCCTTGATTATCTTCTTGCGGGTATCCATTGTCTTGACCATATCTGTATTGATAGTTCAAAAGAATGCAACTATTATTTTGAAAAAAATAGTGCAGAATCGCTTCTTGATGATTATTTTTCAACGATGGAAATCCTGATTCGTTCAAAGCTCTTTGATGCAGTTGCTCATTTTGATGTATATAAGAAATATGGCTTGCATTTTTACGGTGAGAAAATTCGCGCAATTAATAGGGAATATGTTCATAAGATTTTCACATTGATGGCAGAATATGAAATAGGATTAGAGATAAATACTGCGGGTTTGAGAAGAAATAATGAATTTTATCCATCGGTTGAATTAATCAAACTTGCTAAGGACGCGGGTATTGAGATAATCACAGTTGGTTCTGATTCTCATAAGCCCGACGACCTTGGAACGGGGATAAAAAACGGGATTGAATATGCAAAATCTTTAGGTTTTTCAAAGGTTTATGGATTCAGTCAACGTTGTCGATTTACCCTTGACATTCTATAATATTTTATTATAATATTAATGGTGTGGTTAATTGCAAAGAAAGGAGGTGTTGGGACTAAAAACAAATAAAGTGGATATAGAATATAAAGGAAAAATTGGAAAAAGGAGGTAAAATGGTGTTTGTTTTGATTTTTGCCCTTTTGGGCAGTGTTGACCCGTATCTGGTTTCGCACCGGTCCGGGACATTCACACCGCCGTATCTGGAGGAGTATAATTATGTTGCGATAGGTGAATACTATTTTAATCCAAAAGAAAAACTTCCAGAGATTCCAGCAGAGCTCACCGGTGAATCAGATTACTATCTTATCCATCTCAAAGGTCCTGTTTATGAAGAGATGAAGCAGAATATAAAGGCGTATGGTGTAAAACTCATCCAGTATATCCCTTTTAACGCCTTCATCGCCAAGATGGATAAGAGCAAAAAGGCAATTATTGAAGGGTTACCTTTTGTTAACTGGATTGGGAACTATGAACCCGCATACAAGATTAGCACACTATTCAAGGAGTTACCGAATGAGAATGAATGGCTGGTGATTTTGTTTCCTGACGAGGATATTTATCTTGTGAAAAACCGCGTGGAGAATCTTGGTTGTGCAATCCTTGAAGTCTCTGATAATGAGTATTGTAAGGTTCTGAAAATCCGTGCTGACCGGGCACATCTCAATGAGATTGCAAGGATTTCTGGGGTAATGCATATTGAGCCTTATCTCCGTCCTGTTGCCTATAATCAATCAGGTCAATGGGTAACCCAGACCTGGAAACAGGTTGATAGAAAGATATGGCGCAAGAATATTCGGGGACAAGGGCAGGTAGTCAATACCGCTGATACAGGTATTTTAACAACCCATGATATGTTTAGGGACCCAGCAGTCAATATCACAACCTGGGGTAATTATCCGACCCATCGCAAGATAATCGCATATCTACTGCCCACGGGTTCAAGTGCAGCATTTGGTGATAATGCAAGTGGTTCCTGGCATGGAACCCATACTGCAGGAACAATCTGTGGTGATGATTCTTATGTAGGTGGCACAAATCTTAATGATGGGATGCCTTTACTCGCAAAGATGTTCTTTATGGATATCGGAACATCAACAGGTTCTCTTTCTGTGCCTTCAAACCTTGCGAATCTTTATCTGCCACCATATAATGGAAATGCAGGTGGTGCTGCACGGGTTTCTTCGCATTCCTGGGGTTCAACAGCAGGTGCGGGTTCGTATACATCCTACTGTGTTACTACCGACTCGTTTATGTGGAGAAACCGTGATTTTCTAATCTGCTATGCTGCAGGTAATAGTGGACCATCTTCAGGAACGGTCTATCCACCAGGAACTTCAAAGAATATTCTTACTCTTGGTGCAACGATGAATAGCACCTCATCAACGACGATGGCAGATTTCTCAAGCAGGGGACCGACTTTAGACAATAGAATTAAACCGACAGTAACTGCACCCGGTTACTTTTTATTTTCTTCAGCTGGTCCGAATAATAATTCCTATCTCGGTATGGCTGGAACGAGTATGGCAACACCCTGTGCCGCAGGAAATGCTGCACTCGTAAGGCAATATTTTGCAAAGGGATTCTATCCTACTGGTGATTCCAATGTATCAAACCAGTGGACGTTTATTCCTGCGTCAGTGGTGAAGGCTATCATTGTCAATGGTGCACATCCATCTATTATAGGTTCAACCATTCCCGATAACAATACAGGTTGGGGTAGAGTATGTCTTGACGATGCCTTGTTCTTTAGTGGTGATGTCCGGAAATTATGGGTGACTTATGATAGTGTTGCTACCGGGCAGTTTGACGAGTTTACAATCTCGGTAAATGACCAATCCGAACCACTCAAGATAACCCTTGTCTGGACCGATTTTCCAGCCACTGCTGGTGCAAGTGTTACCCTTGTGAATAACCTTGACCTCCGTGTTACCAATCCAGCAGGAACTGTATACTTAGGTAATGTCTACAGTGGGGGTCAATCAGCACCTGGTGGTTCTGCTGATGCGCGGAATGTTGAAGAATGTGTGCGTCGCAATGTTCCTGAGATGGGTAACTGGGTTATCAGGGTGACAGGAACGAGTGTGCCCCAGGGAACGAATCAGCCTTATGCAATTGTAGTTTCTGGAGGTCTTGGTCCAACTACGAGCCCTGTTCTGCATATTGCTGGTCAGCGTATCTATGACCCTGTACCGGGCAACCTCAATGGTCGTTGTGATGCAGGCGAAACTGTATATCTGACTGATACGCTCAGGAATCTATCTGGTGTTGGAGTAACTAACTGCGTCGGCGTGCTCAGAGAAACAAGCCCGTATATCACCCTGCTTGATTCCGTGGGTAATTTCGGTAATATCCCAGTTGGTGGCACAGGAAATAATGGTGGTTCACCATTCAGATTCTCTATCTCATCTACGACACCTGCAGGAACCTTTATTGATATGACACTACGGCTCACTGGTGGCGGTGGTTATG
>FMSI01013006.1_pt1 | contig 19007 bp, 21 predicted proteins | sample 1504471 | NCBI WGS metagenome assembly FMSI01 (sample SAMEA4475357, study PRJEB15587) | soil metagenome | biome: Soil; feature: Field | place: India | collected 2015-03-11 | depth 0 m
CCACTTTTTTTCGGGATTATAGTTGGCGATATGGGCTATGGTATTGTTATAAGCATCCTTGCCATTATTGGGAGTAAATATTTTAAAAAGGACTTTTTAAGAAACATCTCTAAGGTGCTTTTCTACGGCGGGGTAGGCGCTATTATTTTTGGTGTAGTCTATGGAGAGTTTTTTGGTGAGCTCGGGGAGGAGATAAATTTTTTAAAGAGAATTAAGTTGTTTGATAGAAAACATTCTATAATGCAGATGTTTTTAATAGCTCTTTTTATAGGGATAAGCCATATAGTTATTGGATTTATACTAGCTATAATAAAGCCTAGCCACAAAAAAGAAAGGGGCCTTTCATTATCTATTTTAATCTCCCTTGCAATAATCTCTATAATTATCTTCCTTTTGTTCCTTGGCGGTGATAATAAGATCTTATATGCTCTTACAGTTCTTGGAATAATAATATTTGCCTTATCAATAACCTTTTTTGGCATAATCTTTCCACTCGAGTTAATAAAAACTTTGGGAAATATTGTTTCCTATGGGAGGATTATGGCTATTGGCCTTTCGTCAGTAATTCTTGCTAACATAGCCAACAACTTCTTGGGAGCTATAGGTAATATCTTTGTGGGGTTTTTGATTGCCCTACTTATACATAGTATAAACATAGTTCTTTCAGTCTTTTCACCCACTATACACTCATTGAGATTACATTATGTAGAGTTTTTCTCTAAGTTTATGAAGTTTGGTGGAAAAAAATTTAATCCCCTATAAAGGAGGCATATATATGGATGAAAAAGTCTTGTTAGCCTTTGCGGCGGCTCTTTCCGTTGGCTTATGTGGCATTGCAACAGCTTGGGCTCAATCAAAGATAGGCTCAGCGGGCTGTGGAGCTTTAGCAGAAAAACCAGAGCTTAGCGGCACAATAATTATACTTATTGCTATCCCTGAAACAATCATAATATTAGGTTTTGTAATCGCATCAATGATTCTATTTATGATTAAGTGATGGAAAAAGAAAGTTTACTAAGACATTTATTAGAGAGTTTTGAAAGAGAAAAGGCTCTTCTTCAAGAAATGAAAGAGAAGGAAGAGAGAGAGATTGAGTCTAATTATCTAAAAGAAAAGTTACGGTTGGAAGAAGGTTACAAAAAAACTAAAGAGCAAATGATCAAAGAGCTAAGAAAAAAAATTGAAGATGAGTATCTTCAGAAAGAGCTCGACCTTGAACTGTCACTCCAACATCTTTTAATGGATAAGATAAAGAGTATAGAAAAAAAGCTCATATTTTCTCTAAGAGATGAGAGATATGAGGAAGTGTTTTTTAATCTCTTCAATGAGTTACCTCATATAGAATGGAGTATTATTAAGATAAATCCTTTAGATAAAAAAATTGCAAAAAAATACTTTCCTCAGGCAGAAATTATTGAAGATGGAGAAATTACAGGCGGCTTTATTGTCCTATCAAAGGACGGAAGAGTAATGATTGATAATACCTTTGAAAAAAGAGCTGAAAAGATAAGAGATGAGGCTTTATTAGGAATATATAAAGAGCTAATTAATTACTTTGGGAAAGATAATGTTAAAAGAGAATATTAAATCAGGCTATCCCTTCGAGTTTTTAATAGCAAGGTTAAGAAACCGTATTAACTCGCTTATTACAACTATAGCCTATTTAAAAGGTAATCTTGAGAGCCAAAGTGATTTTGACTGGAATGGCTATAACCTTACCTTTCAAAGAGAGTATGTAAATCTTTACTTCTCCATTGAAGAGAAAGAAAGGGTGCTTTTAAGAAACCTCTTCATAATCTTTGAGATAAGAAATCTTATAAGTCTCATAAGATACGCCTTCTATGAGAGGAAAGAAGAGATAAAAGAGATATTTAAAAAATCTCTTTTAAGTGACGTGATAAGGGTTATCTTTTTAAGAGACGATAGTTTTAAAAAAAAGCTTGAAAACCTCTATTATCATTTAGGTCAGATAAACAGAGAGTTACCCAATATATTAAATACCTTTGATGAAGAAAGCTTTAGAAGTTTTGAAGAAAATTTTACAAAAGCTATTCTTGAAGGGCTAGTTAGGGATAAAAAAAATATCCCAGAAGTTAGAGATTTTATTAAAAGGTTCATTGACTTTATCAATTTAAATGGCTTAAGCAAGGCAAATTACTGGAACAGCGAGAAAGCCCCCCTTTTTATAGAGGGAGGATTTTATACAAAAAAACAGTTAGAAGAGATGTCTTCCCAAGAAGATTTCACAAGTAGCTTGAGGTATATGAGAAAAATTGTTAATGAGCTTAGAAAAAAAATAGCTCACTCCGATTATTATCTCTTTGTCTTTTATATAAGCAATCTATACCTAGAAAACATAAATTTAAACATACTTTTTAATAGGTTAAATTCTATAGAGAGAGAGATGGAGACATATATAGTATGACTAAAAAGATGATATTAATTACTACAGAGGAGCTGGAGAATATTTTTTCTATAATAGGTTTTGAGCAATATATTGTAAGTGATATCTACTCAGCCGAAGAGCTTATAAAAGAAAAGATAGGGGATGAGAGTATAGGTTTGATAATTATTGAAGAAGAACTCTTTAAAAAATTAACTGAAAAAACCCGTTTTATCCTTGAAAAGAGGTGGAAAGGAGCTATCTGTAAGCTACCTTCAATAAAAGAGCTTACTATAGAAGAAGGCTACACAATGAAAGAGATAACAAGAGTTTTAGGATATCAGTTAAAGATAACTTAAGGAATTCTTATGAAAAAAGGTTATGTTGAAGGCATTTCTGGTCATATTGTCCAGTCTTCCTTTAAAGATGTAAAAATAGGAGAGCGAGTCTATGTGGGAGAAAAAAATCTCGCTGGAGAAGTAGTAAGGATACTTAAAGAAGGCTGTCTTATAATGGTATTTGAAGATACAAGAGATGTTAAGTTAAAAGAAGAGATTATTTTTACAGATAAGGAGCCTAACGTCCTTTTAGGACCAGGCTTATTAGGAGGTATTTATGATGGTCTTCAAAGACAGCTAAGCTTCTTGATGGAAAGATATGGAAGCTTCATAAAGCCTATGAAAAACTTATTAGACATAAATCTTGGTGAGTACAAACTTAACTTTGTCCCTTTAAAAAAAAGTGGAGAAAGAGTTTTTAAAGGAGAAGCGGTAGGTTATGTAATTGAGAAGGGATTTAAGATATTTATTTTTTCTCACAGAGAGGGGTTTTTAAAAGAGATAAAGGAAGGAAAGATAGATGTAGAAAAAGAGGTAGCCCTGCTAAAAGGAGGAGAGGCAATAAGATTTCATCATAGCTGGTCATTGAAAGAAAAAAGACCTTATAAAAAAAAGAGAAAACCCGAAAAGATTCTTCTAACAGGCCAAAGAGTTATTGATTTTCTCTTCCCCATCCCCTTAGGTGGCACCTTTATTATCCCCGGGGGTTTTGGTACGGGAAAGACAATCTTACAACAGACTATAGCAAAATTTGCACAGGCTGATATTGTAATCTATGTTGGATGTGGAGAGCGGGGGAACGAAATGGCTGAACTACTTGAAGAGTTTAGCGAGATAAAGGATCCTTGGGAGAATAGACCCTTAATGGATAGAACGATAATTGTTGTAAATACATCTAATATGCCCGTTGCGGCGCGAGAGGCATCAATTTACACAGGTGTAACGATTGCTGAGTTTTATAGAGATTGTGGTCTTAATGTGCTTTTGATAGTTGATAGTATATCAAGGTGGGCCGAGGCTTTAAGAGAGATCTCCTCCTCCTTGGAAGAGATGCCAGGGGACGAAGGATATCCTACCTATCTTATATCAAAGCTTTCAGATTTTTTTGAAAGAGCAGGTCTTTTTGATACCTTGAATAACACCTTAGGATCTATAACAATGTTAATATCTGTCTCCCCTCCAGGAGGAGACACAACAGAGCCAGTTACACAAAGCTGCCTTAGGACAGCTGGAGGTTTACTTATGCTTGATAAGGAACTGGCAAGCAGAAGATTTTTCCCTGCCATCAACCATAAGCTTAGTTACAGTCTTTATGAGAGAGATTTACAGAGGGCCTTAAAAGATATCTTTGGTGAGAACTATCAAGAACTTAAAAGTTTTATTATGACATTACTTAATGAAGAAGAAAAGTTAAGAGAGATACTTGATATAATAGGATACGAAAGCTTACAAGATAGGGATAGATTAATCATAGATACAGCAGAGCTTCTTAAAGATAAATTTTTGAGTCAAAATGCCTTTAGTCATGATGCCTTCTCAACACCAAAAGAGATGGTAGAGAAGGTTGAGTTAATAAAGAGAAAATATAGAGAAGCCCAAGAGTTACTTGAGACAGGAAATCCCTATTTTGAGGTAAGAAGGGTCTATGAATCTTTTTGAGATATCCTACAGAAATATTAGCGAGATAAAGGGACCACTACTTTTTTTAGAGGGAGTTTTCTCCGTTAGATCGGGAGAGGTGGTTAAGATAATCTACCCCGATAAAAAAGAGGGGAGAGGAGAGGTATTAAAAATAGATAAAAATAAAGTGCTTATACAGATTTTTTCAGATCCCAAGGGGCTTTCTGTTGAGGCTCAGGTAATTTTTACAAATGATATAGCCAAAGTGCCTCTATCTATGCAGATACTAAATAGAGTTTTTGATGGCTCCTTTAAGCCTTTAGATGATAAAGGGTTTTTTATTCCCGTAAAGAAGGTTCCTATCACAGGCTATCCCATAAATCCAGTAAGTCGGGCATCACCAGAAGATTTTATAGAAACAGGATTATCTACCATAGATGGGCTTAACACTCTTGTAAAAGGCCAGAAATTACCAATATTTTCAGGCTCAGGTCTTCCTTCAAAGGAGATTGTAAGGTTTATATTACAAAATGCAAAGATAAGAAGTGATAAGAATTTTGCTGTAGTCTTTATTGCTATTGGTCTTTCCTTTTATGACTATCATCACTACTTAGATACTATTAAAACATTAAATGCAAACTATGTAGCCTTTATAAATCTTTTAGATAGTCCTACAATGGAAAGATTATTAGTACCTCGCTATGGCCTTACAGTTGCGGAATACTTTGCCTTTGAACATGCCTTTGATGTGCTTGTTATTATATCTGATATGACTAACTATTGTGATGCCCTAAGAGAGATATCCTCTGCAAGAGAAGAGCTTCCTGGTAGGCGTGGATATCCGGGTTTTATGTACTCTGACCTAGCTAGTCTTTATGAAAGGGCAGGTAGATTAAAAAATAAAGAAGGCTCTGTTACAATTCTTCCTGTTCTTACTGTGCCAGAAGATGATATTACCCATCCTATACCAGATCTGACAGGCTATATAACTGAGGGACAGATTGTCTTATCAAGAAAGCTCCACCAAAAAAATATATTTCCACCAATAGATGTTTTGCCAAGCCTATCAAGACTTATGAATAGAGGTATAGGTGAGGGTAAAACCCTTAAAGAGCATCGGCACATAGCAAATCAGCTATACAGACTTTATGCGAAAGGTGTTGATCTAAGAAAACTCTCAGCACTCTCTGGGAGAGAGGGTTTGCCCGAAAAAGAACAAAAAATTCTTGATTTCGCAGAATTTTTTGAGAAAAAATTTATCCACCAAGAAAAAAGAAGAGACATAAAAGAGACCTTAGAGATAGGCATTAACCTTATTAATAAAGTCGAGAATATTAATCTATAAACAACATTTTTTAATTTATTATTTCAAAGAAGTTAACAAAACATTAAATCATTTGACTATAAATAGATTTTTAATATATTTTTAATTATAAGTATAAACAAAACCTATGAATGGCACGTAGGTGAAAAAAAGGAGGATCTATGCTAAAAAAAGGCTTCTTTGTGGTTGTTGCCCTAATGTTTTTTCTTGCCTGTGCCACTATGCAAGAAAAAAGGGCAAAGATGTTTTCACCCTTAGAGTATCTTCAGGGAGCCTCTTATGTAGGTAGCGAAAGCTGTAAGGGCTGCCACGAAAAAGTATTCAGTGACAAAGCAAATGTGCATCTAAGGGTAAAAGATTTTGAGACTGGCGGGATAAAGACTGGTTGCGAGAGCTGTCATGGTCCTGGTTCTTTACATGTTGAAGGTCAGGTTGAAAAGATTATTAGCTTTAAGAAAAAAGATTTAGACGTAGTATCCCAATGTATGGCCTGTCATCAAACAATGAAGACCATGTCCTTTGAAGGCACAGCCCATGCAAAGGATGGTATAGTCTGTATTGAATGTCACAAGGTGCACGACAATAAAATAGCAAAGTTACTCAAAAAAGAAGAAACCGCTCTCTGTACAACATGTCATTTAGATATTAAATCAAAGCTTTATAACCCCTCTCATCATCCTATTAGGGAGGCCAAAATGTCTTGCTCAAGCTGTCATAATGTACACAATGCTAACGCTGGTATGTTAAACACAGATGAGGGTAGCAAAGAGCTTTGCCTTTCTTGCCACACCAAGTATCAAGGTCCCTTTGTATTTGAACATGCACCTGTTATAGAAGATTGTATGAACTGTCATAATCCACACGGGACAATAGCCAATAAGCTTCTTAAACAAAATGAGCCTTTCGTCTGTCTACAGTGTCACGAAGCCCATTTCCACGCCCTTAGAGCATCCTCTAAGAATGATTTGCAATATTTAGGCATTCGGGATCCCTATACAAATAATCCAGTTACTATAAAAGGTGATCCAGACCAAAGAGGTTTCCAGAAGGCATACTTAACCAAGTGCACCCAGTGTCATACATCTGTTCATGGTTCTGACCTGCCATCTCAGGGCATAACAAGTCAGGGCAAAAGTTTGACAAGATAGGAGGGCCATATGAAAAAAATTATGATATCAATTATATGTTTGCTTTTAGGGGTGAGCTTATCCTACGGAGATGATAAAAGTTTTTCTGGCTCCATAAAGATAGGTGGCTCAGGCCATGATTTAAAAGATTCGGGCACCCTTGTATCTGAATACAACAAAGAAAACAAGAATGACATAAACCCATTAGTAGAGATTAAAGGTATCTATGATAAAGAGGCAAGGATAGAGTTTAAAGGTAGCTATATCCACCCAGAAAGTCAGTATTATAAGTTTAAGCTTGATGGTGAAAGAGTCTTTAGATTCGAAACAGACTATCAAAGATTTTTTCATATCACCAGTAAGGATAATCTAAAAAATCTTTGGGCCCATGTTGGTGAAGATTATAGGAACAATACCACTTTGGCATCAGGGCCAGATGGAAATGCAGATCCTATGCGTGCACCCGGATTTGCTTTAGTACCAGCAACAGGAACAACTTCTTTAGGGCAAATAGGCTCAGCGACGGTTTATAATAGTGATATGTCGACAATGTCAAATTATGGCAAATCCGTTACGGAATGGAAAAATAACCTTTATGTAAATCTGCCAGCTTTAAATGGAGTAACCTTTGGTATAAAGAGTAAGATATTAGAAAGAAAAGGTTTTGACCATTCAACCGTAACTGCCCATTGTAGCACCTGTCATGTAACAGGCTACGATAAAAGGGTAGAAGAAAAAACCACAGATATCACTCCTTTTATTGATGCTAAGCTTGGTAAATTTTCTTTCAACTATAAAATGTCTGCAAGAGACTTCTCAAATAAGGCAGAAGAGACCTTTAAATACGACAGAACAGGCAGCCCTCTTGATAATTCAAACCCCTTCAGAAATAGGAATATGTTTGATATAGATGACGGTTATCTACCAGCTAATGTTGACCCTGAATCAAAAAAATTTACAAACACTCTAAAGCTAAGATACGACTTCTCCAAAAACGCAAATATTATAGTTACAGGTATTCTTTCTGAATCTACAAACAAGTCAACCAACGGTGCCTATGACCTTTTAAGAGGTAAGTATGGTAAAGACCTTGAGTCTGATTATAAAGCGTTAGATCTAAAATACCATAGAAAGATTAATAAAGACCTTACCTTTAATATGAAGGCCTATTATAAAACACAAGAAAATGATGATGTCTTTATAGATGTCATAGAAAGATTAAACCCCGCTGGAGCACCAGGTGGCGCAGTAACTTTTCTAAATGGTCTTCAAACTAACACTTATAATACTACAACTAATTTTACCTCCTTTGGTATAGAAGCCTATCCAAACCCACTTGTTTTAGATTTTACAAGACATTCACTACTTAATAGAGACGAGATGGGGATTAATTTTGATCTAAATTATAGACTGTCAAAAGAGCTTAATCTCTTTGCTTTACTTGGTGTAGATAAGATAAAGAGAGATTATGCCCATGAGTATGAGGTGACTGAAGAAACAGAAAAATATAGTCTAAAAATAGGAGCAAACTACAAACCCTCTTCCACGCTAAGATCAAAGCTAACATATAAATATACTAAAATAGATGACCCTTTTATATTTTTTAAAGCTGGTTGTGCTGAATCTTATTCACGAGGCGATGCTAATGATACCGATGGCTTAGAACCACATATTTATTACAATGTACCTGTTGGAATGTATCGGTGGGACGCTTTATATGGTCCGGTTGTATACAATAGAAGGAAGGCAGGCATGAGCATAGAGCCTACAGGAGAACATCAGATTGACTTAACAATAAACTATCTTCCAACAGAGAAGCTTGGTGTTGATCTTTCTGCAAAAATAAAAGATGCAAAAAATGATGATCTTGCCACCTATGACTGGAAAAGAAAGATTTACAACGCCAATGCCAATCTGAACTATGCTGTAAACCAAGATTTTGGCCTATACATTGCTTACAACTATCTTAGAGAAAAATATGATAGTATCCTCTGTGCCTCCTATTACGATGGTTGAGCAAACATAATTCTCTCAAGCCAGGTTGGCTCTGAGCAAAACAATATTAACTATAAAAACGAAGCAAACACAATACTCTTAGGTGGTAACTATAGTCTAAATAAAAAGACTAACCTTACGGCAAACTTTGTATATAACAAGATTAAAGGCTACATAGAGGGACCAAATTTTGCAAACTCTGTCTGGACTGACAAAAAGCTGGGTTATCTTTATGATGGTATAGATAATATACAAGGCAATAATCCATCAGAAGTATTGCTTTATAATTTTGCCTATATGAATATCTTGCCTGAGCTTTCAGATCTCCAATATGATATTTATGATTTTAATATCTCCGGAGATTATAAGGTCACCGATAATTTAAAGGTGTCCCTTGGCTATCTCCTATCTGTGGTGAAGGATAAAAAGGGCTATGTATATGGTGACGAAGATGGAAAGATCCATACTGTCTCTGCAAGTTTAACATACAACTTCTAAGAAATATCTGATATCTTAAAAAAGGGGTGCTAATAAAGCACCTCTTTTTTTAATAAAATGCTAATAACATTTCTAAATATTAATTCGTCGTTGTTTTATCAGGTAAAAAACTATAAAATTATTAAAAACTAAAGGATGATTGATGAGTATTTACGTGCTTGTTGTTATTTTTGTCTTTCTTATGCTTTTGTCAGGCCTATTGGGTTTTTTTAAAACAAAAACAGCTGATGATTTTGTTATTGGCAATAGGAATGTGGGACCATGGCTTTCTGCCTTTGCCTATGGTACAACTTATTTTTCTGCTGTTTTATTTATTGGATACGCAGGAAAGATTGGATACACCTTTGGGCTTAAATCGCTCTGGATTGCTGTTGGAAACGCCCTATTAGGCAGTTTCATCGCTTGGAAGGTACTTGCAAAAAAAACAAGAGAGCTAACGGAAAGGCTTAACGCACGCACTATGCCAGAGTTTTTTGCTGCTCGATATAACTGCAAAGCCTATAAGTATATCTCGGCAATTATTATCTTTGTTTTTTTGGTTCCCTATTCTGCCTCTGTTTATATGGGGCTAAGCTATTTCTTTGAATCTCTATTTAAAATTCCCTATGTCTATGCTCTCTTGTTTATGGCTGGCTTAACTACTATATATCTTCTTCTTGGCGGTTATAGAGCCGTTGCCTTGGCAGACTTTATTCAAGGAATTATTATGATAGCAGGTGTTTTTTTGATGGTCTATTTTCTTCTTGCAAATCAGAAAATAGAGGGTATTAAAAATGTGCCTGTAAGACTCTATGAGATAAACCCAAGCTATACGGAGTTTTGGGGAGGTAAGGGCTTTTTATCCATTTTTTTTCTTATGTTACTTACGAGTTTTGGTGCCTGGGGGATGCCTCAGATGATCCAAAAATTTTATGCCATAAAGGATACAAACTCAATAAAACCAGCTACATATATCTCTTCTATATTTGCCTTGATAATTGCAGTAGGAGCCTACTTTACAGGTTCTTTAACTCCTCTCTTTTTTAAAAGCATACCCTACGACCCCGTTACAATGAAGGCCAATCCTGATTTGCTTGTGCCTCAGATGCTATCTAACTACGTGCCTGAGTGGGTAACAGCATTAATCTTTTTATTAGTCCTTTCTGCATCAATGTCTACCCTCTCGTCACTTGTGCTTGTCTCCAGCTCAGCCGTTACTATAGATTTTTTAGGAGATTTAGGCCTTTTTAAAGATAATAAGGTGCAGATACTTGCCTTACGAATATTTTCTTTAGTATTTATTTGTCTTTCAGTGTATATCGCTCTTAAGAAGCCAACAATTATATTATCATTAATGGCAATCTCTTGGGGGGCTGTCTCAGGTGCTTTTTTAGCGCCCTATCTCTATGGTCTCTTTAGTAAGAATGTAAATGCTATATCTGCTATAACAGGTACTTTTAGTGGCTTGTTTATAACGATTGTCTTATCAATAATCTATAATTTTGATCCAGCTAAGTTGCCTATGGTGAGCGTCCTTAGTATGGCAGTGCCGCTAATTATTATACCTATTATGACTCTCATAACTGCAAAAAGAGAATATATAACAGAGATAGGTATAGCTGAAAAAAATTTTATTGACGAGGAAAAAAATTTGTAGTATAAAAATATACTCTATATTTATGAGCCGCTAGCTCAGACGGTAGAGCATCTGCCTTTTAAGCAGGTGGTCGATGGTTCGAATCCATCGCGGCTCACCACGTCCCCATCGTCTAGAGGCCAAGGACACGGGCCTTTCACGCCTGTAACCGGGGTTCGAATCCCCGTGGGGACGTTTAATTTTATAAAATTTCCTTTATATCTTCTTTTAATTAGCTTATATCTTACATCTATCTGATGTTTTTATGGCGCAAAGGTCACCGCACATTGTGCAAGGCTCTTCTTGACTTAGCTTATCACCTAACATATCTTTTGCCTTTTTAGGATTAAAGGTTAAGCTTGCCTGCCTTTGCCAATCTAACTTTCTCCTTGCTAAAGCCATCTCTTTTTCTTTCTCCCAGGCTAATTTGTTAGCTCTCGCTAAATCGGCAGAGTGAGCAGCTAACCTAAGAGCGATTACGCCTTCTTTTACCTCTTCTGCCGTTGGTAGCTTTAGATGTTCTGCAGGAGTAACATAGCAGAGAAAATCTGCTCCAAAGTAAGCGGCCCAAGAAGCACCAATTGCAGCAGAGATATGGTCATAGCCTGCAGCGATGTCTGTAACAAGAGGACCTAACACATAAAAGGGTGCATTATGGCATAAGTATTTTTGCATTTTTATATTGGTCTCTATTTGGTTAATCGGTACATGGCCAGGACCTTCAACTATTGCTGGTACAGCAAGCTCTCTACTTTTCTTTACCAACTCACCAAGTATTATAAGCTCACTTATCTGGCTTGCATCGGTGGCATCAAGGGTAGAGCCTGGTCTTAACCCATCTCCTAAGCTAATTGCAACGCTATATTTTTTCATTATCCTTAAAATATCTTCAAAATGCTCATAAAGAGGGTTTTCTTTATTATTTTTTTCCATCCACTCAACAAGAAGAGATCCGCCTCTTGAGACTACACCAAGTATCCGTTTATTTTTCTTTAATCTCTCTACACAATGCCTTGTAAGCCCAGCATGTATAGTCATAAAATCGACACCACTTTCTGCCTGCTCTTCCAAGACTTCGAGAAAGTTTTTTATATCCATCTTTTCAAAACCAACATTTTTTTTCACTATAAGATCATAGGCAATCTCATAGATTGGTACTGTACCAAGAGGTAGTTTTGTCTGAGATAAGATCTCTTTTCTAATCTTTTTAAGATCCCCACCTGTTGATAGGTCCATTATTGCATGGGCTCCAAATTCTTCAGAGACCTTAACTTTTTTTAGCTCCTCTTTAATATCGCAATGTCTCTCTGAGGTGCCAATATTCGCATTAATCTTTACAGATAGAGGAAAGCCAATCCCCAATGGCTCAATGTCTCTCTGCTTGTTTTTTACAATTACAATAGACCCTTCCTCTAAGCCTTTCTCTAAGATGCTTATATCTACCTGTTCTTTTTTTGCTACAATACTTATTAGTTCTTTCATCTTATCCCCATTGCATTCTTAATTTTTGTAAACTTTTTAGGTAATCTTTATTACCAAAAACAAGACTTCTTATAGCAATACCATAGGCACCTGCCTCTTTTATAAGATAGCTATTATCTTGATTAATACCGCCAATTGCATAGACAGGCTTACTTGTTAGCGATACAATCCTTTTTAAGGTCTCTATCCCCCTGCCTGCCACGCCTTCTTTGCATGATGTCTCAAAAACATTACCATATACAAAAAAATCCGCCTCATTACAAAATCTTTTCACCCTCTCCTCATCATGGACAGAAAGTCCAATTTTAAGTTGAGGAAATTTTTTCTTAACAAGAGAAGGCTCAATACTAACCTCTTTTAACTGAACACCAAAGACATTGTATATATATGCAAGATCTACCCTATCATTAATGACAAGATTAATCTTGTCATCGGCTATCTTTAAAATTTTATCTATTGTCTCCGATAACTCTTTTGCTGTTAAATCATTTTCTCTAAGCTGAATAAAATTAAATCCTTCCTTGAGCAAGTCAGAGACAATTGTATAAAAATTAGCCCCTGCAAGCTTTCTGTCTGTAATAATATAAATCCTATCCATTACTCAATTAAATCTGTCAAGGGACTTGAAGCTGAGGCGTATAGTTTTTTTGGCATTCTACCGGCTAAATAGGCAAGTCTGCCAGCTTCAACGGCAAGCCTCATGGCACGGGCCATCATAATAGGATTTTTTGCCGCAGCTATTCCTGTATTCATCAAAACACCAGCACAACCAAGCTCCATGGCTATAGAAGCATCTGATGCTGTACCAACTCCAGCATCAACAATAACTGGAACCTTAACAGTCTCTAAGATAATTTTTATGTTGTAGGGGTTTCTAATTCCTAAACCAGAGCCAATAGGTGCTCCTAAGGGCATAACGGCAGCACAACCTATATCCTCTAATTTTTTAGCCATAATGGGGTCATCATTTGTATAAGGAAGGACGATAAAACCTTCATCAACAAGTATCTTAGCTGCCTTAAGGAGTTCCTCGTTGTCAGGAAAGAGGGTTTTTTTATCTCCAATAACCTCAAGCTTTACCATATCAGAAAGCCCCATCTCTCTTGCAAGTCTTGCTGTCCTAACGGCTTCTTCAGCTGTGTAGCAACCTGCTGTGTTAGGAAGTATAGTAATGTTAAGCTCAGATAGATAATCAAGAATTGTCCTTTTTTGACTGGCGATCTCTATTCTTCGTAGAGCAACTGTTACAACCTCTGCGCCGGACTCTTCTATAGCGCCGAGCATAAGCTCAGGTGTTTCATACTTACCTGTTCCTACAAAGAGCCTTGATTTAAACTTTTTTCCTCCAATCTCTAATAGATCTTGCATATTATCCTCCTCCAACAAAAGTTACGATCTCTATTTGATCGTTTTCTTTAATATTTGTACTGTCCCAGTTAGAACGTTTAACTATCTCCTTGTTTAGCTCGACGGCCACATAATTTTGTTTAATTTTAAGAAAATTAAGTAGCTCAGATACAGTTATGTTATCAGGTATGGTAGTCTCTTTTCCGTTAATCTTAACTATCATAGGAGCTCCTCACTGGCTGTTTTATATTGTGAAGATTTCTCAAATTTATCAAGATAGTCATTAAACCTATTTTTTAGTGATTCATCTTTTAGGCTATTGACATACTCTCTAAAGGTAATAATGGCGTTTCTGTGGCAAAAATCTTTTATAACCTCTTTCTCTGCTAAATGATGAAACTCTCCACCTACTCTTGCCTTTCCATAGCAGGCAGTGCAAAAACTAGGTAGAAACCCTCTTTCTAAAATAGAAAAAACCACATCTTCTAAACTTCTCTTATCGTTAAGAGAAAATTGAGAGCCCTGTTCTTCTTCTATTATATCAGTGTAGCCGCCAGGAGATGTTTTGGATTCGGCGCTTATCTGAGAAGCACCATAATAAAGAATCTCATCTCTTAGCTGGGCTGGCTCTCTGGTGGAGACAACAATACCTGCTGTAGGGACAGCGATTCTATATACCGATACAATCTTCTTAAATGTAAAATCATCAACAGGATAGGGTGGATGTTCTAATAAAGCACCTTTTGCATATCTAAATCTCGGTACAGAAATGGTATGTGGGTAGGTGCCAAAGGTTTTTTTTAGATATCTTGCATGGGATATAGTTGCCAAAACATCGTATTTATAATCATAAAGCCCAAGTAATGAACCAATACCAACATCATAAAAACCTGCTTCAATGGCCCTATCAATAGCAGTTAATCGGTAGTAAAAATCGCTTTTTTTGCCTTTTATATGTAGTTTTTTATAAGTCTCTTCGTTATAGGTCTCCTGAAAGAGCTGATATACACCTAAACCTTCTTTCTTAATCTCCTTTAGCTCTTCTCTCTCCATAGGTGCAGTATTGATATGCAATATCCTAAGCCCCGATTTTTTATAAATCTCTCTTACTACAGAACTTATGTAATCGACCCCACAGAGAGCCTTGTTTTCGGCAAGTACCAATAATGCCCGCTTAAATCCTCTTTTTTCCAAAAATTTAGCCTCTTCTAAAGCCTCTTTTGGGGTTAGGGTCTTTCTAACCTCTGTAATATTGCCATTCTGAAAACCACAATAGAGACATTTATTAGTACACTCATTAGAAAGATATAAAGGAGCAAAAAGGACAATTCTATTGCCAAATACTTTGGTCTTTATCTTTAAAGCAGCCTCTTGAATCTGTTTTAGGCTTTCTTCTCTATCAATAGAAAGAAGGTATGAGATCTCTTCTAATGAGAGAGTTTTTCCTTCTAAAGCCCTAGATAAAAGCTTTTCAAGCCCATCCTTTGTGATAGTAAAATTTTCTCTTGAAAGCTCTTCAATAGCTCCAAAATCAAGCATATTAATATTTGTAAAACTCCTTTATCTTAGTAATCTTATCTACCACCTGCTGCGGGTCTTTACCAAATATCCTAATAACAGGCTCTTTCCCCATTCCACCTTCATCATAGATAAAGTCAGGCGGGTTTTTAAGTTTTTTGCATGCCTTTGTAACCCCCCAGTCCAGGCTACTTCCTTCTTTCTCTCTAATCTCGCGGGGCTCCTTTGTTCTATCAAAAAAACCGACTTCATAGCCTGCCTCTTTTATCTTTTCGATAACCAATTTATCATACTTAAGTGCCATAGCAGAGTTTAGTTGAGGGAAAAACTTTTTTGCTGAGAGAATGACCCTACCTACATGTTTTGCCCCGCCAAAAACAGGAAAAGAAGGCGTATCAATATCATCGCCAACTGAAATAATCCTACCTCTAAAGCCAGCAACATCATCTATGCTTTCAGCCCAAGGTAAGGCATAGACAAGATTGGACTGAACCTCTGGCAATATCTTACCTATTTTAAGCTCCTTAAGCCTCATAAAGGCCTTAATAAGTCCATCTATGCAACGGTATTGATAGGCAGAACGTCTAAGAGTTGCAAACTGATCTAATGTGCCAAAGTTAGAGCCCAGGGGTATACCATATTTTAAGGCATTATGGACAAAATCCCTTGCTTGAATTATAGCCTCAAGATAATCATTAGTATGAATTAAAAAAGAGGCAATAGCAGTAGCAAGACTACAGCCTGTGCCATGGGTGTTGTTTGTTATAATTCTCTCTATCTTAAAATCGTAGATATCTTTCCCGTCGAAGAAGACATCATAGTCGTATTTAGCGTCACCACCTTTTATCAAAACCCTTTTTGCGTGTCTTCCTATTTTTTTTGCGGCAGCTTTTGCATCATTAAGAGAAGCTATCTCTATGCCACTTAACTTTTCAGCCTCGTAAAAATTTGGGGTTATAAGAGAACAGTCTTTGATGATTTTATTAAAAATATTGTCAGGTGATAGCATACTACCACTTTGGGAGAACATCACGGGGTCTAAGATAACAGGTTTTTTTTGGCTTTTAATAAATCTATGAACAACCTGAGCTACTTCTTCGCTACCAAGCATGCCAATTTTTATGGCTGAAAATTCAATATCATCAGAAACGGCATCGAGCTGACTCTTTATATCTACAGTAGGGACAAGATGGACCTTGTGAACCCCCTTTGTATTCTGAGAAGTTACAGCCGTAATAACGGTAAGGGGATATATACCTACCGCTGAGGCTGTCTTTATGTCAGCCTGAATACCAGCACCAGCTGAAGAATCAGAGCCCGCAATAATTAAAAGTCTTCTCATAGATCCTCCTCAATATCTCTTTCGCCAAGCAATATTCTTATGACCTGATTTGCCTGATGTCCTGCAGCGATAGCTACCCTTGGAGCCATAAGCCCCATACCAGGCCTAGCCTCAGAGACTAAATCTCCCACAACAAAAAGCCTTTTTGCAAACCTTCTAGTCTTAATATCATTATTAGGGCCATACCCAGCAAGCCCCGAGGCACTAACTATATAGACATCATCCATTTTTTCAAATATGGTATTTATAAGCATAGCCTTCATATCTGCTCTATCAAAGGCTTCAACTATTACGCAACAGTTAAAGAATATCTCAGGTATATTATCAGGATTTAGCATAACATTATGAGTAACAACCTCGATAAAGGGATTAATTCTTGAAAGATTCTCCTTTAAGGCGTAAACCTTTTCTTTGCCCAGCTGATCAATAAAATATTGCTGTCTATTAAGATTAGATGGCTCAACTATATCAAAGTCGGCTATAACAAGTCTGCCAACGCCAACACGAGCTAAAGAAATAGCCACGTTTGAGCCAAGACCACCTACACCTGCAATGCCAACAGTACTTGCTTTAAGTCTCTCATAAACGTTGGGTGTATGCCTTGCAACAAGCATGTACTCAAGTTCTTCTTTAGAGGGAGTTTCTCCTCGCTTGATAAAATTAATAACATCGCCATCTTTAAGTAAAAGATTATCTTTTATGGGAAAACCGTTATAAACGATAATATCGGCCTGAGGATTTATCTTATTTTTTACATCAAAGATGGTTGTACCTGCAGGGAAAAAAAGTTCTCTTTCGTTAACTTTTATCTTCATAAAGATTTTTGGGGATGTAAATTAGCTGATGATTGGAATGAAAAGGTTGATATGAAGCCTTCCCTCCGACGGCATTACCCGCATCAGGTTCCATGGGTTGTCTCCAAAGAGACTCTCAGCTAAAAAAGCACCCCCGGCTTTCTCACTATTTATTTTTTCTCAAAAATTATTTTGTGACCAATAAGATTAATCTCTGTTATAACGCCAGAGATTTTTTTCCTCTCACCCATAAGCCCTTCAACAACAAACTCATTCTCGCCTGTGGGTATGATTCTTACCGCTTCTTTATAAAAAAGCTCCTCTTTATCGCCTTCTTTTATGTAGACATTTGACTCGCACATATTTTTTATTACAACAACAAATATGAAAAAAGTCAAACAAAAAAATTTTAAAGCCACCTTAGCTATAGAGATTATTATAAGAGAGATAAAAAAGATGAAAAGAGGTACAAGTGAGGTTTCAAAAGTACGTAAATGTTAAAAATTGTAAGTAAAGCCTATCAAAGCACCTTTATCGGTAGGTATTATTATGGGAATAAGGCTTCTTTTATTTTCTCTATCTATATCTTTTGAATAAACATAGTCGGCTATTATATAGCCAATTGCAGCACCTATTACTGTATCGGCAAGGTAATGTTCGTTTTCATACATCCTTCCAAAGGCAGTAATTAAAGGAAATATATATAAGATTGGAGCATCATAATATTTTGCATAGGTTGTAAAGAGTGCGGAAGAGGCGACTAGATGCTTGGAAGGAAAGCTATCAAAACTATCGAAAGAAAAAGGTTTGTAGGTGTGTCTTCCTTCATTTTTGTAAGGTCTGCTCCTACCTATTGCGATAGATGAAGTCCCTGCAATGAGAGTTGAGAAAAAAACAGATTCTGCAGCCGAAAAGGAGCTTTTTGATATTTTGGTATCCTTAGGTGATAGTGCGTATATAGTAACAGGTATGGCAAAATCTATAAATGGGTTGCCTATTAAGTTACCTGTATCGGATATGGTTTTATTGAGGTGGTTTTTATTTTTATCAAAAAAATCTTGACTTCCCTTTTCAAAAAAGAAGGATAAAGAAGTTAAAGCTATTCCAAAGAGTAATTCTTCTTTTTGATTGTTGAGATTAAATTCATAGATGTCTTCTCTTATTCTTGCAAGGTCCTTTTGATAGTCGTAGGCATAAGTATTAATCGATAGCAGAGTTAGTGTTAATGTAATAATTATTGTGGGCATTTGTAAGATTATAATCTTTTTACATTCTTATAGTTATATTTTTTTATTAGAGTTTTTCATTGTCAGCAAAAAGGGTAAATGTTAGTATTAGAAAAATGGGTAAGGGCAAAAATTTTAGAAAGTATTTTTATTTAAGCTCAATTGGGATTGAGATGGGTGTTGCCACCATGATTGGTATGGGGATGGGGTGGCTAATAGATAAGTATATTCTTGGGGATAAATATTCTCCTTTATTTACGTTAATTTTTCTATTTTTTGGTTTTGCAGCAGGTATAAAAAATGTTATAAAGCTAATGAAAAGTTTAGGGAAGGATAGTAATGAATCAGAAGAATGATCAAAACGGTATCATAGATTTTGTCGTAATGTTTATGATAGT
>FMSI01018358.1_pt1 | contig 18943 bp, 15 predicted proteins | sample 1504471 | NCBI WGS metagenome assembly FMSI01 (sample SAMEA4475357, study PRJEB15587) | soil metagenome | biome: Soil; feature: Field | place: India | collected 2015-03-11 | depth 0 m
CCCCCCTGCAACCCACCGTGTTCCCGGAGCAGCAACCAACCATGAAAGTTTAATAGACAAACAATAGACAAACATTTAATAGAAGGAGCAATTTCTATGGTGCGCATCTTTCTCATGGGGCTATTGATGGTGTCCCTGTGGCTGCAGAGTTCCTCGGCCACCTTGGCCAGTGTGACTCCCGATGAACTGGGGAAGGCCGTAACCGCCATTGAACAATTGGATCAAATGCGCATTGGCCTTGCCTCTACCCTAGAGGGCAGTACCACCGAACCCACCCTTGACACCTTTAAAGCGGTCTGTGCTCCCGTGGGCCAGAAAGCAAAGGAAATTGCTGCCGCCAACGGCTGGCAAGTGCGTCAGGTGGCCCTCAAGTACCGCAACCCCAACCATGCCCCGCGCACAGCCCTCGAAGTGCAAGCCCTTAATCGCTTTGATAACAATCGTCAACTCCAAGCCTTTTGGCAAACGGATGCGGAAGGGGTGCACTACTTCCGTCGCATTGATGTTCAAGCCAGTTGCCTTGCCTGTCACGGGGCTAAAAAGCGGCGGCCTGCCTTTATTCAAGAAAAATATCCCAGCGATCGCGCCTATGACTTTCGCGTTGGCGATCTGCGGGGCATGTACGCTGTGACCATTCCGCAAATTCAACAGGCACTCCAAACCTCACCCTAGGGAGGAACTTCAATAAAACGTTGACAGCGTTTGTGACTTCCTGTTCGTCATTCCCCTATGGCTGGCGGTATCTCCCAGTAGTCCTGCCATGATTCCCACTTGAAGAGGCTCCCAGGGCAGTTGCGGCATCCGTTGGGCGATAATCGTGGCTTCACGTGGCAGGTGATTCTTTTTTCCGGTCGTGACCAGTTACGCTTGGTGGGGTTGCCCGAGCAGTACCACTTTCGCCCTCCCGATCCCTTGGTGCTGATCACGTCGAGCGGTCAAACCCTCACAGCCGTGGATGACTTTCCCAAGGCAGACACTGTTGCCAATGTGAGAAGTTTGACCGGTGGCCCCTCGCCTCGCAATTGCCCAAGAGTGAACCTTTGGTACTGCGTTCGCCCCTGGCGGAGCAGGGGATTGAGATTGCTGTGCCTGCCGCTGTGGCGATCGAGTGGCAGGCTCTGATCGAGGGAGTCTAGGAACGGCTGCTGATGGGCGTGGGTGTTCCGAGGGCAAGGAGCAGGGCTTGGGCTTTGCTCAGGGATTCTTGCCATTCCCGCTGTGGATCACTGTCGGCCACAATACCAGCCCCCACTTGCCCCCAAGTCGTCTGGCGATCGCCCGCCACCAAAAGGGTGCGAATGAGGATATTCAAATCTAGATGCCCCCGCTGATCCCAATAGCCACAGGAACCGTAGAACAAATTGCGGGGAAAGGGTTCAAGAGCTGCCAAAATCTCCATGCAGCGCACTTTGGGACAGCCGGTAATCGTGCCACCGGGAAAGAGGGCACGGATCACATCGACAGGGGACAGCCCCCGCTGCAATTTGCCGCGAACATTGCTTACCAAGTGAATCACATGGCTGTAGTACTCCAGTGTGAGGAGTTCATCCACCACCACACTGCCCCACTGGCACACTCGCCCCAAGTCATTGCGCTCTAAATCCACGAGCATAATGTGTTCTGCCTGTTCCTTGGTATTCCTAAGGAGTTCCTCGGCCTGGGCGCGATCGCCCGCTGGCGTTTGGCCGCGCGGACGGGTACCGGCAATGGGTCGCGTTTGCACCCTATCTCCCTGAACTTGCACTAAGCGTTCCGGTGAGCAACTGACAATGTAGCCCCAAGGGGTCTGCCAAAAACTGGCAAAGGGAGAGGGGTTAATCTGCTGAAGCCGCAGGTATTGTTGCCAAGGATCAACGTGCCCGTAATGGCAAAAGCGTGCCGACAGATTGGCCTGAAAAATATCCCCGGCGCGAATATGGCGGAGAATCTGCTGCACTGCTGCCTGGTAGGTATCGGGTTGCCAGCCAGCGGCTAGTTCAATGCTGCCGGGGCGATCGGGCACCCAGAGAGATTCCTCCGGGGGCGTTTCCTCAAGCGCTTCTTGCAGCGCTGCCAGTTGGCTAGGGGTCGAAGCCGCCAAGTAGAGCAAATCTTCCTGGTGATCCAAAACGGCAAAGGCTGCGGGTTCATACCAAAAGGCCACTGGAAAAGGGAGAGGATCAGGTTTTAGAGGGGGGAGGACCTCAATTTCCCACGCCAACTCATACCCCAGCCATCCCAACCAGCCACCCGTAAAGGGCAGATGGCGCACTGCTTCGGGAACTGCTGCACATTGGGGAAACCTTTGTAGCGTCGGCAGGACTTGACCCAAGGAGAGTGGCCATTGGCGATCGCCCCGGGGGGAACCCGCACAAATGGAGTAGCGAGCTTGGGGAGTGGGGGCTTGGGCTGGACTTTCGAGGAGGACGGCAATCGGCTCCGCCAAAAATAACTGCTGAAAAACGGCGCGACCCGTGCGACCCCGCAGCGGCAAACAGCACCATAGCCACGGCTGACAGGGGAACATCAATGGTGTGTCACTCCCAACCAACCCAAACGAACCAGCCAAAATAACCCCATGCCCCCCAGAGCCAGCCAATCTCGCCGCTGCAATCGCAGATGGTGCCAAGGATTATCGTAGGTTCCCGCTTCTTGGAAGCCCCGCACCTGCATGGCACAGGCCACCTGTTCTGCCCGCAGGAGTAAATTGTCCAACAGCCGTACCGCTAAGGTGAGCCACAGCTTGATACTGCCTTTAATGCCCACCAATCGCCAATTGATGGCACGCGTCCGCACGGAGCGGCTCAGGTTTTGCACCTCTTCCAAGACCAAGGGAATAAACCGCAGCGACAGCGTCAAGGTCAGGGCAATTTCGGCCACCGGCAGCTTAAAGCGTTTCAGGGGCTGCATCAGATTTTCCAAGCCAGCGGTGACTTCCTCAGGGGCAGTGGTGAGCAAAAACAGATGCGTACTATAAAGGAGCGTAAACAGCAGGGTACTCAGTCGTAACCCCAAATCCAGCGATCGCTGGGAAACTTGCAGATGAATGGGAAACTGACCCACGTGGGTATGAAACTGCCACAGGAGATAACTGTAACTCGTAGGCGGAACTGTGGCGGCTAAAGGGCGACGGGGTTGATAGGTGACAGCCATCCCATCGGGCATCAAAGCCGTGATCACCAGAATTAAACTACCCACCAAGAGGAGCCACAGCAGTTGCCGTCGCCACACCCGCGCCGGAATTCCCCCTAGGAGGGTCAGGAGAATTAAACTGACCACTAACCCCAACCGCCAAGTGACATCCGCCAAAATGGGTGCCAAGAGAAACGTCATCAACCACGCCAACTTAACCCGTGGATCAAGGCGGTGTAGCCAAGTAACAGGTTGTTCAAGGTATAGCCCCAAAGGCAGAGATCGCAACAGATCCATGGAAAATAACTAGTTCTTCTCCAGTTCCCGCCGCAGAGCTTCCAACTCTGGATCGTAGGCAGGGGTGCTGCTGGGTGACAGTTGCGGATTGGCCAATTCTGCCTTTAGCCGTGCTAAATCGTCCTCCACACTGCCCGCTTCGAGGGCGGCAAACTTGGCTTCGAGGGTATCGCTACTAAGTTCAGCCACGGCTTGAGAGCGAGCCTCCATTTCCTGAACCCGTTCCTCCATGCGCTCAAAGGCGGCCATTGGGGCATTAGTGTTGATGCTGCTAAAGGTTTGCTGCAGTTGCTCTGAAGCTTTTGCTGCCCGTGCCCGTGCCACCAGCATTTCTTTACGGGTTCTCGCCTCAGCAATCTTGCTTTCAAGCTGCTGCATTTGTTTTTTGAGAGCTTCCACTTGGGTCACGGACTGCTCCAGTTGCCCTTTAAGAGCCATGGCTGCATTCATCGCCGTTTGTTTGCGACCCAAAGCCTCGCGAGCTAATTCATCATCCCCATGTTGCAGGGCAATTTTGGCACGGCGCTCCCACTCAGCCGCCTGCTGTTGATTTTGGTTGAACTGTTGCTCTAACCGCTTTTGGGAGGCGATCGCTTGGGCAACGGCTTGCCGCAGGGTGACTAGATTGTCCTGCATTTCAATTATGGTCTGCTCGAGGATTTTTTCGGGATCTTCGGCAGCACCCACCAGTGCATTGAGCCAACTGCGAGCCACACGGCTGACGCGATCAAACAGTCCCACAGCGTTATCTCCCTATTGGTTCCTTATCTATAGCAGTATGCCACTTTATCCAAGCTGTTTGGCCACGAGTCCAAAAAACGGTCGCTGCTGTAGGCTTAACCTATAGTAAAGTCATTAGAATGCGGGTCCTACTTTAGTGATGTCTGCTTCTTCGGGGCGACCTTCAGACGCCTTTGATAAACATTGAAGTTAAGCTGATCAACGCCGAACTGAGGGAGGTGCAATTGCGCCAAGCCAACCTGAGTCACGCTAACCTGCGGGGCACAGTCCTGCCCAATGGCCGCTTGTCCGATTAGCTAAAGCTGGTTCAAAAAAGCTTGCAGCCGTTGCCAAAAGCGCTCCGTCTCCGCTGCTGTGCCAATTGTGACCCGAATTCCGCCAGCGATCGCCCGCACAAGGGTACCCTGACTCCTCAAGGCATCACACAGGGGCTGGGTGTGTTGCGGTTCCTGCAGACGGAAAAAGAGAAAATTGGCCACACTGGGCCATACCCGCAGTTGGGGGCACGCCTGAAGCCGTTCATAAAGGCGCTCCCGCTCCGCCAGCACCGTCGGAATCTCTGCCAGCAAGGCCATCCGATGGTCAAGGGCAACTTGCGCCGCCACTTGAGAAAACGTAGGCAGGTTATAGGGCAGACGAACCTTTTCTAAAACCGCAATCACCTCTGCATTGCCAATGGCGTAGCCCACCCGATGGGCGGCGAGTCGAAAGGCCTTGGAAAACGTACGCAGAATCAACCAGTTGGGATGGGCTGCCAAGTCTCCCACCAGTGTCTTGCCCGAAAATTCAAAATAGGCCTCATCAATCACCACTAAAATGTCCTCAGGAAGCTGCCGTAGCCAGTCCACCTCCGCTGTGGTTAGGGGATTCCCCGTCGGAGAATTGGGTTGCAGCATAAAGAGAACGCGCACGGGGGGATCCGCTTGGGCAATGAGGGTATTGGCTTCAGCAATTTGCACGGCAAAGGTGTCAGGATCGCGGGGCGATCGCTGGACGGGAATCCCTAGGGTTTGGGCGAGGATCCCGTATATGGAAAATGTCGGCTCTGCCACTAGGATAGAACTGTAGCCCCCGATCGCAGTGGCCAGTAAAATCGAGCGAATGAGCTCATCGGAGCCGTTGCCAACGGCAATTTGGTGTGGGGAGACTTCAGTTGGGCTGTGTTCACTGACATAGCGGGCGATCGCCTGCCGCAGCGGCCAATGATGACTGTCGGGATAGCGATGACTGGCGAGGGTGCTGACGTACTGTTGAGCTAACGCCTCCTTAAGGGCCGTGGGCAAATCCCACGGAAACTCATTGGTATCGAGGTAATCCAGTTCTAGCGGTAGGGAGTCGCTCGTGGGGGTGGAGTAGGCGCGGAAGTTGCTCAGTTCTGGACGAAGAAACGTCGCCATGCCAAGACAGTATAAAGGGATTCAACTATAATAGCACTGAGCTTTTTGCCCTAATTTGCTGCCAGCCCTGACACTCAATCTTCATCTTTTGATTACGTAGAGGCGAATGTTCCTATGGCGCGTACCGACTTCAAAGATTACTACGAAATCCTCGGGGTCAGCAAAAATGCCACGGATGCCGAAATTCGGCAAGCCTTTCGCCGCCTTGCTCGCAAGTATCACCCCGACTTAAATCCGGGGGACAAAGAGGCAGAAGCTCGTTTCAAGGAAATTAACGAAGCCCACGAAGTGCTCTCGGATCCGCAAAAACGACGCAAATACGATCAATTTGGTCAGTATTGGCAACAGGCCAGTGCAGCGGGGGCGGGGGGCTTTAATGTCAATGTGGGTGACTTCGACGTTGATTTTGGTCAGTTTGCCAACTTTGAAGACTTTATCAATGAATTGCTAGGGCGATTTGCCACTGGCACGACCACAGGGCGTACCCGCACTTGGAGCAGCCCAGGGTTTGATCCATCGGCATTTGGCGGCACCAATGTTGATGCGGAAGTCCAAATTAGCTTCCAAGAGGCCTTTCAGGGCTGCCAGAAATCATTTACCATTGGTAATCAACAGGTGACTGTGACGATTCCCGCTGGTATTAAGCCGGGGACGAAGTTGCGGCTGCGGGGCAAAGGTCAATATAACCCCTACACCCAACAGCGGGGGGATTTATATCTCACGGTACAGGTGGCGCCCCATCCCCTCTTCCGCTTTGAAGAGGATCAACTGGTGATTGATTTGCCGATCACGCCGGATGAAGCGGCTTTGGGTGCCCAAGTCACGGTGCCGACGCCCTCTGGGAATGTGGTTTTGAATGTGCCTGCGGGCACGCGATCGGGGCAATCTCTGCGGTTACGGGGCAAAGGGTGGCGCAGTAGTAGCGGCGTTGCTGGCGATCTCCTGGCTAAAGTACAAATTGTGCCCCCCAAATCCCTGAGTGCCCAAGAAAAAGAACTTTACGAAAAATTGCGATCGCTCCGCACCTTTAACCCTCGTGCCCATTGGCCAGTCTAAGTCAGGGAAATTGTCGCGATTTGACGTCTTGGCAGTAGCGCTCAAAGGCAGCAATCGCCTGAGTGGCCAAGTCGGCATACCCTTTAGCAAAGGGGGGCACCTGTGGACTCAAGCCCAAAACATCTGCCGTCACCAACACCTGACCATCACAGTGGGGGCCAGCCCCAATCCCAATTGTCGGAATCTTGAGTTTGGCAGTAATCTGCTGTGCCAAATCCGCAGGAATATGCTCCAAAATGATGCCAAAGGCACCCGCTTCGGCCAGAGCAAGGGCATCCGCTAGAATCGCGTCTGCACCTTGGGGAGTATTCCCCTGTTGTCGCCAGCCCCCCAATTGATGCACCTGTTGGGGCAACAGACCTACATGACCCAGCACCGGAATTCCAGCCTCAACAAGGCGCCGTGTGGCTGCCTGAACCACGGGCGAAGCACCTTCCATTTTCACTGCTTGCACGTCTGCTTCTTTGATTAAACGCCCCGCCGATCGCAGAGCCTGCTCTGGGCTTTCTTGGTAGCTCAAAAAGGGCAGATCACACACGAGGAAACTGTGGCTGACCCCTCGGCGCACCGCCTGCGCATGGTGAATCATCTGGTCGAGGGTCACAGGCAACGTGGTTTGATAGCCAAGGGCAACCATACCAAGGGAATCCCCCACAAGGATCACATCCACCCCCGCCGCATCCAATAGCCGCGCCCACAGATAATCCCAAGCCGTAAGCATTGTAATCGGCTCTCCCTGCTGTTTTTTTTGCTGGAGTTGGGGTAATGTTACGGGGCGACGCACCATAGCCATGTCCACGAGCTTCGTATCCCCATCCTCTAAAGGAACGGTGAAAACGTCAATTTAGCCACAGGCATAGAGTCTAATGATATGATTGGGGCGCGATGTTAGCCACAATACGCATGTCTTTGCCTGCCTTTGTCGAAGCCCTATTAACCCCTGCTGCCTACCCCCATGCGGTCACCACGCCGATTCAATTGCTGCAAACGCATATTTCCTATGTGTTTCTGACGGGGGACTATGCCTATAAGGTGAAAAAGCCGGCGGATTTTGGGTTTTTGAACTTTACAACCCTAGAAAAGCGGCTATTTTACTGTCAGGAAGAGTTACGGCTGAATCGCCGCTTGGCGCCAGATCTCTACTTGGCTGTGGTACCCATTGTAGCGGTGGGCGATCGCTATTGGGTGGCGGATCCCCAAGACTTACCTGCGGGAGCTGAGGTGATTGACTATGCCGTGCAAATGCGGCAATTTGATCAGTCGCAACTGTTTTCTCACCTCTTTGCAGCCAACCAAGTCACCCCCCACCTAATTGAATCCCTCGGTAAAGAACTGGCTCACTTTCACCGCACGGCTGCCACCAGTCCCCACATTAGTGAATTTGGTTCCCCGCGGGCGATCGCCCAAGTGATTAACAATTGCCATGCCTTGGCTGCCCAGTTTGTCGGGCGCTGTCAATCCCCAGAGCAGTACGCGGCAATTCAGACCTTCACTGATGACTTTTTGACGCGGCATCAAGAGTGGTTTGTGCAGCGGCAAGCCGGAGGCAAAATTCGCGAGTGCCACGGTGATCTGCACCTGAATAATATTTGTCTGTACAAGGGCAAGGTGCAAATTTTTGACTGCATTGAGTTCAACGAAGAATTTCGCAATATTGATGGCATTTATGACGCCGCCTTTTTGCTGATGGATCTGGAGTTTCGCGGCCGTGGCGACTTGGCCAATCTTTTCCTCAACACCTACTTGGAATGGAGTGGTGACTATGAGGGGGCAGTGCTCTTGCCGCTGTACCTCTGTGTAAGGGCCTATATTCGGGGCAATGTGAACTCCTTGGCCCTCAATGATCCCGCCATTAGCGAGGCCGAAAAGGCACAGATTCAAGCCACGGCTGCGGCCTACTATGAGGCTGCCTATCGCTATACCCAACCGCGCCAAGCCAAGCTCTATGTCATGTGTGGCCTTTCCGGGGCAGGCAAAAGTACACGGGGGCGGGGTCTAGCTCAAGGGGAGCAGGCCATTCAAATCCGCTCCGATGCTGTGCGCAAACATTTGGCGGGCTTACCTCTCGATCGCCCCAGTACGGATTTTCCTGAGGTGGCTCTCTACTCTGAGGCCATGACCCAAAAAACTTATGATCAGCTCTTGGCCTATGCGGAATTGTTGCTGCGTCAAGGACAAACGGTGATTTTGGATGCGAAGTACGATCGCGTGGCGCTGCGCCAACCAGTGATTGCCCTCGCAGAGAAATTACACGTGCCCCTAGAGATTCATTTCTGTAGTGCGCCCCCGGAGGAACTGCACCGTCGCCTGAGGGAGCGCCAAGGGGATATTGCCGAGGCCACGCCCGATCTCATTGCTGCTCAAATGGCCAGTTTTGAATCCTTTTTGCCTGAGGAGGACCCCTATGTTCGCCATGTGTGTGACTAGGACGAGCGGGACTGATAATAGGAACAGTGCAATAGGACGGGTCTGATGTATCACATTGGTTTACTGGGGTTGGGCACTGTCGGTGGCGGTGTGGCGCAAATTTTGGCGGATCCAGCGGGACGCCATCCGCTGCTCAAGGAACTGGCGATCGCCCAAGTGGGGGTACGGGATATCCATAAGCCCCGCGCCGTTGCCCTTGATCCGCAATTGTTGACAACGGATTTAGAAAGTATTGTCACCAACCCAGCCATTGACATTGTGGTGGAAGTCCTCGGCGGCATTGAACCGGCGCGATCGCTCATCCTCAAGGCCATTGCCCACGGCAAGCACATTGTCACCGCCAACAAGGCTGTCATTGCCCGTCATGGTGCCGAAATTTTTGATGCCGCCAATGCTCAAGGGGTCTATGTGATGCTCGAAGCTGCCGTGGCTGGTGGGATTCCCGTCATTCAAGCCCTGAAACAGAGTCTAGGGGCCAATCGTATCCACAGTGTCAGTGGCATTCTCAACGGCACCACCAACTACATCCTGACCCGCATGCAGCAGGAGCAAGGGGATTTTGCCCCTATCCTTGCCGATGCCCAACGCCTAGGGTATGCCGAGGCGGATCCCAGTGCTGACATTGAGGGGTGGGATGCAGCGGATAAAATTGCCATTCTTGCCAGCCTTGCCTTTGGCGGACGGATTCGCCGCGAGGAAGTGTATTGCGAAGGCATTAGTGGCATCACCGCAGCCGATATTGCCTATGCCGAAAAGCTAGGATTTCGCATTAAACTGCTGGCGATCGCTCGCCAACTGAGTGGTCAGCCCCTAGAAGTGCGCGTTCATCCGACGCTTGTGCCCCTCGAGCACCCCCTTGCCGGCGTCAATGGCGTCTTTAATGCCATTCTCCTAGAGGCAGAGCCTTTGGGACAGGTGATGTTCTATGGTCCCGGTGCCGGTGCAGGGGCAACCGCCAGTGCCGTCGTGGCAGATTTAATCAACATTGCCGCCCTTCTCCCCCAAGGACGTGCCAGCCATCCCTTGCTTACCTGCCAGCACGATCAGTTTATGCCGCTGCTACCGATGGCGGAGGTGGATAGTCGTTTCTATGCCCGTGTCCATGCCCAAGATCATCCGGGCGTCCTAGGGAAACTGGGCACCTGTTTTGGCAACCACAACGTTAGCTTGGAATCTCTTGTGCAAATTGGCAGCCATAATGAACTGGCAGAAATTGTGATTGTCACCCACCATGTGCGCGAAGGGGAGTTTCGCCAAGCCATGGCCGAGATTGCGCAGATGGCCGATATTGAAGCTGTGCCCTCGATTTTGCGCGTCTTGGGCACCTCCTAGGGGTTGGGCTTGATGCCGGTTTTCCGCTCCAAAATTTCCTTAACCACGAGTGTTACAAGCGCTAACAAACCCAGGATCACCGCTGCTGCGTAGGCCGACGCCGTGTTGTAGTTTTTGTAGGCGTCTTCCACAAAGAGGGGTAGGGTTTGCGTCAGACCCGCCACATTGCCAGAGACAACTGCCACAGCACCAAACTCTCCCATTGCCCGTGCGTTGGTCAACAAGACTCCATAGAGCAGCCCCCAGCGGATATTGGGCAGAGTGACTCGCCAAAAGGTTTGCCACTCATTGGCACCTAGGGTTTTGGCGGCTTCCTCCTGCTCGGTGCCGATTTCTTCCAGCACAGGGATGACTTCTCGCGCCACAAAGGGCAAGCTCACAAAGGCTGTTGCCAGCACCATTCCCGGAAAAGAGAAAATAACGCGAATATCTAAAGCTTGCAGCCAGCCCCCAAGCCAGCCATTGCGGCCATAGACCAGTACGAGCATCAGTCCAGCAACAACGGGGGAGATGGAGAAAGGTAAGTCAATAATGCTGAGCAAAAGGGTGCGTCCCGGAAAGCGATGGCGGGCAATCGCCCAAGCGGCACAGAGGCCAAAGACCGTGTTTAAGGGCACCACCACCAAGGCAAGGGCAAACGTCAGCCACACTGCATGCAGAAAATCCGGCTCCAGCAAATTTTCCACAAAGGGCATGACTCCCTCGTGAAAGGCTTGAAAAAGGACATTGGCCGCCGGCATCAAAAGCACAAGGGCCAAGTAGGCGATGGCAATGACAATCAAAAGGACGTGCAGCCACGGCTTTTCTTGGGTGGGCGAGGGTTTAATGCTCCGCATAGCGCCGCCCCCATGCTTGCAGCAGATTAATCAGAAATAAAATCGCCAAGGAGACCAAGAGCATCACCGTACCAATAATGGTTGCCGCCTCATAGTCATACTGCTCTAAGCTCTGAAACACCAGCACCGAGGCAATCAAGTCCCGAAACGGAGTGTTGGAGGAAATAATCACAATCGAGCCAAATTCCCCTACTGCCCGTGAGAAGCCTAGGGCAACACCTGTGAGAATAGCGGGCATCAAAGGCGGCAAAATGACTCGCCAAAAGGTCTGCCCATGGGTGGCACCCAGCGACCATGCTGCCTCCTCCACATCCTTTTCCATTTCCGTGAGAACGGGCTGCACCGTGCGAATCACGAAGGGCAGTGAAATAAAGAGCATCGCCACCGCCACCCCCCAGCGGCTGAAGGCAATTCTGATTCCGAAGGGAGCCAATAGGCTACCAACCCAGCCATTTTCGCTATAGACCGTGGCTAGGGTGAGACCCGCCACCGCCGTCGGTAGGGCAAAAGGTAGATCCACGACAGCATCAAAGAAGCGCTTCCCCGGAAAGGAATAGCGCACCAGCACCCAAGCAATCAGGGTACCAAAGACACCATTGATCAGCGCTGCTATCAGGGCAGTGACAAACGTGACTTCATAGGCCGAGAGGGCGATCGCCCGCGTTGCCACCTGCCAAAAATGCACTGGTCCGGCACTACTGGCTCGACTCAAGAGGGCCGCAATGGGCACAGCCAGCATCACCAGTAAGTAAAAAACCGTGATTCTCCAGACCCAAGGAAACTGCCGGCGCTGTTTCTGAGGAGAGAGTGATGGGGAAATGGGGTGGGTAGCGGTCATCAAGCTTGATTCTCCTGCTGAATTTGATCAAACAGGGCGCCATTAGCGAAAAATTGGGCCTGTACCTTCTCCCAGCCCCCTAAATCTGCCACGGTAAAAAGGGTGGGCACGGGTGGAAATTCCTGCCGATGGGCAGCAAGAACTGCGGCATCCACGGGTCGAAAACCATACTGCGCAAAAATTTCTTGGGCTTGGGGGGTGTAGAGAAACTCAATATAGGCCTGTGCCACCTCCCGCGTGCCATGTTTATCCACATACTTGTCCACAAGGGCGATCGGATTTTCAATCAGGATGTTGACAGGAGGAATACTATAGGAGAGGGGGTGTCCCTTTTTTCGTGCCAAGATCACTTCATTTTCATAGTTGATCAGGGCATCTCCTTGTCCCTGTTTCAGAAAAGCATCGGTAGCTTCACGGCCATCCCGAGGTAGGGTAGCCACATGGCGAAAAGCCTTAGTCACAAACTGCTGCGCTTGTTCAGGCGTTCCCCCTGTTTGGGTGATTGATCCCCACAGCGCAAGGAAGTTCCAGCGAGCCGCGCCAGAGGTTTTGGGATCCGCCGTAACAAATGTAACCCCCTCACGAGTGAGGTCTTGCCATGTTTGCAGATTTTTCGGGTTGCCCTCACGGGTAATCAGGGCACAGACAGAGGTGGTGACAATGCTGTTATGGGGGGCTTGACTCGCCCAATCGGGAGGAATTAACCCTGCCTTGACCATGCGATCAATATCTAAGCCGAGGGACAAGTGTACAATATCGGCTTCTAAGCCATCAATCACTGCTCGCGACTGGCGACCGGAAGGTCCGTAGGTAGTGCGAAAACGAACTTTTTGTTGGTGTTCTCGCTCCCACTGGGCGGCAAACAGGGGCATAATAGCCTCATGTGCTGTTTTAGTCACTGCAAACGAGGAGAGGGTCAGATTTATTTGGGCAGGGCGACCATCGGGCAGAGTAGCCTGAAATTGACAAGCAGCGGTCAGACCACTGAGACCTACCGCTAGTAGGAACAAGCTCAACCAAACCCTAAAACGCCGCCAATTGACCATTCTGCTATCAATCTACGATAAATCGGTCGGAATACCGATGTGTAAATCCATCTTAGCAGAAGGGGCGGCGATTCTGGCTGGAATCCTTAAAACGTGATCAGCACCCCCCTAGGATTGGCGGGAATCCCATACTGCGGATGGGGCTTTTTGCGGTGATGGCGCGATCGCGAGGAGGCGGGCGGAACACTAACCACTCCTGGCTGTACCACATACACTGGTTGTGTTTGAGGGGTGGGCACCACATAGACGGGTTGGCTGGGAGGACTCGGCACCACATACACTGGTTGAGGGGAACCACCAAGATTCACGTTGACATTCAATTGAGCCGCGGCTGTATCCGCAAAGGAAAGGACAGCCAAACCAGTCAAGGACGATAGGCTAGTGACTTGGAGTGTCTTCAACATCGTCAACTCCTCCACAGAAAAAACGTACTGCGGGGTCTGACGCTCAAGTTATAGGGAGGGTTCCGATCACATCTGCGACCAAATAAAAAGGGGGGAGAGCTTCCCCCCGTGCAATTAACGTTGCTTACTCAACTCCCTCAATTTTGTCCTCGACCTCTTGATAGAGTTGCCGCAGCAATTCTAGATTGGCCTCACTGGTCTCCCAGTAGCCACGCCCGTGGAGTTCGAGGAAAGTGCTGACCATTTTGCGGAAAGAGTGGGGGTTGGTATTCAGAAGCCGCTGCCGCATCTGCTCATCGAGAATAAACGTGGCATTCGCCTCCTCATAGACCCAGTTATCCACAGCGCCTGCTGTCGCCGACCAGCCCATCGTGTTCACGAGCCGTTTTGAGATCTCGCGCACCCCTTCGTAGCCGTGGGAGAGCATTCCCTCATACCACTTGGGATTCAGGAGCTTGGTACGGCTGTCGAGGCGAACAGTTTCCGAGAGGGTACGCACTTGGGCATGGGCTGTGGTGGTATCGGCAATATAGGCCTTGGGTTGTTTGCCATCGCCGCGCAGTGCCCCCACCAGCTTGGTCGGATCCGAGTCAAAGTAGTGGCTGACATCCGTGAGGCTGATTTCTGAGGAGTCGAGGTTTTGGAATGTCACATCCACCGTTTTGAGGGCGGTTTCAAAGAGTTCCCGCGCCTGCTGCATGGTTCCCGGAGAATCCGCCGAGAAGGCAAAGGACTTACGGGAGAGATACATATCCTGAAGTTCCGATTCCTGTTCCCAAGAGCTATTTTCCACCGCTAGGTTGACATTCGCCGCGTAGGAACCGGAGGCATTGGTAAAGACCCGTGTCGCTGCTTGGCGCAGCTCAATTCCCAATTCTGAGGCCTGTTGCAGGGCGTGCTTGCGGATAAAGTTCAGCTCAAGGGGTTCATCGGCTTCGGCAGCCATCTTGATGGCACGGTCAATGAGTGCCATCTGGTTGATAAAGAGATCGCGGAAGACCCCCGAACAGTTGACGACAACATCAATGCGTGGCCGCCCCAACTCCTCTAGGGGGATGAGTTCCACTTTGTTGACCCGTCCCAAGGAATCGGGTAAAGGACGTGCCCCCACTAGCCAGAGCACTTGGGCAAGGGACTCACCATAGGTTTTGATATTGTCTGTGCCCCAGAGCACCATGGCGATGGTTTCTGGCCATTGGTTGTTGTTTTCCGCTTTTTGCCGCGCTAAAAGGCGATCGACCACAACTTTGGCAGACTGCACAGCAGCGGCAGTGGGAATGGCTTGGGGATCCAAGGCGTGGATATTTTTGCCCGTTGGCAAGACCTCAGGATTGCGAATTGGATCGCCACCGGGGCCGGGGAGAATGTACTCGCCTTCAAGGGCTTGCAGCAGTGCCCCCAGTTCATTGTCGGCAACAATCTGCTGTAAACAGAATTCGAGGTATTCCATGAGGGGCTTGAGGGCAGCGGCATCCACTTGGGTATAGCCTGCACCATGGAGGGATTCAATCCACGGCTCTTTGCGCCCCATGTTAAAGAAGTTCAGCTTCGAGACCCGCGACACACGACCATCGGCATCGGCTTGGGCTTGGACGAGGGCACTGACGGCAGTACGGGTCGCCTCGTTAATCTGGCGCAGCAGTTCAACATCTGCAAGTATCCCGCGATCGCTATTTTGATAAATTTCGTCAATGTCCCGCCCTAGGCTCTCGGCAATGAGCCGGGGCAAGCTCTTAATGCCGTCCTCAGAGCGATCCAAGCTGGCAATATTGACCAACGTGGCCACCGCTTCTTCCGTTGTTGGTGGTTTGCCAATCACGTGCAGGCCACAGGGCAAGAGGCGGCTTTCAATCTCCATTAACTTGATATAGACCTTGCCCACGAGGGTATCGCGCTCTTCGGCACTGAGATCCGCCGCGTCCTTATCGGGGAGAGCCACATCTTGATCGAGATTGACCATGCGGCACTTGTCCATGATCGTGTTGACAATCTGAATCCCCCGACCACTGTCTTTCAGGGTTTGGTAGGAACCAATGAGATCGCTGAGTTCCCGTAGCCCTTTGTAGAGACCAGCATTTTCTGCTGGCGGGGTGAGGTAGCTAATGGTGTTGGCATAGCTGCGGCGCTTGGCAATGGTGGCTTCGGAGGGGTTATTGGCGGCGTAGTAGTAAAGGTTGGGAATACAGCCAATGAGATTATCGGGGTAGCAATCCCCAGACATCCCCATCTGTTTACCCGGCATAAACTCTAGAGAACCGTGGGTGCCAAAGTGGAGCACCGCATCCGCCTGCCAAATGTGATTGAGGAAGGTGTAGTAGGCAGCAAAGCCGTGGTGGGGACTGGCGGAGCGAGAAAAGAGCAGCCGCATTGGATCCCCTTCGTAGCCAAAGGTGGGCTGTACACCAATAAAGACGTTGCCGTAGGTTTTGCCGTAGATGAGTAGGTTTTGGCCGTCACTGTTGAGGTGCCCCGGCGGTTTGCCCCAGTTTTCTTCGAGGCGTTTGGCGTAGGGGGTGAGGCGCTCGTATTCAGGCACGCTCATGCGGTAGGCAATGTTAAGTTCGGGACTCCCTACTTGGGCACGGGCATCGTGGAGAATTTCCTGCATCAGGGCTTCGGCACTCTCCGGCATGTCCTGCACGTCATAGCCATTGTTTTTCAGGGCTTCCATGACTTTGTAGATGGAGCCAAAGACATCCAAATAGGCGGCAGTGCCGACGTTGCCTTTATCCGGCGGGAAGCTAAAGATGGTGATAGCAACTTTCTTTTGCACCTTGGGTTTGCGGCGCAAATTGGCCCACTTCAGTGCCCGCTGCACAATCATTTCGACGCGGTCTTGCAGAGCGATCGCCTTACCGGTCATGCCATCGCGACCGGAAAGAATAATTGGCTCAATGGCACCATCCAGTTCCGGTAGGGCAATTTGCAGTGCCACTTGAATCGGGTGTAGCCCCAGATCACTGTCTTCCCATTCCTCAGTGGTTTGAAACACCAAGGGCAGGGCCACCATGTAGGGACGGTTGAGTTTTTTCAGTGTCGCCACAGCTTTGGGATGATCCTGCTTGGCAGGCCCCCCCACAAGGGCAAATCCCGTTAGAGAGACAACGGTATCAACAATGGGTTTTTCAGGGTTGACAGGATCGTAGAAGAATTTTTCCAGTGGTGTTGAAAAGTCTAGTCCGCCCGAGAAGACGGGAATCACCCGCGCCCCTTGGGATTCAAACTCTTGCACTATGGCGACATAGTGGGCGTCATCACCCGTGACAAGGTGGGTACGCTGCAACAGCAGGCCGATGGTGGGCACAAGGGGATCCTTCAGATCAGCGCCAATATCGCGGCGACTGTTGAACCAGTTGAGGTACTCCTTGAGATCCTCAAACATTTGCGGTGCAAGGGGGTGCCAAATACCGGTGTCGGGGTAGGTGACCGGTTCTTGGTAGCTGAGGTTGCTGTTTGGCTGACCTTTGAAGACGTAGCGATCGGCCAGCATCAGCAGGAAGTTTTGCAGATTCTCTGGCGACCCCCCCAGCCAGTACTGGAAGCTAAGCATGAAGTTGCGGGCATCCTGTGCTTTGTCAATGGGGAGGTACTTCAGGACTTGGGGCAGGGTTCGCAAGAGTTTGAGCATGGCATCTTGGAAGCCGGCGCCTGACTTCTCCTTGCGCTTCTTCATGAAGTTAGCAATGACGCTCTTGGATTGGCCAATTTGAGCCAAGGAAAAGCTGCCCATTTTGTTGAGGCGCATCACCTGCGGCAAGGAGGGGAAGACAACCGCTACATCGAGGCGATCGCGATAGGGCTGAACGGCCTCGACCACCTTATCAGCTAAGTCCTCAATAAAGATGAGGGAGGCGATAAACACATTCGCCCGCGCCACGTCTTCACAGAAGGCGGCATAGTTTTCAGGATTGCGCAGTTCCTCAAGGAGATAGCCACTGATTTCAATGGCCACCTGTGGATGGGTATCGTTAATGCTGCGAACCGCTGCCGACAGCGCGCTCTGGTATTGGGCTTCAAGTACCACATACACCACTCGCAACAGCGATCGCCCCTTTAACGCCGCTGGCGCGATATGCCGAATCGTGGACTTGACGTGGGTGAACATGCGTTCAAACTCCTTGTAACGATCGAGACCAAACCCCAAGTGGGATATACACCCCTTTAACGATGGAGGACATATTAAGGAGGTACTGTCCGGCACTGGTTTTCACAGTGCTGTGGGTCTTCCATCCTTGCAAGAAGGGCTGTACCTCTTGTGGTTGTAGCAGAAAATCAAGCTGTGGAGCGACTTTGCGCCCCTGTGGTAACAAATTGCAAAGCTTTGCTACCTAAGTATTAAAACTTATTACAGGACTTGACTGATGGGAAGTTAGTGGCACCAGGCAACCGTTTTCCAATCGCCACGTGCGATCGCTAATCTCCCGCAATTCAGTGGCCTCATGGGTGACCACAAGCAGGCTCCAGTGTTCCTTGAGGCGGCGCAGCACCTGTACCAATTGGCGGCGCATTGACCAATCAAGACCCGCGGTGGGTTCATCGAGCAAGAGCAGGTAGGGTTGGCGCACCAGTTGCACAGCAAGAGCGAGGCGACGCTGCTGACCACCACTCAAGGATTCGGGGCGGGTGTGCAAAGGCAAATGATCAAGGCCCACATCAGCAAGGGCACGGTAAAAGTTTTCGTAGGGAATTTCTGGGTGACCAAAGCGTAGCTCTTCGAGAATGGTACTGCCACAGAAGTAGCGATCCGGGAACTGAAAGACCAATCCGGCCAACTGTTGTAAGTGATCTGGTGTGAGGACCTGATCCTGCCATCGAATGATTCCCCGACTGGGGGCGGCCAAGCCCGCTAAAATCTCTAGTAGGGTAGTTTTGCCCGATCCACTGGGTCCGATAATTAATCCCAGTTCAGCCATACCCAAGTCTAAGTTAATGTCCCGCAAAATGGGCTGAGGGGTGGCGGCGGGGTGGTAGCTGAGATGGTGAACTGAAAACAAGATGCAGACTCCGGAGGTAACGACCGTGCAAACACGTCAACTGCGCCTGTGGCAACGTTTTGCTCTCTATCTTAGTGGAGCGATCGCCCCCTGGGTACTGAGTACCGCTGCCCTTGCTGGCGATCCTTTCCGCACTGGCTCGCAGGCGCGACCAATTTCAGATCAAACGGAAGCCGTCTTTGTTGCCCTCTTTCGCGATGGTAACTATGTCAAGGGTAAGGAGTTACTGCCTGCAGCCCTAGAGCGCGATCGCCAAGAACCCCTAGCGCTGACGTTGGCTGCCGCCATTGCCTATCTTAATGAAGACTGGACAGGGTACAAACGCTATGCTCAGGAGACCCTTCGCGCTGCCCAAGCCCTCACGAGCCGCGATCCCCTGCGGGGACATCTCTATCAAGCCGTGGGGCATTTCCTGATGGCAGGCTATGAAATTTCCGATGCCGGATCAGGGCCTGTGGCTGGTG
>FMSI01006913.1_pt1 | contig 18787 bp, 20 predicted proteins | sample 1504471 | NCBI WGS metagenome assembly FMSI01 (sample SAMEA4475357, study PRJEB15587) | soil metagenome | biome: Soil; feature: Field | place: India | collected 2015-03-11 | depth 0 m
CGCCGCCGTTGCCAAACTTGATACAGCCCCAGCCGTCTGTTTTCACCGATCCTCACCAACACCGCGCGGCTTTCATGATGAAATCCACGTCGGAACTGCCCATGAGGACGATTTTCGCCCTCATACGTTCATTCTCCGTGTTGGGGACTTTTTCAGGCAAAAAGTGTCAAAAACGAGACCGGTCTTGCAGTCAAGACCGCAAGGAAAGCAATGCTTTCAGATCAAGGTGGAAAACCGGTCGCGCGCAACGGGATACATTTGGAATGCCGTCTTGATTGATAGTTGCATCCCTTTGCAGCATGCGTAACCCTTCAGTTCAGGTATAATCAGATTACCCAATCCCTTTTGGAGGTCTCGGATGTCTTTTGCTCTGGTAATTGACGATAATCGTCATACAGCGGAAGCCTTGTGTCAGATGCTTAAATTGTGGGGGATTGCGGCCCGGCCGGCCCTGGGGCCCAGCGCTGCGATGGCAATCCTCCGACAGGAAACGCCCCGTCTGATTTGCCTCGATATTAACATGCCCGGCGTGGATGGATTTGAGGTGTTGGGGTATTTGCGACGCGAACCGCGCCTGGCGGGCGTTCCTGTGCTTGTCATTACATCGGATGATCAACCAGAAACCCACATACGCGCACTGCAAGCCGGCGCCCAGGCAGTTATCATCAAACCGGTAATGCCCGATACGTTGGAAGAGGCCTTGAAGCAAAGCGGTTTGCTGACCACAGGGTGAGAACAGACTTGTTGTTTACTACGGTTGTTTATAGTTGTTGTATAATGAAAAAGTGAATAACTTACGGCGGCTGATTCTGATTAGCGCGCTTTGCCTGCTTGGTTTCTGGCAGCCAGCGCAGGCACAACAGGGGGAATCACGCTACTTCCCGGAAACCGGCCATACGGTGCGAGGGGAATTCCTTCAATTCTACGAGAGCATTCCCAATGCAGAATTGGTGTTCGGTTATCCTATCACCGAGGCGTTTGTCACCAATCACCCGCCTGGCCTGACCGTGCAATATTTCCAGCGGGCGCGTTTTGAATTGCATCCCGAACTGCCGGCCGGACAACGAGTAACGTTGACGGCGATCGGCGCCTTGCTCTATACACCAGGGAATACGTCCATTACCGTTAATTCGCCCGGCGCGTGTCGTATGTTTCCAAATGGCCTCTCGACCTGTTATGATTTTCTCGCCTTCTATGAAGCGCACGGCGGCGCCCGCCTGTTCGGTTATCCGATTTCGGGCTTTGAGGTGTTGGCAGATGGGCGCATCGTTCAGTACTTCGAGCGCGCTCGCTTCGAGTGGCGGCCAGAATTCCCCACAGGTTCGAAGGTTGCCCTGACCGATTCGGGTCGGCTCTACTTCGATCGGATAGGCGAGAACCCAGCGCTTCTCAACGCTGTTTCTCCAAATGCGATCATCGCTTCGCCTCCCCCATCTCTCCGGCTACACGTTTTCGTCAAGAAGGCAGTCACGGCTCCCACGGATACCCAAACCATTTACGTCGTCGTTCGCACGCAAACCGCCCAACCTGTGGCAGGGGCCGCTGTCTACCTCCGTGTGCGGCTGGCCGACGGGGAACGTCTCCTCCGTGTGATCACGAACGCTCGAGGCATAGCCAACGTAGAAGACCTAGCTTTCCAATCGCAACCTTCTGGTCTCCTCGTCTCCATACAGGCGCTGACCGAGTACGCCGGCCTGCGAGGTGAAACGACGACGTCGTTCCGTATCTGGCGTTGACCAGGTCGCCCTCCCAGCGTTCTCTCTCTAGCATTGCGGTCACTCTCTTCCTCGTGAAGAAGTGGGGTACAATTGAAAACATACAAACCCTTACGTCAACACTCGCGAGAGGAGTTTTCTATGTCCTTCCATACAGTTATCCTTGTTGGCAACGTAGGACGCGACCCGGAAATGCGCTATACGCCAACCGGTCAGGCGATTACCTCTTTTTCTGTCGCTACGAATCGTCAGTACGTGAACAACAACGGCGAGACCGTCAAAGAGACCGTTTGGTTTCGCGTCTCCGTCTGGGGTAAGCAGGCAGAATCGTGCAATCAGTATCTGAGAAAGGGCACACGAGTCTTGGTAGAGGGACGGTTGACCCCCAATCCAAACACCGGCGGGCCACGTATCTGGACTGGACAAGACGGTCAACCGCGCGCGTCCTTCGAGATTACCGCACAAGTCGTGCGTTTCTTGTCCTCGCGTGCAGAGGAAGAGGGCGGAATAGGCGCTGCGCCGCTGGAGGAGGAAACCACCCTGGTTGACGAGGAGGATATTCCCTTTTAATTCTAACTACTGAGGTGTTTCTTATGGCTCTTTCCCCTCCTCCTCGTTCCCAACCGCCGGTCGCCGGCTTGCCTATCGAGATGGCGTCAGACCTCCAGCCTATCTACGCCAATCTGGTGCGGATCGCCCATTCGACCACAGATTTTGTTCTTGATTTTGCCCGTTTTCTCCCTGGTGAAAGTAAGGCTTCGGTGATGGCGCGCGTGGTGCTCTCACCGCTGGCGGCCAAACTGCTGTTGCGCGCCCTGACCGAAAACATCAGCCGCTATGAAAACACCTTCGGTGTCATTGCCATCCCTATGATGGACACGGCATCGCTGACCGATAATTTGTTCCGACCACCACATCCCCCCGAAGGGCCTCCGGCAGACACCGAACCCCCCTCCGAGCCTACACAAAACCCACCGCAAGAGCCTGATGGATAATTCCTGCTATGCACAAACTGGAAGAGATCGCGGAGCAAATTCGCCAAACTTTCGAGAGACAAAACGCGCGCCGCGACCGCGCGCTCGCGCAAGCGCGCCAGTTGACACGCGCTTGCGCGCTGGCCATCCGCGCCGCCCACCGCGACGAAATCGAGACGATGCACCGTTACCTGGAAGAATCGCACGCGCTGGCCGACTCGCTGTACGTTGACCTAAGCGAATTTCCGGACTTGTATTATGATGGCTACACGCAAGACGCGCTAAAGGAATTTGCGGAAGCCAGCATCACCTGTGCCATTCTGTTCCATCAACCTTTGCCTTCACCAGACGACCTGCATGTCCTCCCCGCGACGTACCTGAATGGCCTGGCCGAATCGGTCGGCGAAATGCGTCGTCGTTGTCTGGATATGCTTCGCCGGGACAACATCGCGGAAGCCGAGCGCCTCCTAACCCACATGGACGATATCTACGCCGTACTCGTCACTATGGATTATCCCGATGCCATCACGCTTGGCTTGCGTCGTCAAACAGACATCGTTCGCTCGCTGGTAGAGCGCACGCGCGGTGATCTTACCTTTAGTCTGCGCGGCAGGGAACTTCACCTTGCTCTTTCTCGCCTGAGCGGTCAATTGCGGGAGAATGACGCGAACGAGACTGTCCCGCCCGACTCGCCGTGGACAGATTGAAATCGCCTTGCCTCTCCGCCGATTTTCATACTATACTGGAAACGATTGCGCCGTTCTGATTCCCCACGGAGGCCAAGATGTACCTACAAGGAATTCTCGAGGTTGTCATCGGTCTGATCTTCATGTGGCTGGTGCTGAGTGTCGCTGTGATGCAGCTCATGGAATGGGTCGCAGCAGCGTTGCAATGGCGCGCCAAAACCTTGAAAGACGCCATACGTCAAATGCTTAAGGATAACCTCCTCACGGAAGCACTGTACCAACACCCGCTTATCACCAGTCTATCCCAAAAACGCAAGAACGGGAAACTTTTGCTGCCGGCCTTCATCCCGGCCGATAAATTCGCCCTAGCACTCTTCGACCTGGCCGCGACGGCAGGAACCGAGGCCTTTCCTCTGCGCCAAATCTTTGAGGCTATCGAGACCCAGCTCGAGCGTCTAGACGACCCCCTTCAGCGGAAACTGGCCCACGAAGATTGGGACGCTATCGTGAACACGGCTCGCGAATTGGCTTCCTCGTCGCTTGGCGAGGCCGCTATAGATACATTGAAAGCACGCCTACAGGAGTACCACGATCGTTATCCTGAACTACAAGAGATTCTGGATACAGCGATTCCGCAGATTCACGCCTACTATGATTCCTTGTTGGCAGAGCAACTCAAAATGGAGGCCGGTGGTCAGGCAGCCGACCTGACCCTACGTCAGATTCGCCTTGGCCTGATCGCGCTAGAGACCATGTATCCTCATTCCCAGGTGCGTCGAACCATTGGCGCCTTGCTGGCCGGCGTGGAGGAATACGTGGCGGAGGGCGAACGCGCGCTGGCAATCGCACGGAAGAACGTTGAAAAATGGTTTAATGACGCTATGGATCGACTCTCGGGCCTCTACAAACGCAAGGTGCAAAAGGCCTCCTTTTTGGCAGGATTATTGTTGGCGATCTTCCTCAATATTGATTCCATTGGCATTGCCGTTGCCCTGTGGCGTGAACCAACGCTTCGTCAGACGATTGTCATGCAAGCGGAGGCATACATTCAGCAACAGTCCCAGGGCGCAGAAGAGGAGGGAATGCCGGTGGTCAGCCCGGTTATCACGATTAAAGCCCTACAAGATCAACTCCGCGACCTGACCTTGCCGGTCGGCTGGGTCAGTGAGCCGCTCCCTCGTCAAGGCATACCTTGCGCCCCTTATTCCGCCTCTGCTTATGCGGAAGACGGCTCGCCGACCCATATCATGGGGATTCCCCTGGGTCAGGTGTGTTACCCTCTGAGGAACGTCCCGCCGCTCAATGCAGAACAGTGGGTAGGATGGCTGGTAAAAGCGCTGGGGATGGTTCTGAGCGGCGCGGCCGCGGCGCAGGGCGCGCCATTCTGGTTTGACATCCTAAAGAAATTCGTCAATATTCGCAGCAGCGGTCCAAAGCCAGACGAAAAGTAACTGCTCCCATGTCGCTACAGGATACGTATTATCAATCGGCATTGAACGACTTTCAGAACGCGCGCCGCAAAGCCGCCTTACGTGAACTGGTAGCGCGCCTGACCGGCAAACCGAATGAATTACTCTCCTACGATGACGTCGCGCAGAAACTGCGGTTGCATGTTCGCAGCGAACGCGGCATTCAAGAAATCCCTCTTGACGCCATCGTGGGAAGCGTAGGACGTTATAGCGATTTCACGCGCGATTTTCTCCCTCGCAAGGACGAAAATCAACGCCGCTGGGTGCAAGTCAGGGCGATGATGGAAAATCCCTCCGGCGGCGGCATTCCTCCTATTGACGTTTACAAAGTAGGCGAAGTGTACTTCGTCCTGGATGGCAATCACCGCGTCTCGGCTGCGCGGCAGGCCGGTTTCAAGACCATCGAGGCACATGTGATCGAGGTCCAGACGGATGTCCCTCTCACGCCCGAGGTCAGCCCGGATGATCTGATCATCAAGGCCGAATATGCCAATTTCCTGGAAAAGACAGGCCTCAAACGTTTGCGTCCAGAAGCCGATTTGAGCGTTTCTGTGCCAGGGCAGTATCAAAAACTGCTCGAACACATTGAAGTCCATCGGTACTTCATGGGCATTGATTTCCAACGCGAGATTAGCTGGGAGGAAGCCGTTGCACACTGGTACGACGCCGTCTATCTGCCGGTCATCGAACCGATTCGCGAGCACGGCCTGCTACGCTGGTTTCCCGGGCGCACCGAAACCGACCTCTACTTATGGGTGGCCGAGCATCGCGCGGAACTGGAGAGCGAAACCGGCTGGTCCATCCGTCCCGAGGCTGCCGCGCTCGAACTGGCCGCGCGCGAAAACCCACGCCTGGAAGATCTGGAGGCGCAGACCGGCCAGTATCGCTTGGAAAAAATGGTAGATCGTTACCTCGACCACTTGTTCCGCGATATTCTCGTGCTTATCACAGGCGCCGAGGAAGGATGGCAGGCTCTCGAACAAGCCCTTCACATTGCTCAGCTGGAAAACGCTACCCTGCATGGTCTGCACATCGTTTCCCGTCGTGGCAAGCCCGACGAGGCAAAAACAACCGCGATTCAGAATCGCTTCCATCAGCGTTGTCAGGAGACCGGCGTAGGGGGCAATTTGGCCATCGCCGCCGGCGAAGTCGCGGAAGTCGTTCGACAACGCGCCCTGTTGACGGATTTAGTTGTCCTAAATGTAGCACATCCCCCTTTGTCCGGTCTCTCCGCCCTGCGCTCCGGCCTGCGCACGATACTGCGCAAAGCCGCCCGACCCGTTCTGGCCGTGCCGGGCGTAGTCAGTCCAATGGATAGGGTATTGCTGGCCTTTGACGGCAGCGAGAACGCCCGCGAGGCACTCTTTGTCGCCGCGTATCTGGCCGAAACGTGGAAAGTCGAGTTGACCGTTCTGACGGCCACAGACGGCGGGCGAATTCCGGCTTCCGTACAAGATTACGCCCGCGCCTATCTGGAACTCCATGAAATTCAAGCTCACTATATCCTCAGCGAGGGCGCGAAGACAGTGCTCCCGCGCCTGGTCAATGAGCACGGCGTCAACCTCGTGATCATGGGCAGTTACGGCGGCCCAACCTGGCGGGAACTTTTGTTGGATAGCGCGGTCAACTTCATGCTTCGAGAAGCACGTTGCCCCTCACTAATTTGCCATTAACCCTATCCCGATGCTCCTTCGTCCTATACACGCCGCTGTACCATGACAAACTCCAAACGCTGGATCCTCGCTCCCCCTCTTCCACCTTCTGCTCAGGAAGCGCTTGCCGCCTTTCCACCTATATTGCGGCAGTTACTCTACAATCGTGGCTACGCCACAGAGGCAGCCGCCCGCGCCTACTTGCAGGCCCAGCCGCCTTTCGACGCCGACCCCTTCCACATGGCAGGCATGGAACAGGCCGTGGAACGAATCCGGCGCGCGATTCGTTTTGCCGAGCCGATCGCGATCTACGGAGACTACGATGTTGACGGCGTCACGGCCACGGTTTTGCTGATGCAGGTCATGCAAGCCTTAAACGCAAACGCTCGTCCTTACATTCCAAATCGCTTCGAGGATGGATATGGGCTGAATAAGGAGGCGTTGGCCGCACTGCAAGCCGATGGGACAAAACTGGTTATCACCGTGGATTGCGGCATTCGTTCTCACGAGGAGGCTGTTTACGCGCGCCAGATAGGGTTGGATCTTATCATTACCGATCACCACACTCCCGGCAACACCTTGCCCTGCGCCATAGCCGTCCTCAATCCGAAACAGCCTGATGACCCCTATCCGGAAAAAGATCTCGCCGGCGTGGGCATTGCCTACAAACTTGCCCAGGCACTTCTTGCAAGACAAAATCGCTTGCCGGGGTTGGAGGTAGAACGTCTACTCGACTTGGTGGCCTTGGGCACGGTGGCCGATTTAGCGCCGTTGACAGGCGAAAACCGCGCGCTTGTCCGTCAGGGGCTGCGAGAGATTGCACAGACACAGCGGCAGGGCTTATTCTCATTAGCGGCTGTCGCGGAGATACCGCTGGCGCGCGTCAACGCCACGACCATCGGATACATTCTTGGCCCCCGTCTTAATGCTGCCGGGCGACTCGATACTGCCCTGGCAGCCTACGAGTTGCTAGCGACCTCGAATCCCCAGCGCGCCGCCGAACTTGCTCAGCAACTCCACCTCCAAAACCGTCAACGCCAGGAACTGACTCGCAAGATACAGGAAGAGGCCGAAGCCCTTGCGCTGGCGGAAGATCCCCAATCGCTCCTCCTCTTTGCCGTTCACCCCGAATTCAACCCCGGCGTTGTAGGATTGGCCGCCGCCCGGCTGGCGGAGAAGTTTTACCGCCCGGCCGTCGTTGGCCAGATTGCTACAGAGACGACTCGCTGTTCCTGCCGCTCTATACCGGAATTCCATATCACTCAGGCCCTCGACCAATGCAAAGACCTATTAGTGCGGCACGGCGGTCACGCCTCAGCTGCCGGCTTTACGGTCCACAACAAGAACCTGCCCACTCTCCGAGAGCGGTTGAAGGCGATTGCCCAGGAACAACTTAGCAGTCAAGAACTCAGACAAACGCTCTACGCCGATGCCGAACTTTCGCTCGCCGATTTGCGGCCAGAACTCTTGAAACAGATCGAGCACTTGCAACCAACCGGTTACGGCAATCCGGAAGCCGTCTTCATCACGCGCAACGTGCGCGTTGCACGCGCGCGGCCGGTTGGCGCGGAGGGGAAGCACCTGAAACTCACCGTCACCGACGGCTGGCTGACCTTTGACGCGATCGGTTTCCAGATGGGGCACCTCGCCTCGCAACTGCCCGCGCAGGTGGACATCCTATACACGTTCGAGATCAACGAGTACAACGGGAAACAATCCCTGCAACTCAACCTGCGCGATCTCCGGCCGGCGATGTAGATTCGCTGCCGGCCACACGGCAACGCCGAATTCCGCCCCTTGCACGTGACCCGGTTGCCGCCTTGATCAGAAAAACTCTTTTCTTGCAACCTAGACCGTAAAAGCAACCCCATTTCAGACGTTTTTTGAACAAACCCCTATAGAACATCCCTGCCCGGCATCCAGGCAAATTGCGCGAATCGCTCAACCTCGGTAAAATTAGGGCAGGAGGAAGACCAATGCAACGCACCAAGACACCAGATATCGTAGTCGAAGCGGTGCGATATGCGCCGGAAGGACAGATTGAGTTCGTGCGCGCCTACGAACGGCGCGGCAATGTCTGGTCAGATTGTTTGCTCCTTTCGCGCGCGCAACTGCTGGAGCGGCTGAAACAAGGGCAAACCGCTCTCGTCGGACGACGCCGGCTGTACTATGGAAGCGATTTTGAACTTGGCGCCCCCATAAGGTTAATAGGCCAGCCAATCGTTCTAGATGGTCAGTCCACCGAGAGAGATAACCTGCCGGGAGTTCCACTCCTATGAACGAAAGGTTTCCTCCGCGAACACCATGAAACTGATTGACCACACCCCTTTCTTTAAAGACGGTCAAATCAGCGCGACCGATCGTCTGAAAGCCATATGGAAATATGGGGTCTCTTGGGTGAAAGAGGTGGAGGCCCAACAGGTTGTCATCGAGGCGTTGGAGAAAGGCCTGGCGCGCGGCTACACGCTTCTGCGCAATGTTACCTTGCCTGGTCTGGACATCGAGATACCGCTGATTCTCATCGGCCCGACGGGGATTTATGTCTTGTACGTCACTCCATTGCGTGGAACCTACCGCGCGCGAGGAGAAGAATGGGGTCCTATCGAAGGCGAGAGTTTTCGTCCGGCGCGGGTTAACCTACTGCGCCGCGTCGCGCGTCTGGGGCGCGCGGTGCAGGTGTACCTGCAAAAACAAGGGCTGACGGACCTGCCGCCGGTGGAAGCCGTTTTGCTGTGCGCCGACCACGGCTTGATTATCGAAAGCGTCCGCCCAATCGTACGAGTCGTCCAACGCGATGCGCTGGAGCGTTTTGCTATTTCCATCTCGCAGGCGCGTGTTGTATTGGGAGCTGACCGGATTCAACACATAATTAACCGCATTCTGAATCCACTGCCGCCTCAGGCGCAGCGCCCACAAAGGCAAGCTCCGTCCGCCGGCCCCTCCCCCTCTCCGGCGCAGGAAGCCGAACCGTATGTGCCTCCTTTCGCCCTCCCGCCTGAACTGCAAGCCAGAGTTGAGGCCAAATCATCGTCATCGGCACATCGAGAAACACCGGCCACATTTCCCCCCGATCGCTTCCCGGAGCAACCGCCGGCAGGGGCCGAGGCGCAATCCTTCCCAGGCGCTGAGACGGGCGTCTCGAACTTGGAGTTTGGCTTTCGCTTTGAGGAGGAACAGCCGGCGGCGCATCCCCCTCCCGCCTCCCCAGGCAAGTCACCATCCTCGCCGATCCATCCGACGGCAAGATCGGCGACAGGAACGATCGCGCGGTCCGCGTCCGCCTCTCGCAGCCGTCTAACCAGACGCCGCAGCCTGACAGGAAAACAGATTGCGGTCTTGATTCTTCTGGCGTTGGCCCAGTGTGTTATCCTCGTTGTCGCCATATCCTTATGGCAATCTTACTTCTTGACCCCCTGACAACAAAGATGACCGGCTGCATCCTTTCCGGTCAAAGGGGAGATAGCCCGTCACGCCGAATCCTCGATTGTGGGGTGCCCCTTTGGAGATTCCTTTCCTCTCGATCGTTATTCCCGTTTACAACGAAGAAAAACGCCTGCCGCTCGCCCTGGAGCAGGTGATGGCTTTCCTGCGCGCCCAGAGTTACCCGGCCGAAGTCATTGTCGTGGATAATGGCAGCACCGATCGCACGTTGGCGATAGCCTGCAACTATCTTTCCAGCCATCCTCTCCTGCGTATTCTTCACGAAGACCAGCGCGGCAAGGGACGCGCGGTACGCAAGGGCATGCTGGCAGCACACGGCCTATATCGTTTTGCCGCTGATGTGGACTTTTCCATGCCGGTGGAAGAAATCAACCGCTTCCTGCCGCCTCAATGTTCCGCGGATATTGCCATCGCCTCTCGTGAGGCGCCAGGGGCGATCCGCTACAACGAACCTCTCTATCGCCACCTCAGTGGGCGAATCTTTAATCTTTTGATTCGTCTCTTGCTTTTGCCCGGCTTGCATGATACCCAATGTGGCTTCAAATGCTTTCGCGCAGAGGTGGCCAAAGATCTTTTCTCCGCTCAGACGTTGAACGGTTGGACGTTTGACGTGGAGATTCTGGCGATTGCCCGTCGGCGCCGCTACTCCATCGTCGAGCTGCCCATTCCCTGGTACTTTAATGCCGATAGCCGCGTCAAGGTTCTGCGCGATTCCTGGAGCATGTTCCTCGATTTGTTGATTATCCGTCGCAACCTGCGCTTGGGGATGTATGACCGGCGCGAGTAATCGCCCAACACTGGTTTGGGAACAATCGCTCTGGGAGGCCGGCTTTCACTACCTGGCCGGCGTAGACGAGGCCGGCCGGGGAGCACTGGCCGGCCCGGTGGCAGCCGCGGCAGTGATCTTGCCGGCCGAGACTTCGGTCGTACAGGAATTGGCGGGGGTATGCGATTCCAAACAGATGACCCCAGAGGAGCGAGCATACTGGGCGCCTCGCATTCGCCAAATGTGCTTGGCCTGGGGAGTGGGATTCGCTTCAGCCGACGAGGTTGATGCACTCGGCATTGTCGGCGCTGTCTGTTTGGCTGCCCGGCGCGCCCTGGAATCTTTATCGCGAACCCCCGATTGGCTCATTACCGATTATCTTCTCCTGCGCGAAGTTGACTTGCCGCAGACAGCGCTTGTCAAAGGCGATCAACAGAGTCTGAGCACAGCGGCGGCGTCTGTCCTGGCAAAAACCAGTCGCGATGCTCTGTTGCGCGAATTAGACAGGCAATACCCCGGCTATGGCTTTGCCCGTCATAAGGGCTATGGCACCCCGGCTCATCGCGCTGCGATTCAACGCCTGGGTCTTTGTCCCCTCCATCGTCGCTCGTTTACGCATCCCCCAGAGAACCCGCAGGCCCAGGCGGCTCGGCAGCAATGATAGACAAAATTCTGTGTTTTTTCGTGGATGCCAGAGCACAGAATGGCCCGCGTATCCCTATAGTTCCTGGTTAGCGCGTACTAAGGAGACCAGGCCGGTCGGCTCAGTGGATTCGCCAATGAAGCCATAGGGAGTGATTGGGAGATAGCGGGATGGAGTGATTTCGGCGTGCATTTCGCCCCGAGGGGCGTATGCGCGGCAGAGGGCGACTGCGCCGCTTTCCAGCCAAGGGCGTCGCCGAGGAAGCACTTTGTTGTCACGTTGCACGATGGGAGGAGGCCGTCGAGAGAAGCGCGCCTCCCGTCCGCGAGCACCCGGGTTAGGCCGATATTCAAGTCCACGATGTAGGTGATAGTTTGCCCGTCCGCGGTTTGCCGGATCCGGGCGCCAAGCCCATCCTACGCGGAGGAGTATCCAACAGCTTCCTGATCGTCCTAAACTTCGGACAAACGGCTTTAGAAGTTTTTGGCAGTGAATTTTGCGCATTACAGGCAGCAAGCGTCCGAACTCACGTCCGAACCTCAATGCGTCAGGCTTGTCAAACTGCCAGGAGTATGCTACAATGAATTCACCATGTCCAGACCAGCCCTCGTACACCATCGTACTCGCCCGCCGGCTGCCATACCGGCTAGGGTTGTTTGGGGCTGAGTTAGGATTGGATCAGTGCGCCCAACGCTCCTCCGGTATGGAGGAGCGTTCTTTGTTACCTTTGCTCACCGAAATCTCGGAAGGCCTCTTCCCTTTGTTTTCCGCATCGTGTGCTTCATAAACAGGAGAGGAAGCTATGAGTCATCCGGAAATCCGCCTGGCACTCCCAAGCAAAGGCATATTGAGCGATCCTTCCCTGGAATTGCTCGCTCACGCTGGCTTGGCTGTGCACCGCCCCAACCCGCGTCAGTATAAGGCAACCATACCTACCATCCCTGGCCTAACCGTGCTCTTCCAGCGCGCCGGCGACATCGTCGTCGGGGTGCGTAGCGGCAGTCTGGACTTTGGCATCACCGGCGGCGATATGCTGGCCGAGAAAGGCGGCGACAATGGGCATATCATTACCCTTCACCCCGCGCTGGGCTTTGGTCACTGTACGCTCAACGTCATCGCGCCGGAAGCCTGGGAACAGGTCAACACGATGGACGACTTGCGAACGTTGCAGGAGCGGTGGCAACGCCCTCTGCGTGTGGCGACGAAATTTCCCATCCTCACCCGCAACTTCTTCGCTAGGCGCGGCATTGACGCCGTCGAACTCATCTCCGCCGAAGGGACGCTCGAAATCGCGCCGGCGATCGGCTATGCCGACCTCATCACCGACCTGGTCTCGACCGGCACGACGTTGCACGACAATCGTCTGAAGAAACTCGAAGATGGCCAGATTCTGGCTTCGCAGGCCTGCCTCATCGCCAACAAAGCTCGCTTGAAGAGCGATCCGACCGCCCTGGCCATGGCGCGACAGTTGCTGGAGTTTATCGTCGCTCACTTGCGCGCCAGCGAGGCAGTTTCGGTCTTCGTCAACATACGCGGCGATTCGCCGGAGAGCATCGCCGCCCGCATGTTCACTCACCCGCTTATCGGCGGATTGCAGGGGCCCACACTCTCGCCGGTCGTCACACGCAGCGGTGAGAAATGGTACGCCGCCCACCTCATTGTCCGCCGCCAACAACTGGCACAAGCCATCGCTCAACTGCGTGATGTAGGCGGCAGCGACATCGTCGTCACGCCTGTCACGTACATTTTCGAGGAGGAGCCGGAGGAATACCGCAACATGCTCGCTCAATTGGAGGCCGATTAATGGAAATCTACGACGTCCAAACCGCCCGTCAGACCATCCTTAAGCGACAACCGCTTCTTGCGCTAGACTATCCGCCGGCTACACTCGCACGGACAGCAGAACTGTTCGGCGCCGGCGTGACTCCGCCCCAGGCAGTCGCGCAAATCCTAGCCTCGGTGCGGGACGAAGGCGACGCCGCGCTACACCATTGGAGCAAACTCCTCGACCGGGTTGACCTGAGCGATTTCCGCATCCCCCAGAGCGAATCGGACGCCGCGCTTCGCGCGCTTTCCCCTGACCTGCTCTCCGCCCTGCAAATCGCTGCCGATCGCATTCGCTCCTTCCATGAACTGCAACCAATCCCCAATTGGGAAAGCGAAGCAATGGGCGGACGGCTCGGTCAACGGTTCACGCCTGTCGAACGTGTCGGCGTGTACGTGCCGGGCGGCACCGCTCCTTTGCCGTCCTCGCTGCTCATGGCGGTCATCCCGGCTCAGGTGGCAGGAGTGAAGGAAATCATTGTGGCGACCCCTCCCACGCAGTTGCCGGAGATGGCTCGTGGAGCGAACAACAGGCAACGGCCTACTGTCAACTCCGTGATTCTGGCCGCTTGCTCCCTGTGCGGAATCGGCGAAATCTATGCCCTCGGCGGCGCGCAGGCCATTGCTGCCATGGCCTTCGGCACCGAAAGTGTACCGCGCGTGGATAAGATCGTTGGTGCCGGCAATCTGTTCGTGACGCTCGCGAAACAGCAGGTCTATGGCATTGTCGGTCTGGACGGGCTGGCCGGCCCGACCGAAACTGTGGTCATTGCGGATGATACGGCCAATCCGGCCTGGGTGGCCGCCGACCTGCTCGCCCAGGCCGAACACGACGTTCTTGCCACAGCCATCCTGTTCACGCCTAGCGAGAAGCTGGCGCACGCCGTGCAGGACGAAGTTAACCGCCAGGCGACAGCCCTCTCTCGCGCGGCCATCATTGCCCAGTCGCTGGAGGGACGCAGCGGAATCGTCCTCACCCCCGACCTGGAAACCGCCGCCGCGCTGGCGAGCGAATACGCCCCCGAACATCTCTGTATTGCCACGCGCGACCCACAGGCCGTCGCCGCGCAAGTGCACAACGCCGGCGGCCTGTTCCTCGGCGAATACTCCTTCGAGGTGCTAGGAGACTACGTCGCCGGCCCGAGCCACGTGATGCCGACCGGCGGCACGGCGCGTTTTGCCTCTCCCCTCAATGTGTTGGATTTCCTCAAGATCACCAGCATCATCGCCCTCGACACCCCCACCTGTCGCGCGCTGAGTCGACCGGCCGCCGTCATCGCCCGCGCCGAAGGCCTCACCGCCCATGCCGCCGCCGCCGATTTTCGCGCCCAGTCGTCCGGCTAAGAAAGCACCATGTTCGACCCACAGACTCTTATCCGTCCTCACATCCGCGTAATGCCGCCCTACGAGCCGATCCTGCCGTTCGAGGTGCTATCGCAGCACTTAGGCCGCGCTCCGCAGGACATCGTCAAACTGGACGCTAACGAGAATCCCTATGGAATGTTGCCGGCTATTCGCCAGGCGCTGGCACAGATGCCTTACGGCCATATCTATCCCGACCCGGAAAGTCGCGCCCTGCGCGCCGCCTTGGCGCGCTACCATGGCGTTCCCGAGGAGAACATCCTAGCCGGCGCCGGAGCAGACGAGTTGATTGACCTCATTCTTCGCCTGGTCATCCATCCTGGCGATGTCATCCTGAACTGCCCACCGACCTTCGGCATGTATGCCTTCGACGGCGATCTGAACGGCGCGCGCGTAGTGAGCGTAACGCGCCATCCCGACTTCAGCCTGGATGTAGAGGGAATCGAGCGCGCTGCCCACAAATACCGCGCAAAAGTCTTGTTCATTGCCTCGCCCAATAACCCCGATGGCAGCCTGACGCCGCGCGAGGTTATCCTGCGCTTGCTCGACCTGCCCCTGCTCGTGGTGGTGGACGAAGCGTACATTGAGTTCGCCGAAACCTCATCCCTCGTTGCCGAAGCGCCCTCCCGCTCGAATCTCATCACCCTGCGCACCTTCAGCAAGTGGGCCGGACTGGCCGGCCTGCGCGTGGGTTTTGGGGTTTTTCCCTCGGCGCTCATGCCGCATCTTTGGAAAATCAAGCAACCGTATAATGTATCCGTCGCCGCGGCAACGGCGGCCATGGCCGCCCTCGAACATGCCGAGGAGTTGCGCGCGCTGGTTCAAAGAATCATCGCCGAGCGTGAACGCCTGTTCGTCTTGCTGCAAGCCATTCCCTGGTTACATCCTTACCCCTCGCGCTCGAACTTCATCCTCTGCCGTGTCCTTGGCCGTGACGCCGTCGCGCTGAAACGCGCCCTAGCCGCGCGCGGCATCCTCGTCCGCTATTTTGATAAACCTGCTTTGCAGGATTGCATCCGCATCAGCGTAGGGAGACCGGAACACACCGACGCCCTGCTTTCCGCGTTGTCCCAGATCGCGCTGGAACGTTGACTCGTCCCAATTGGAAAGGAAAATCATGCGCACTGCCAATATTGAGCGCAAGACCAACGAGACCGAGATTCTCGTCGAGTTGAATCTAGATGGTTCTGGTCAGCATTCCATTGCTACCGACATCGGCTTCCTCGACCACATGCTGGGTCACCTCGCCGTACATGGTCTCTTCGACCTGAATGTGCGCGCCCGCGGCGATCTGCAGGTTGACCCACACCACACTGTGGAGGACGTGGCCCTCGCGCTCGGCAAAGCCCTCGACCAGGCGCTGGGCGAGCGAACGGGCATCGTCCGCATCGCGCACGCCTACGTTCCTATGGATGAAACCCTGGCTTTCGTCGCGCTCGACTTTTCGGGCCGGCCCTACGCCGTCATCGAGGCGGAGTGGAACGCGCCCGCCGTCGGCGCGCTGCCGACCAGCCTGTTCGCCCATTTCTTCGAGAGTTTCGCCATGACTGCCCGTTGCACGCTGCATGCCCGCGTCCTCTATGGCCGCGATGACCATCATAAGGCCGAGGCGCTCTTCAAGGCCTTCGCCCGCGCCCTGCGCGCCGCTGTCGCCCTTGACCCCAGGCGAGAGGGCGTCCCCAGCACGAAAGGCACGCTCACGCGCTGACGACCGACGACGGATGACGAATGATCGATACTCCTTTCCTCATCCTCCCCGCCCTCGACCTGCGCGGCGGCAAAGTGGTGCGCCTGGAGCAAGGCGACCCGGCGCGGCAAACCGTCTACGGCGACGACCCGCGCGCCTGGGCCGAACGCTGGAAAGCCGAGGGGGCAGAGTGGCTGCATGTGGTCAACCTGAGCGGCGCATTCGGCGAGGAGGCGAACGCCAATTGGAAGGCGCTGGAACGCATCCTGGATATCGGCCTGAAGGTGGAATTCGGCGGCGGTTTGCGCGAGAAAGAGTCCATTCGCGTCGCCCTCGATCTGGGTGTCGAACGCGTCTTCCTCGGCACGGCGGCTATCCAAAATCCGCCGCTGCTGGTCTGGGCACTGGAGACTTACGGCCCGCAGCGAATCGCCGGCGACATCGGCGCGCGGGATGGCAAAGTGACCGTCGCCGGCTGGCAGGAGACCACGGCGCTGACCGTGCTCGAAGCGGGAGAATTCCTTTACGCCCAGGGCGTCCGCTGGTGTGTGCTGACCGATGTCCGGCGCGACGGCGTCGGTGGCGGCCTGAACGTGGGAAGCGCGGCGGCGTTGCAATCGGCGACCGGGCTGCGCGTGGTCGCCTCGGGCGGCGTCTCCACGGTGGAGGACATCCGCCGCGCCCGCGCCGCCGGTCTGGCCGGCGTCATTATCGGCCGGGCGCTGTATGAAGAAAAACTCTCCCTGAGCGAGTGTCTGCGCCATGATTACCATCGTTGACTATCAGGCCGGCAATCTGACTTCAGTGCGGCGCGCCCTCGCCGCCCTGGGCATCTCCAGCCAAATCACCGCCGACCCGGAACTTATCCGCCGCGCCGGACGCATCATCTTCCCCGGCGTGGGCGCGGCCGGCGCAGCCATGGCTGTTCTGCGAGCGCGCGGCCTCGACGAGGCGCTGACCGAGGCCTTTCGCGCCGGAACGCCCATCCTGGGCATCTGCCTCGGCTGTCAAGTTATCCTGACCCATTCCGAGGAAGATGACGCCGATTGCCTGAACCTGATTCCCGGCCAGACGGCGCGCTTCCGCCTCGCCGACCCGGCGCTGAAGATCCCGCACATGGGTTGGAACGAAGTCGCGGTGACGAGGCCGCACCCGTTGCTGGCGCACCTGCAGCCCGGCGACCGGTTCTACTTTGTGCATTCCTACTATCCCTGGCCCGAACATCCCAACGATGTTTTTGCCGTGTGCGAGTACGGCATCACGTTCCCAGCAGCCATCGGTAGAGATAACCTCTTCGCCGTCCAGTTCCATGCCGAGAAAAGCGGGCCGCTCGGATTACAACTGTTGAAGAATTTTGCAGAGTGGGGACCGTGAATGGGTCATGCTGCCCTCCCCCTGAAAGGCAAGAAAAAGCAACCTCTCCGACGACGGTCAATCCACGAAACGGTATTTCAAGAGCGCCCACAAGGCATGGAAAGCATCCTTCGCCTTGATTTTCTTGCCGGCAGAATAATCGCGCGGATTGAACGCGATCGGCACTTCAAAAATTCGCACACGGCGCTTGAGCATCTTGGCGGTAAATTCCGGTTCGAACTCGAAACGCTGCGCGCGCAGAGTCACTCCATTCAACACAGAGCGACGAAAGACTTTATAGCCGGTTTCCATATCGCTAAGGATGTTTTTGTATAAGAGATTCGTCAGGAACGTGAGGATTCTGTTGGCTACCATGTTCCAAAACAGAATGGGACGGCGCGGCCCGCCAAGAAAACGCGAACCGTAGACGACGTCGGCAATTCCTTCCTGGATAGGGCGCAATAGAGCCGGATAATCGCGCGGATCATATTCAAGGTCAGCGTCTTGAATCAACACAACCTCGCCGGTGACAACCGCCAGGCCGCTTCGGATGGCACAGCCTTTTCCTCGATTGGCAGGATGAAAGATCACCTTGATATTCCTCTGTCCGTCTAATTCTTTCAGGATTTCGCGGGTGCCATCGGTGGAGCCATCGTCCACCACGATGATTTCCTCTGCCAGACCTGTCGCTTGCACGCGGTGGAGGATCTCTCGCACGCTATTTACTTCGTTGTACACCGGAACGATAACGGATAATTTCATAGGTAAGATTATACCTGAATGTTGCCGAGACGTGAATCTATAGTATAATATTTTTACCGGGGATGACAGGCTTCGACGGAAGAGGCTGGTCCCGGAATGCGAGCCGAGAGGCGCCGAACTCGAAAAATCAGCGCGACCAAAAAGTGCCAACCGCACTTCCTATGCTGCGATGCCGCTCGCTGCGTAAGCAGGAGAGAGCAGAAGCAGTCGGTCTCCCATAGAGAGGCCGCGTCCCTTCTCCCCGCTCTCTGCCCGGCGGAGAGTGTGGGCGTGAGAAAGGCGGAGTGCCGCGCACGATGCCACTACCTGCGCGAAAGAGGGCTTTCGGGTCCAAGTGGCTGGCCGCCGGCGTGTTTTGTCGGCTTGAACATCCGGCGGTGAGCATTTGCAACCGACTACGCTCGTAGAGTTCCGAGGGCCGAGTCTTTCGGACGCGGGTTCGATTCCCGCCAT
>FMSI01034835.1_pt1 | contig 18754 bp, 17 predicted proteins | sample 1504471 | NCBI WGS metagenome assembly FMSI01 (sample SAMEA4475357, study PRJEB15587) | soil metagenome | biome: Soil; feature: Field | place: India | collected 2015-03-11 | depth 0 m
AAAAAAAAATGCCCACGAAAACGTGGGCATTTAGAAAAAATTCAAAATTTTACTTTCCTTTTTCGCTTAAGAATGATTCTTTCAACCCAATAAGAATTTTTTCGCTAATTTCTTCTGCTATCATCTTTTTGACATGATCGTCGCTTGTAAGATAATCAGAAATAGCACGTTCAACACGGGACTTGATAATTTCGGCAGATTGTCCAATTAAGACTGTGGTTAATTGATGGATATCGTATTGTTGGGTGCGAAGAGCTTCCAACTGGCTTTTGTTTGCATCTTCCATTTTTTTCAACATACGGTCCATTCGTTCTTCTTCTTCTGTATAAATCAAAGTAATTGACAGCAAAGCCAACATGGTAAATTCAAGAAAGATGGCAAGCAAAATAAAGGAGGGTTTGGTTGCGGGGATAAATTTCAACCCTCGAATACCAACTGCAACAATTAGAAATGCAGCACCGCCATAGGCAAGACCTGTAACATTGTTGGAATATTTCTCGGTAAAATGGTGTGCCATGTACAATCTCAACCCTTTGAAAACAAGGAAATGATTTCGTCGCCAGAGCAAACCGTCTTTGGTATCTTCAATTTCCTTCAAAACGAAATCAGAGAAATAGTCCTTTATTCTACTATAAAGATTGATATTTCTAAACTTGACTACATCCGTGGTGTCATCAAAAATATCTTCAAAACGCAGTGATTGACGAGGAGAGGACATTTCTTCGCCAATGGTTCTTTCCCACACTATTCTAAATGCCTTTTCGACTTCATCCCTATCTTTTTGAATCAAAATATCATCGGGCATAACAAGAAGTTCAACAACCTCTTCTGGAAAGCCAGTTTGAAGTCGAATCTTTGTTTTAGTATTATCTATTTGACGGTCGAAAAGCAAAGCCATAAAGCCAAAATTGGTTGGAAAAACCATTGTAAGAAAGATAGTAACAAGAAAAGCAAGGTCCAATGCAAGAATTGAAAAGGCAAGCTCAGGGTCCAAAATAATGGCATTTTCCCCTATTACCTCGGATTTCACAAAGAATTGAAGTGATTCTTTAACATATCCGTGCTCGCGTTCGTTTCTTGGTTCAAAAGTAAAATCAAAAATAAATTCCTTATTAATCAAATCCTTGCTGATTTCAACCGAACCATGTTTTATAATTTCTTCGGCTTTTTCTTTAGTGGTAGATGCCCAAACAAGGTCTTGGAATTTTACAAAACCAATTTTTTCCAATTTGTCACCGCTTGGTTTAAACAAAGGTACAACAAACTGCGCGGTTCCCCAAGGAATAAAATATCGGAAACAGACGAAAAAGAAAAATACTAATAAAGCCACAAAGATAATCACTTGTGTCGGTCCCAACTTTTTTTGTTGTTGAGTACCCAAAGCTTTTCGAGTTTTTGGTTTTGCAGTCATTAAAATCCCTCAAAGTTTAAAAAACATACTTTTTTTCTAATTTCAAAAACTATCAATTTGTTAGGTAACAATTAAAATGTAAAAACAAAATTAAAAAATAAATAATATTGAGCAATAATTTTTTTTATGAATTTTTTGTCAAATTTTTAAATTCCGCTTTGTAGTTTTAAAATTGACAAATTTTCTCCTTTAAATTCATTAATTTTGTGTATGCGAGTAAAAACAATTAAAGCAAATGTGAATTTGGAGAAAGGCACCATTCGCGGTGGCTCCTTTCTTTCTTTTTCCATTCTGAAATCTTTACTTCTTTGTTGCTTGAATCTTTCCTATTACTCTTCTTTCTAATATCCTGTAAATTGTCATTGGTTTTTAATTAGGAGGTTATGCTATGTCCAAATTGTCATTATCTTACAAACAAAAGTATTTTGTAGAAAGTACAAATGTTCTAAGCACTTTGAAAGCTCATATGCTTATCGACGGTTACAACTTTGTAACCGATTTGACCGAAAGTACTCCATCATTCTTTGTAGACAAGATTAGTGGGAAAAAGTACTTAGATTTATTTACTTGTTTTGCGTCCTTGCCTTTGGGACTTAACCACCCCAAGATGTTAGAGGAAGATTTTCTGGAATATTTGAAATTTGTAGCAATAAACAAACCATCAAACTCAGATATTTACACTGAAGAGATGGCAACCTTTGTAAAAACCTTTTTCAAAACTGCTGTTCCAAAACATTTCAAATATGTTTTTTTCATCGAAGGTGGAGCCTTGGCAGTCGAAAATGCTCTAAAAGCAGCTTTCGACTGGAAGGTACGGAAAAACTTTCTTAAAGGTATTCAGCAAGAAAAGGGGCACAAAATAATCCATTTTCGCGAAGCTTTTCATGGACGCTCTGGTTACACTATGAGTTTAACCAATACAGATCCAACCAAGACAAAGTACTATCCGAAGTTTAACGATTGGCCAAGAATAATTAACCCCAAAATGTCATTTCCATTCATTGACAAAAATGTAGAACAAACATTGGCGTGGGAAAAGCAAGCAGAAGAAGAAATTAAGAAAGCCTTCTTGGAAAATCCAGATGATATAGCCGCAATTATTATCGAACCAATTCAAGGAGAGGGGGGAGACAATCACTTTAGACCCGAATTTCTGCAGAGTCTTCGCCAACTTGCCGATGAAAATGATTGCTTATTAATCTTCGATGAAATTCAAACTGGTGTAGGAATTACTGGTACAATGTGGGCACATGAACAAATGAACGTTCAACCAGATATCATGGCTTTTGGAAAGAAAATGCAAGTTTGTGGAATACTTGTTGGAAGCAAAATAGACGAAGTCGAAGAAAATGTTTTCAAGATTTCCAGCAGAATTAACTCCACTTGGGGCGGTAATCTTGTAGACATGGTCCGAGCCACACGATATCTTGAAATAATTGAGGAGGATAATCTACTAGAAAACGTACAAGTAATGGGAACTTACTTAATGGAAAAGTTAGAAGGGTTGGGCCTAGAGTTTCCAAGGTGGGTAAGTAACATTCGGGGAAGAGGATTATTTTGTGCCTTCGATTTACCATCAAACGAAATACGCAACAAGTTTCGCAAAATAGCTGAGAACAATGGGCTTTTGATATTAGGTTCCGGAATTAAATCTATAAGGTTTAGGCCATCGCTTTGCATTACACACCAGGAAATTGACCATGGAATTGAAATTATCCGTAAAATACTTTTTGAACTCCAAAAAAGTCAAAATTGAAAGTTCGATTTTTTTTCAAAAAAAGGAAGTGAACTGAGGAACTAACCTTGGTTCACTTCTTTATCATTTATTTTTGAGAAAAAAATTTCACATGAATCTGCAATTAATTGATTAATTATTCCAACCTCCCCCCATTTAAAATCTAATGTGGTGATTATTTTAAAACCTACGCTGCCAACCGACCAATTTCCAATTTTTGATTCTTTAATATTTCCTATTTTTTGTTATTTCTTTAGCCTAACATTGTTTTATTAAAAGGAATTTAGCAAAGAGTTTTGAGCTTAATTCTCTTTCCCTACCATTATTTCAGCCATAGTAATATGTGTAAATAGGCCACATTACAAAGTTATCCATACTTTTAGGATATTTATGAAAAAAATGATAAATTCAAAAAATTTGGATTATGGGTAAAAATGAACATCTTTGCTGATATTCAAAGAGTTTTGATGTGAAAAAAAAACTAAATTAAAGATATTCAACTAAAATTGAAAAATAGAGTTTAACTTCAAGTAAGTAGCATGGTAAAAAAAGCTTGTTAATTATTCTCAATAAATTTATTTCCCTCAATCCAAACAGACTGAACATTGTTTACCCCAAAGTGATAAAAAATTTCGGCATAGTTTCTACAATTGAAAACAACGAAAGTAGCATTTTTTCCAACTTCAAGGGAACCAACCAAACCTGCAATTTCAAGAGAATGAGCACCATTAATTGTGGAGGCAACCAAAGCTTGCTCACACGATAAACCTAAATTTACAACTGCTAATGACAATATTATTTGCATATTTTCGGTAAAACAAGAACCAGGATTAAAATCAGAAGCAAGTGCAATAGGTACTTCGTTTTCAAGTATTTTTCTAGCGGGTGCATAAGGCATACGTAAAAAGTACGAGGTACCCGGAAGAAGGGTAGCAATTGTTCCTGACTTTTTCATAGCATTAATACTTGAATCGGAGACAAAAATCAAATGGTCCGCGGAAACCGCACCGAATGAAGCAGCAAACTCAGCCGCACCAACATCTGCAAGTTCATCTGCATGCACACGTAAATTCAAACCACATTCGAAAGCCATTTTGAAAATTTTCTCCGCCTGCTCAAAAGTAAAATAACCTTCGTCTACAAAACAATCACAATATTTTGCTAAATTCATTTCAGCCACTTTCGGAATCATTTCGTTGCAAATCAACTCAACATAGGCATCTGGATCGGATTTATATTCTGGAGGAAAATCGTGAGCCCCTAAAAATGTAGGAACAATACATATTGGAAAATTCTGAGACAGCTTTTCAATTACTTTTAGAATTTTAATTTCGTTTGGGGTGTCAAGCCCATAACCACTTTTAATTTCTACTGCTATGGTTCCATGCCTTATTGCATTGAAAAGATACTTGTATGCAATTTCGAAAAGTTCATCTTCAGAAGCTTTGCGTACGGCTTTAACAGTTGAGATAATTCCGCCACCTTCTTCTGCAATTTGCCGATAAGTTGCCCCACCCATTCTTTTGGCAAATTCATCTGATCTATCCCCAGCAAAAACTAGATGAGTATGAGAATCGACAAAACCGGGAATAATTGTTTTTCCTTTCAAGGAAAGAACTTTATCGGGAACAACTTCGTTGGTTTGAAGTTTTACCTCGGCTTCTTCAGTAGTACCAATCCAAAGTAAATTTTTGTCGAAAAATAAGGCACCATTTTTAATCTCTCCCACATCACTTATCAATTTTCCTTTTCGAGGTTCTCCATTATTTCCCGAAATGGTTACTAAAGAAGAGATGTCTTTAATTAGGATTTTCATAAAAATTCCATTTATATTAAAACATTATCTTCTGGGTTATTTTTCAACATTTCCACACATTTTTTTACTTTTTGTACTTCTTTTTTAGGGCAAACAAGTACAGCATCATCTGTGGTAACAACAACAACATCGTTCATTCCTATGAGACAGACTTTAATTTTACCCAATTTCGATTGATTAAATACAATTGAATTATTTGAGTCAAGAAGCAAATTGTTACCAATGTTAACATTCCCAAATTCATCATGTTTTTTTGTCCTATCTAATGCATCCCAAGAGCCTATATCATCCCAATCAAAAAATGATTTCACTAAAACAATGTTGTTTGTTTTTTCCATCAAAGCATAATCAATTGAAATGTCGGGGAAAGACTTGTAAATTGGTTCAACGTCTTTCAAAAAATGGTCGATACAAGAGAAATAAGTACTATTTCGTTCAAAGACTTCTTTTAAGGATTGAATTTTCTGGAAAATTTCTGGCATGTGAACTTTAGCTTCGTTTAAAAATGTATCTAACCTCCAAAAGAACATTCCACTATTCCAGAAGTAGTTGCCCAACTCAAGATAGTGTTTTGCCTTTTCGAGTGTTGGCTTTTCATGAAAACAAAGAACATCGAAAATAAATTTATGATCGAAATCGGATGACTTTTTGACCTCAATATAGCCAAATGCTGTATCCGGACGCGAGGGGACTATTCCTATAGTCGCAATTTTATTTTGATTGGAAACCGAGCCGAAAGCAAGGTTTACTGACTTTTGGAAACCTTCAAGAGGGTCTATTTTCTGGTCGGACGTAAAGACCCCAATCAACAATTGGTTTTCTTTATATTGTAAACCATATTTAGCTAAAATAAAACTCATTGCATAAGCAAGCGCAGGAGCAGTATTCTTTTTCAAAGGCTCTGGAATAATATTTCCAGGAGGTAGAAAATTAAGAACCATTTTTATTGGTTCAAATGTTGTGACGTTTGTAAATACAAAAATGTCGTTAATGGAAATAAATGAGGAAATTCTTTCTATTGCCTCCTCAATCAGAGTCTTTTCAGTATTTAATGGAAGGAGTTGCTTGGGTCTTTGGCATCTACTAATTGGCCAAAACCTTTCACCACTTCCACCAGCAAGAATAATTGCAACCTTTTTCATATTTAGTTTTACTTTACATGTAAACAAAAATAATTTTCTTTGAATTTTGTCTTTTTGAAAGAATTAAAATATTTAATTTTCATTATGAGACAAAGTAATTTAAAAATAAAATCTAAAGAAATCATTATTGATTTGACTGAAAGAGAAAAGTTAGTACTCCGGTCAATTGTGCAATTGCATATTTCCACAGCCCAACCCATTGGTTCCCGGCTTTTATCGAAGCACCTAGAAAATAAATTAAAATTGAGCCCTGCTACAATTCGCAACATTATGTGCGAACTTGAAGATAAAGAACTTTTACAGCAAACTCACATCTCCTCTGGAAGAATACCGACCGACAGAGGCTACAGATTTTATATTGATTCTTTATTGCCTCACGTTAAACCTACTGAAAGAGATTTTAGTAAAATCGAAGAAGAATTCAAAAAAGTAGATACTGCGAATTTTGAAGATGTGCTAAAAATTGCATCTAAAGTATTAGGGTTTTTATCCAAATATATTAGCATTATTGTCATACCCGAAATTCAGGATATTACCGTCCAAAAACTGGAAATCATAAAGCTTTCTTCCAAGAATTTATTATTCATTTTAGCATTGAATTCAAATTTTGTCGAAACACTAACAATCGAGGCTGAATTTGAAATCGACGAAAACCAAGTTGAGTCCGTTTCAAGTTACATTAACGAAAAAATTTCTGGTAAGTCCTTAAGATTTATCTACGAAAATTTTTTCAACTTAATTGAAGAAACAGAAATAAAAGATTTTCCAATTATTAATTTGTTCTTCAATTTTTTCGACAGAATCTACAACAGTCTTTTAGAGCAAGAAAGAACTTTGATTTTTGGGGCAAAGAACCTATTGGAATATCCCGAATTTCAAGAACCAGAACACATTAAAAGAATGATGACCCTAATAGAAGATAGCAGTTTGATTTTAAAAGTACTTAAGAAATTTTATAACCAAATGGGTTCAAGTTTACAAATACTAATAGGTCGTGAAACAGAGAACGAACTCCTTTACGACTTTTCAATAATTGCTTCACCTTATTGGATTACAAATGCTGTAGGATATATTGGTTTGCTGGGACCCAAAAGAATGAATTACCCAAAAGTAATAAGGCTTGTGGAAGTCATTTCTAAGGTTGTTTCTCAGAATTTTGCATACTCTTCCTAGCTATGTAAAGGACCAACAGAAGTACTAATCCTGAAATTACAAACAACCAGTTCAGTTTTAAATTAGGTGCAATAAAAGCTGAACCAAGATATGCCACTAAAGAACCAAACAAATTGGCAGAAGAAGCAAATCCCATAATACTTCCTATCCTTTCGGGGTCGGAAACTTTTCCAAGATAAGAATAAAGCAAAGGAATAAGTCCTGCTATGGAAATGCCAAGAATTATTCTCAAGGGTAATAAAAAGAAGAAATTAAAAGCAACGCTATGAAGCAACATTGTAAAAGTTAAAATCAAAGTGGACTTGATTAAAAGATTGCTAATTGTGTATTTATCAGCCCATCTACCCCAAATTGGTGCAAAAATGATATTAAAAACGCTTGTCAAACCTATCGTAATTCCAGTGATCGAACTTAAAATATCATTTGGAGCATTAAGTTGCTCAAGATAGTAAGGAAGAATTGGAAATGTTAAAAAAATTCCAACCTGGCCAAGAATAATCATTAGCAAGGTGTATTTATACTTTCCTTCTGTAGTTACTAGTTTAAAAACATAAAAAACATTATCTTTACTATTTTCATTTGTCTTGATAATTTCTTTCACAAAGAAAACAATCAGTATTGCACTCACTAAGCATAAACCTGCAACCACAAAGAAGACAAATCTAAAACCCAAAATATCTGAAACGAGACCCCCAAGAACTGGACCAACAATAGCACCAGCAGATTGCGAACTTTGAAGAAAACCAACTGCATAACCTTTTTTGTAAGCAGGGGTATTAGCAACAGTGAAACCAAGATTAGCCGCAATAAATCCACTAGTCGCACCTTGAAAAACACGTAAGAGAAACAATTGCCAAACATTAGTTGCAAAACCCATTAAAAACATAGCTAAAGCAAGACCAAGAATTGCACGAATTATCATCAGCTTCTTGCCATATCGGTCCCCAAGATTTCCCCAAATTGGCACGAAAATGATGGACAAAAAATACGGCCCAGCAAATACCACCCCACTCCAAAACCTTTCTGACCAAACACCTACTACTCCAAGTTCACGTACATATAAGGGAAGAAAAGGAACACAAGCATTCATTCCCATCATAGCTATGAATTGAGACAAGGATATGAAAAAGAGATTTCGTTCCCAAACTTCGTGGAATCTAAATTTTAGTGTCAACGAACCGATCTTCACTTTTAAAAATTGTATTGGTATGTAACTTTTTAATTTCTAATAACTCTAAGAACATTTTAAATGAATCTTTTATTGGATTTACTTTTGTCCTCTTGTCATTATACCATTCCACTGGTACTTGCTCAATAAAAAGTCCAGCCTTTTTTGCAAGAAAAAGAATTTCCACATCAAAGCTAAATCCATCTATTTTAGATTTGGAAAACACCAACTCAGTAGCTTTATCTGTAAAACCTTTGAAACCGCATTGTGTGTCATCAATTCCTTTAAAAATCAAAAATTGAACTATTTTATTGAAAATTTTTCCCATTAATTCACGGTAAAATGGTTGATGCTTTTTAATTAGTGATGGATTTATTGCTCTGCTACCAATACAAATGTCGGCACCACTATTTAATTTCTCTAAAAGTTTTTCAATTTCATATATTGGGGTCGACAAATCCGCATCGGAGAAAAAGCGAAACTTACCTTTCGAAGCAAGCATACCCGCACGAACCGCCGCTCCTTTGCCTCTATTTGGAATGTAACTAATAATCTGAATTTGATTTTGGTATTTACTTAATTTTTCAAGTGTTCTATCCGTGGAACCATCATCTACGACTATAATTTCAAATTCAAATTTATTGGAATCGAGGAAATTCCAAACCTTTTCCAAAGTTGATTCAATCCTATCTTCTTCGTTATAAACGGGTATTACAAACGAAATTAATTCTTTCTTCATTAAAATTATAAAAAGCTAAATTGAATAAATGACAAAATTAATCCATTTTTTTGTATACTCTTTCGTTATATTTACTTAAAAATATAATTCCGACTTATGAAACGATATTCTGTAGAAGATTTTGACTATTCTTTACCAAAAGAGTTTATAGCGCAGTATCCACTTCCAAACCGAGATGAAAGTAATTTACTTGTTTACAGAAAAGATAAAAGTATTTCACACTATAAGTTTTATGATTTACCATTTCTTATTCCAAGGGGAAGTCTTCTGTTGAGAAATGTTTCTAAGGTTATTCCAGCAAGGCTCTTTTTCAAAAAAATAACAGGAGGCAAGGTTGAAGTTTTACTCTTGGAACCTTTAGAACCATCGACAGATCCACAAATAGCCTTCCTTTCAAAAGGTAAATGCACTTGGAAAGCGTTGCTTCGAGGAAGAAACTTAAAGAAAATTTCTACTTTGCTACCAATTGATCCTTCCCTTGGCAATTCAGAGTTTTTTTGCAATATTATCGAAAAAAAATCAGACCATTATGTTGTCGATTTTACTTGGAGAAAAGAAAATTACTCATTTCTAGATATATTAGAAACTTTGGGCAAAATTCCATTGCCACCCTACATTCAACGTGAAGGTAAAGATTTGGATCGGGAACGCTATCAAACAATATACGGTTATCAATTTGGCTCGGTTGCTTCACATACAGCTGGCCTGCATTTTTCTGAGAATGTAATTAAACGGCTCGAAGAAAAAGAAATTTACTTTTCAGAAATTACCTTGCATATAGGTATGGGAACTTTTAAACCAATTCAAAACCAAGATATTTTTGAGCACAAGATGCACGATGAAAAATTTGCTATTACCCACGATAACCTTCAAAAGATATACGATTTCTTCAAAAAACGAATTAATTCTCAATTGTTCGTTGCAGTTGGTACAACAAGTGTCCGGACATTGGAATCGATTTATTGGCTTGCACAAAAGCTACACTTTAAAAAGGGTATAGTTGAGGAACCCTCGTTCGAAATAGAGCAGTACATTTGGAAAGAAGTACCATCAAAGCTAAATCCAATTGAATCAATTGAATTTATGCTTAACGTTATGTCGCAAAAGAATTTCGATAAGATATCTGGGAGCACAAAATTATACATAACACCAAATTACAAAATCAATTTCTTTGATGCTTTGATTACCAACTTCCACCAACCAAAAAGTACATTGCTTTTGCTCATTGGAGCATTCGTCGGAGAAGATTGGAAGAAAATTTACTCAGAGGCACTTTCTAAAAGTTACAGATTTTTAAGTTACGGCGATGCCTCTTTGTTGTATAATATCAACAAGTAAAGGTAAATGGAAATTGAAAAGAAAAAAATAATTAGCCCGCAATTTTTGCTCGAAGGGTACATGAATGGTATCTTTCCCATGGCAGACCCAAAAACCGGCCTTATTGAATGGTTCTTGCCCGACCCAAGAGCAATTTTTCCAATTTATAACTTGAAACCCTCCCATTCCGTAAAAAAAATTATTAAGAAAAAAATATTCCAAGTAAAAATAGATTCTTGCTTTGAGCAAGTTATTAAAGGTTGCGCAAACCGCAAAGATTCTTGGATAAACGAGGTCATCATTAACTCATACATCAACTTACACCACCTAGGTTTCGCTCATTCAATAGAAACTTTTAAAGATGGGGAACTTGTTGGGGGATTATACGGAGTTGCTATTGGAGGAGCATTCTTCGGGGAGTCTATGTTTTCCCTTGTCAGCAATGCTTCGAAAGTTGCTTTTTACTATTTAGTCGAGCATTTAAAGCAAAAAAAATTTGTCTTATTGGACAGCCAATTCATAAACGAACATACAAAGTTGCTTGGTGCAATAGAAATACCTTTGGATCATTATTTGAAAATTCTGAAATATGCAGTAAACTTAAAGGAAATAAAATTTTAAGTAAACAAATTTCAAATATTATAATAATCAATATATTTCTTCGTTTCAACTAATTAACAATTACTTTCGAATATGGCAAATATTATAACAAATGAAGAAGTAACCCCTCGCCTATTCAAAAGTGATTTTATTGAATATTTCTCTAAAGTAAGTTGGTATGTTCCATTAATTATTTACATACCAGTTATATTGATTTCGCTTTACTTTTCTGCTTTTCACTACAATTTGTCAATTGTAAAGATTGTAATTTTGTTTATTCTTGGTATTTTTTTGTGGTCATTCGTCGAGTATCTACTTCACCGATTTGTATTCCATTACAAACCAAAAACTAAAATTGGGGCGAAACTCCTATTTATCTTTCACGGGATACACCATAGTTATCCTCGTGACCCAAAACGATTAGTAATGCCACCGTCGGTAAGCATACCTTTGGCATTTCTCTTTTATTTCACATTCAAAACAATAATCCCCAACAATTTAAATTTGCCTTTTTTTGCAGGTTTTGTTTTAGGTTACTTAATTTACGATATGATACACTTTGCAATTCACCATTTTGGTGCAAAAAGCAAGCTATTTTTAAAAATAAAATCTCATCATATGAAACACCATTACAGCGATGAAAATTCAAGATATGGAGTAAGTTCGCCTTTTTGGGATTGGGTATTTAAAACAAATAATTAGCTAAACCAGGAACAAAATCATTTTATTAAATTCAAAATATCACGAAGCAAAAATTCTTCTTGAATAATTGGACGTTGCAAACGTTCTTGTAAAAACTTATTTAATGAGCCTTTCGCTGCCAATTCAGAAGCTAAATTGAAATAGTCATCTTCAAATCCGAAGCTGTTAATTATTCTTTCTGGAATTAATTCAAGAATATCATAGTTTGTTCTATGCACGCATCCCAAAAAATTGTAATTGTAAAGCGTTGAAAATTCATTGAAAACATCTAGCAAAGAGGAGATATTCCCATCGTTTGTTTTGGAAAAGAGAAGAGATAGTATCTTCTTTTGTGGAGAGGAAGTTAAGCCATTTAAAACAGTTGGGAACATAGGCTCCAGCCTATTTAGAACTTTTGGAAACTTTTGAAATGTCTCGTTTTTTGAAATGTCGAGTGCAAATACCCAAGTCTGACTATTTTTAAGTTTCGGGTAAATTTCGCTGAGATCATCAATACATTTACATTCACCATTGGGAACGAAAAATACATCCTCGGTGCAACCCAAACAATCCATAATATTCAATTGCTGAAATTTAATTAGATGCAGCTGGGAACCAGTACTTTGATATCCTTTAGAAAAACTGTGGATGAAGGTTTGCAATCGTTTATTTAATAATTCAGTAAAATCAAGAAGTATTGCTTCCATTTGCACTTTAGTTTGTTAAAAATTCTAAACGAATACAAATAACATTTATTTATCTTTTAGTTAGATATTAAATGTTAAAGCAACACATAACAACTTGTTTTAAATTTGAGTTTTTATCAAGACAAATTTTGAAAAAAGTTAACAAAAAATGATTAAACTTAACTTCGATGAAATACCTGGTTTTTCAAAGTTGTTTTGCGATTTTCTAAAAAAAAATTCCTTCTTCGAAGAGAGATTTGTTTACTTAGAAAATTTACTATCCAATTCTTATCTTATTGATAAAAAATTAAACTCTTACACTAATCGTAAGATTTTTAAGAAAATCGTTGGAGATTGCAATAGCAAATTTGATCTTTCAGAAGAACAATTAAAAAATCTAAAATTAATTGATCAGGACAATACTTTGGTCGTTGTCGCCGGGCAACAGCCCGGAATTTACGGTGGACCACTCTATACATTTTACAAAACTTTAACAGCAATCAAAACCTCACAAATGTTAAAGGAAAAATTTCCAATCTTTAATTTTGTCCCAATATTCTGGATAGAGGACAACGACCACGATTGCGTAGAGGCATTCCAAGTAGTTCTTCTGGACAAAAAAAATGATGTTTTAGAAATTCCTATAGAAGAAAAATGCATTAATAATTTGAAAAATTCTTTGTCGGAATACGTTATTTCGACCAAATACTCGAAGCTTATAGAATCCTACTTGTTTACTAACTCAGAGGATGAATCCAACCCAACATTTTCAAAATTTCTACTTGAACTATTCGACCAAAAGGATAGGCTTGTCGATACATTTCAAAGTATTCATAACTACCTTTTCAAAGACTTTGGGTTACTTTTCGTAGCAGCATCAGAATTTAGGAAACAAAAAGCTTTTGCAGAAATTTTATCGCGGGAATTTGAAAATTTTGGAACTAGTTTTACTGTAATCGAAACTGCAAATCACCTGATAAGGTCGCAAGGCTATCATATTCAAGCGAAAAACTCTTTGCCTAATTTGTTTTTCCACTCAGATAAAAGAAGGGCAAAAGTTGAATGGAATACCAAAAACAAAATGTGGATTCTTGATGATATTACTATCTCAGAAAAAGATATTATTATGTTTTTTGAAAAGAATCAAGACAAATTCTCGCCAAACGTTCTTCTGCGCCCAATTTGCCAAGACTATTTGCTTCCAAATATCGCTTCTGTTCTTGGTCCAAGCGAAATTGGTTACACTACCCAATTAAAAGAATTATATGCCTGGTACGGGATAACAATGCCAACAATTATACCCCGCCATTCCATAACATTTTTACATAATAAATACATGAATATTTTAGAGGAATATGGAATTAATTTCCTTTTTAAACCCAAAAAAGAGATCGAAGAAAAAATCTATAATGCCAACCGCAATTTGCTTCTGCAAGATGAAATCAAGGGCATTTCTGCCGAGTTTTCAGAAATTTTTTCCAGACTTAAAGAAATTGGCTCAAAATTAGACAAATCATTGAACATTAGCGGGGAAGCTCATTTTACAAAATCATTTCGACAACTTGAATCATATGTTACAAAAATATTCTCTGCTGAAAAAAGAAATATCATTCAGAAGCATAAAGAAGTCTTTGCGTTGAACAATCTACTCTTTCCCAATGGAACACTTCAAGAAAGAAGTATTGCAACAATATTCCCTATTTTACAATTTGGGGAAAACAATTTTCAAAAGAAAATCATGGAAATTGTTGAATTGCCCCCCTTTTACCATTTTGTTGTCTCAATTTGATTAAATAACATTAGATTCAATTTTTGGGGAAAATTTAAATGGCTTTTAATTATTTCGAAATGAAATTCCTATTTAGCTTTTTCATTAAATTTGTAAATGCAATACAGAGTGCTAAAAATATGCAACCCCAAAAACAACTGATTGTACTTTCGGCACCAAGTGGAGCTGGTAAAACCACTTTGGCTCGCTTCCTTTTGTTAGCTTTTCCAAACTTCAAATTTTCAATTTCTGCAACAACAAGGCCACCGAGAAACAACGAAATCAATGGTAAAGATTATTATTTTCTATCTGAGACAGAATTTAGGAACCTAATAGACCGAAACGAATTAATTGAATACGAAAGTATCTTTGGTCACTACTACGGAACATTAAAAAAGGAAGTTGAAAATAGTCTTGAAAAAGGTGAAACAATAGTTTTCGACATCGATGTTAAAGGAGCATTATCAATAAAAAAGCTTTATCCCGAAAAGGCCCTGTTGATTTTTGTTGCCCCACCTTCATTGGATGTGCTACAAGAAAGACTTGTATCAAGGAAAACTGAAACTCAAGAGCAACTTGAAGAACGATTCAAAAGAATAGAAATGGAAATGAAAATGAAAGATAAATTCGATTACATAATTGTAAATGATAATTTAGAAAAAGCGAAGCAAGAATTAATAGATTTGGTACAAAAAGCAATTTGTTTATAGAGTGATAAAAGCAAACTGGGAATTTTGTATAAATATCGTTGTATTTTGAATATTGGAATAAATGATAATATTTTAATAAAAAAGAATTTTTTCTAAAATGGGGTATTCTACTTTATGATATATGTATCTTGTAAAAGCCACTAAGTTTGTAAAACAACAATCAAAGGAGAAATTATGTCAAAATTAATCAGCCCCCACGGCAGCCCAGCACTTATTAAACATCTCCTTGAAGGCGAAGAACTTTTGGAAGAAAAAAAGAAAGCTGAAAAGTTAGTGAAAATAAGCATTACAAGCCGAGAATGCAACGATTTAATCATGATGGGAATTGGGGGGTACACACCACTTACTGGTTTTATGGGTTATGACGATTGGAAGAGTGTTTGCAAAGAAATGAAAATGCCAAGTAAGAATGGGTTATTCTGGCCTATTCCAATTACTTTATCAACTGAAAAGGAAATTGCAAGTAAAATTAGAATTGGAGACCAAATAGCTCTATATTCCGATGAACACGGAGAAATTATAGCAACTATGAAAGTAGAAGAGAAATACAAAATATCAAAAGAACTTGAATGCAAGAATGTCTTCAAAACAACAGATTTCGAACATCCTGGTGCAAAGATGGTTATGGAACAAGGCGAAATTAATCTCGCAGGCCCAGTAAAAGTGTTAAGCGAAGGATTCTTCCCTATACATTACAATGGCATTTATCAAAGACCTGAGGAATCAAGACAAATTTTCGCTGAGCGAGGTTGGAAAACTATAGCTGCCATGCAAGTTCGAAACCCAATGCACCGGTCGCACGAATATCTTGCAAAAATTGCTTTAGAAGTCAGTGATGGAATTTATATCCACCAATTAGTTGGAAAAATAAAGCCTGGCGACATTCCTACCGATGTTAGATTGCGTTGTATAGATGCACTTGTAAAAAATTACTTTGTCAAGGACTCGGTTCTCATCGGAGGTCATCATTTGGATATGAGATATGCTGGGCCAAGAGAAGCATTGTTGCATGCAATCATCCGCCAAAACTATGGCTGCACACACATAATTGTTGGTCGCGATTACGCTGGTGTTGGGAATTATTATGGACCTTTTGAAGCACAAGAGATATTCGACGAGCTATGGGATGGTGCACTCCTTTGTAAACCACTTAAAACAGATTGGACATTTTATTGCTTTAAGTGCGATGGTATGGTATCTATGAAAACTTGCCCTCATTCAAAAGAATACAGACTACTTTTAAGTGGGACAATGCTACGAAAAGCTTTAACCGAGGGGCAAGACGTACCTAAAGAATTTTCACGCCCAGAAGTAATTGCTATATTGAGAGAATATTATTCTGGCTTTAAAGAAACCTATTAATAGAAACATGCTTAAACCCACAAATTTGAAATGTTAATTCTTTCAATAGCTTATTTTAGCAAAACCAAAAACAATCTTGACTTGTCGAAAGTTCCATTTGCCAATTTATTAACTTGGATTAAATCCTCCACTTTGTTTTCAACTAAACAAAGCAGTTTTAAGTTTAGTTCTAAGTATTTAAATAGCAGCAACAAACTTAATTAAAAAAGTTTATTGATGACAAAAGCAGCAAGAATTTCAAGATATTCAATAAAAGTTGTAAATTCGTAACAAAAATATTAATTTTTAGTAAAATTTTTGGAGTGTAAATGGAAACAGAAAAAGGTAACATCGAAAAACTAGTTGAAATTTTAAAAGATTGGCAGAAAATCGAGGATGCCACCATTAGAAATACTACCGAAATTATCAAGAAAACGGACAACCCATTAGTCCACTTAGTAATGGAAATAATACGCCAGGACTCTGTGATGCATCGCCGTGTTCAACAGCTTATCATCGATAATTATGAAAAACAGCCTATTACACTTTTTACTGAAGAAATATCGAACATTTGGTCGCTTGTGGAAGAACACAATGAGGTAGAAAAGAAAACAATTGCTATTGCAAAAGAAGCCTTACAAGATCTCACCTCTCCAATTGTTAAGTATTTATTGGAGTATTTACTTTACGATGAAACTAAACATGACAACCTTCTCGAAGAAATAGAAAATATTCGCAAAGGAATGAATATGTAATGTGTTGTTTAGAATCTTTTCAAAACTTCGCGATGGTACTATTTGAGTTTAAATACGATTAAGATAAATGACAAAATTTTGCAGGATAGGGATAAGTTAGAAGAAACCCTGTGTTGGAAACTTATGAATGGTATTGGCTTTTTTATAACCAAAACACCAGAAATTTAACTTTATCAAGAAATTATTACTACAAGCTAAATTACAAAAAATAACAAGAAAGGGACAAAAGCTTTGAAGATTATTAAAAGAAAAATTAATAAATATTATTCTTTATAGAAATGAATCTCAAAACAATTAATTTTGAATTTTTTTTAAATGAATTATAAAGTATCTTGTAGGTTTTGTGTTATGTACAATTTTGCTAAGGTATAAAAATGCCAGTATTCGAGTGGAATGAAATTAAGATTGAAGTTGATGAAGAAGGTTTTTTGGCTAATCCAGAAGAATGGAACGAAAGGGTTGCTGTTGCACTTGCGACTACAGAAGGAGTTTCGGAACTTACAGCCGAACATTGGAAAGTAATTAATTATTTACGAAACTATTACAAACAGTATGGTATTGCACCGATGATTCGTAAATTGTGCAAAGAAACTGGCTTCACATTAAAACAAATTTACGACCTATTTCCCTCCGGACCTGCAAAAGGAGCTTGCAAAGTAGCGGGGCTTACAAAGCCAACTGGTTGTGTATAATTTATCTTTGTTAAAAACCTTGAACAAGGAATAACTTCGCTTTGTTCAAGGTTTTGTTTTATCTAAACTTCTTTATTTTAGTTTTTATTACTTTTGGAGTTAATTTTCGGAAAAATTGTACAGATTATGGAATTACTTCATCTTGTTTTTTATTTTAGTTTTTTGACATTTATTACAATTGCTCTTGCAAAGGGAATTAGAATTGCTAAATCTCCAGTGCATCTTCGTTGGGAGCTTTACCCTATACCCAACAAAAAGATTGATTCCAAGAATGTTGGTTCTAACCCAGATGAGCTTGATTTTAGGACAGAACTTATTAAAAACGGAAAAATACATAAACTATGGTCAATGCTTCAAGAAATTTTCTTATTAAAAGGAGTGTGGAAACACAATCGTTCTTTGTGGTTTGGTTCGGCACCTTTTCATTACGCAATGTACCTTTACATAGTCTTCACATTACTAATATTAGTCTATTTACTTGTGGGATTGTATCCCTCCGCAGGTAAAACTCAATCACATAAATACATTCTTTTTCTCAATTATTTACTTTGGTTAATCACTTTTTTAGGAATTTTGGGATCTATTGTTTTGCTTTTTAAAAGAATTTTCGATGAAAACTTGAGATTATTTTCAAGTTTTAGCCACTATTTCAATATTATTTTGATTGGTTCGCTTTATGCTACAACATTAATTTGGTTGCTTTCTTCAAAAAATGCAGTAGTTGAAATAATTGGCTTTTACCAAGGATTCTTGAACTTATCATTAATAAAAAATACACCTCTAATTGGAAATGTACATTTTTATCTTCTCTCCTTTTTTATGTTTTACTTGCCATTCACTCACATGACACATTTCTACATGAAGTACTTCACATATCACAAAGTCAGATGGGACGACGAACCAAATATTTCAAATAAGCATATTCGCAAGAGGCTTAACGAACAACTTAATTTACCAGTTCAATGGTCAGCACCTCATATTGGCTCCGATGGTCGGAAAACTTGGCTCATAATAACAACA
>FMSI01005866.1_pt1 | contig 18657 bp, 17 predicted proteins | sample 1504471 | NCBI WGS metagenome assembly FMSI01 (sample SAMEA4475357, study PRJEB15587) | soil metagenome | biome: Soil; feature: Field | place: India | collected 2015-03-11 | depth 0 m
GATGTGCTTATCGTTGGTGGCGGGATTGCGGGTTTGTGGTGTGCTTACCACGCAGCGCCAAAAGGGAAAGTCGTTGTGCTCAACAAAGGCAGTTTTGAAGAGGCAAACACTTTTTGGGCTCAAGGTGGAATGGCCGCTGCCCTTGCCCCATCAGATGCTCCCGAAAAACATTTCGCCGACACAGTCCTCGCTGGTGCAGGTCTTTGCGACGAAGATGCTGTTTGGGTTCTGGTTCTCGAAGCGCCTAAACAGGTCTTGGCTTTGTGGGAAATAGGGGTGCCTTTCGACACTGACGACGGTCATCTGGTCTTGACAATTGAGGGCGCTCACTCCGTTGAACGAATTGTTCACGCCTACGGCGATGCAACGGGACGGGCAGTAATGGAGACTTTGCCGAAAGCGGTTGAGGAACGAGGAGTCAAGTTGTATGAACGGGCAAGCGCTTTGAAATTGATTGTCAACAATGATGAGTGTGTGGGAGCAATTGTAGTCCGTGATGGGAATTTGGAAATTTGGCGAGCAAAGGTTACTGTTTTAGCGACAGGTGGCAGCGGTCAACTCTTCACTGTCACAACTAATCCCCATGGTGCAACGGGTGAAGGTGTCACCTTGGCTTTTGAAATTGGTGCTGAAATTGCTGACGTTGAGTTTGTTCAGTTCCATCCAACGGCTCTCGCTGTCGGCGAAGTCCCAAGGCCTTTAATTTCCGAAGCGGTTCGCGGGGAAGGTGCAATCTTGAAAAACGCGAAGGGCGAAAGGTTTATGCTTCGTTACCATCCAAGGGCAGAACTTGCGCCGAGGGATATTGTGGCAAGGGCAATTTTCACCGAAATGCAAGAAACGGGAATGCCTTATGTTTGGCTTGACATTTCTCACCGTGGGGAAGATTTTGTCAAGGAGCGTTTCCCAAACATTTATCAGGCTTGTTTGGAGCGGGGTTTCAACATTGGTCGAGAACCTATCCCCGTTGCTCCTGCAGCGCACTATCACATGGGAGGGATCAGAACGGATTTGTGGGGAAGAACGAATTTGCCGAGGTTGTTCGCTATCGGTGAATGCGCTTGCACAGGTCTTCATGGAGCAAATAGGCTTGCAAGCAATTCATTGACGGAAGGTCTGGTTTTCGGATACCGAGTAGCACAAGTTATTGACGAATGGTTGTCAACAAGTTCGCCTTCGTTGCTTACTGATTTGCCCAAGTCACTGGAGTGGCAACCCGATTTCCAAGTTTTGCGGCAAGTCCAGCAAACGATGAGCGAGTTTGTAGGTGTGGTCAGATGGGTTGAAGGTTTAGAGAAAGCCATATCTCGCTTGAGCGAACTGGGTAAAGGTGCTCGTGGCGTCTGCACTCACTGGGTTGCACTCGCTTGGCTCATTGCACGGGCTGCTTTGGAACGAACCGAAAGTCGTGGCGCTCACTTTCGGCGAGACTTTCCCGAAAGGGACGACGAGCGATGGCGTGTGCATTTGGTTTGGAAGACACAAGGCAAAGCAGTTTGGAAGACAGAGCCTATCGTAACTTTTCAGGAAGTTCGCAAGTCTCCACGCAGCAACAAAGTGTCATAATTTTGCTTGAGAGCAACAACAGTTCCTGAGGGAGAAGATAGGGTTTATGCTACAGTTGACAGTTCAACGGAATTCTGGAAGGTTACACAAGCACCACAAACTTGACAAATGTCTTGCGATGCTCTTTGAAAGGCAACTTAATTGCGAGGGGGCAAGTTAGGTATGAGCAGAAGAGGGGAACGAGTGACTACGATTGTTGAGCCGAGGCAAGAGGAATTTGAGCGCAAGCGAGGGGTCACAGGCATTTCGGTTGAGGAAGGCTTAGTTCATGTTGAGGTTCAAGTCACTCCCAATCTGAAGGAGCGTTTGAATGTTTTCAAAGCGCTGGCAGAAGCAGGTGTCAGCCTCTTTCTCATTAAATTCCATCCAGACAGCATTCACTTCTTGATCCGACGGGAGGTTCTGAGTAAGGCTCAAAAAGTGCTTCAAAATCTTAACCGACCGACGAAAGTGACCCGAGATTGCGCGCTCGTCTCTGTGCTTTCATCTGCGATGAGGGATTTGCCTGGAGTGATGGCTCGCATTGCGGAGGCGTTGTATGAACAAGGGATTGAGTTACTTGAAACTGGAGACTCTCACGATTCGGTGATGATTTTGGTCAGGCGAAGCGACGCAGAAAAAGTGGTGAATGCCTTGAGGCAAAAGTTCGGATCATGAATGGGACAAAAAGATAACAGGGGGGTAAAAGGATGAGGGTCATCGTTCAAAAGTTTGGTGGAACTTCTGTCGCCACTAAGGAAAAACTTTTCATCGCAGCACAAAGGGCCGTGAGGGCTAAGAGGGAAGGATATGCCCCCGTTGTGGTCGTTTCCGCTCCAGGGCGCAAAGGAGACCCTTACGCAACCGATACCCTCATCAGCCTTGCAAGGGATATTGATCCACAAGTTTCTGTTGAACCACGAGAATTGGATTTGCTGATGACCTGTGGGGAAATCATCAGCATCGTTTTGATGGCACAATCAATTAAAGCCTTAAGTGGCTACAAAACCATCGCCTTGACAGGAGGACAAGCAGGAATTTACACCGACAGCAATTTCGGAAACGCCCGCATCATAAGGATTGATCCAGAACCGATTTGGGAGGCATTGAAAAATGATTACATTCCAGTCGTTGCAGGGTTTCAAGGGGTAACGGAGCACTTCAAATTAGGTGGGCACGGACAAATTACGACCTTGGGGCGCGGTGGTTCCGACACGACTGCAGGAGCCCTTGCTGCAGCGTTAAAGGCGGAAGCATGTGAAATTTACACCGATGTTGAGGGTGTAATGACGGCAGATCCGAGAATAGTGGGAAACAAGGCACGAGTGTTGCCTTCGGTCACTTACGAAGAGGTTTCTGAAATGGCACACTTGGGTGCGAAAGTTGTTCACCCACGATGCGTTGAAATTGCGATGGACCATCGCATCCCTGTTTGGGTTCGAAAACCTGAGAGTGAAAATCCCGGCACAGTGATCAAGGAGCGAGCCAGTGATTTGCCAGAAAAGATGTTTCGTTTCACAGGAGTGACTCACTTGCCCTATGTCGCTCACTTGAAAGTTCATGTAAAGCACCAAGATGACTTGCCCGAGATTGAAACCGAAATTTACAGGTTGCTGGGTGAGGCTGGGATTGTCACCTACTTCGTCGGGAAGAGCAAAAATTTGTTTGAGTTCGCTGTTGTTAGGGACAATCTTGAGAAAGTTCAGAATTTGCTTGACGGGTTGACGATTCCTGTCTCCATCAATCGTCACAGCCGTCTATACCTACTCACGATGTCTCCCAATAGCGTCGCTCACAGGGAACGGAAAAGGATGCTTGAGCAAATACAACCGAAATTGGAAATTGAAGACGCTCCCGTTGAGGTCGCAACCAACTGCGCCATTGTCAGCCTCGTCGTCTTGAACACGAGGGAAGTGCCAGGGATCATGGCTCGGATTTTGGAAGCGATAGTGGATGCCAGCATATCCATCCTTCAGGTTGCCGATGCCCAACATTCTGTCTCTTGCCTTGTCTTTGAAGAAGACATGGTTCGGACCGTCAACATCTTGCACGACAAGTTTGAACTTCACTTGGGTGTTGGGGAGAAACTTCAAACCCTATGATTGTCAAGGGAGCAATTCTTCCTCGCTTTCCGAAATTTCCGAGGTTATAGGGAAAAGTTTTGCAAGTTTTCGGTATTGAGTGGCTAAAGTTACATCACTTCGGGTTCGTTCTAAGATCGCTCTAAGGGTATCTGTTCTTCGCCTTGCCCCTTGGGTAACTGCGTCTGCCTGATCAAAACTCATTGCAGCGAAATAAACTTCGTCCATGACATTGAGGAACCGTTCAGCAGTTGTCAAATCGTCGTTGCGAATGGAATCCAAAACAGCACGACGCAACTCCCCCATCGCTTCTAAAAGACCGTTCAGATAAGGGGCGTCGTCTATCCTCAACTCTTCGGGAATTGGGACAGGTTCTCCCCGAAGGAGGGAATAAACAAGACACGCTTCCGCAACTTCTTTCAGGGAATCTTGAACGAAACCTGAAAACCACAAGTCAGGAGAATAAGCCAATTTTGCTTTCAAATTTTGGACCGCCTCTAAGAGAGTGTTTCGACGCAAACTTGCTTCCTCCCACTCTTTTCTGTGAGCATTCTTGATGAGGGCGGCACTTTCTCGTATAAGTTGGCGTGCGATGGGGAGAATTTCCTCTCTTAAGGTTTCCTTCTCATCCAAACGCTTGCGAATTTCCCCCAAAATCTCACTTAGTGATTTCACATTCGTTCACCCACAATCACAATCTTTGCGGCAATTCGGAGGCATGTTGAAGTAGCGAGACTGCTTCATCCCACGCTAACGAATGACTTGTCAACTCCCAAACTTCTTTGATTGAGAGCACTGCTGCTTCGCTGACCCCCTTTTCCATCAACAATTGCTGCACCCGCTCGGGCGGATCATTTGGTGATAAGAGAACTCCAGTGCGTTGATAAATCTGCTCTCTAAGCCAATCTCGGACAGCGCGCCCGAAAGCGGTTGTTCCTCGTTGCTGTAATGTCAAGACAGTTTGGCGAAGTTGAGGGTCAGGGACTGGGATGGCAGCAAGCCAACGCCTTTTTTGCCAATAGCGAAATCCAATTGAACCGATGATAAGTCCAGCCAAGATAATTAAGCCCGCAATTGGTAACACTGGCGAAAAAGTTTTCCGTTCAACGGTCGGTGAAACCGATGTTGGCAAAATTGCTCCTGGTAGAACCCTTACCGTAATTGGTTTGGTCACTGCTATTTCGTATCGGTGCTCCTGAGGGTCAAAGTAGGGGATTTTGAAGGCAGGGATGATCAGTTTTCCTTCCTTTCTCGGGACGACGCGCCAAGTAAATTCTCTGACGAACCACAATTTTTCATCTCGCTCCATTGTGGACAGTCGCTCCCTCGGCAACCCCACAAAGGCATCAGGCAAGGACAAAGTTGGCGGTTGCTCTAAATTCCTCAAGTTTGCAGCCCCTTCAACCCTCAAAGTAACTGTCAATGTTTCTCCCACCCCTACCGTCTCTGGCTGCACACTCACAGATGCTATGATTTGCCCGACCAAGTTTTGAAACCCCTCAGGAGGCGGTTGGGGCAAAGGCTTGACTCTGACTTGCAGAGTGCTTGTTTGGTATTCTTCAGGTAAAGGTGAACCTTGAAGTCGGACAGTAACTTTTGACCTGCCGATTTTCAACTCTCCAGCCCGTAGCGGGAAAAGCGCCATTTTCACCATTTGAATTTCGTAGCCACTCCGATAAGAACGAGCGATTTTAGGGAATTCTTCCACCCAGAAACCTTCCGTTGAAGGCGATTCATATGTCGGTTGGGTGAATTCAACATTGGCTAAAGCGGAGAATTGAAGTGTATAGACAACTTGCTCTCCAACATAGGCTCGACTTTGATTGACCTTTGCGCTTACCCTTATCGGCGGACCAGCAGGTTGTTCAGGTTCTTGTGTTGCACCGCTGACAACCTCGCCTTCAATGGTTGGAACAGAAAAACGTTCTTTCAAGACGGTGACTTGGAGACCGTCAAATCGGACTCTCCCGAGCACCAGCGGAGCAAGTCGGTGAGTGTATGTAATTCGTGTCCAAATTCTTCCTTCCCGCTCAAAAGTTTCTCGGTCGGAGATAGCGCTTAACTGGATAATCCTGTCAGCCCAAAGGACAGGTAACTCAAACTTGACGGCATCTCCATACAAATCTCCAGGGGCAGTTGCTTGAATTTTTAGCAGGAAGATGCCCCCCATTGGGATTTTGGGTTCTTCAAGGAAGACCCTCAAAGTGATACTTCCTCGTCTCAAAGTCACACTGCTTCGGAGTGGTTGCGCGTTAACCAAATTCCAAAATAGCAGGCATCCCAAGATAGTCACGGCCCAAAATATCTTTCCCTTGCGTTCAAATCCTACCAATCTCGTTCCCCATGCCATGGTGCTGTCAACCTCCCCTTCAATTGCTTTATCATGGGCTTCTGTTCGTTAACAGGCGGTGGTGGGGGCGGAGGAGGCGGTTGATTCCTTTGCTGAGATTGAGGGGGTTTTTGCTGCTGTCGCAAAACCAATTCAAGGTTATACTTGGCATCCCAATCGTTTGGAGTTCGCTTGAGGGCAGCGATGTATGCTTTCGCTGCCTCACTCCAACGCTTTTGAGCAAAGTAAAGGTTGCCCAGATTGTAGTGGGCTGAAGCCTGTTCGCGAACCTGTTGTGGCGGAATGCCTTTCAATGCTGAGCGAAGAAACCTCTCTGCTTCTTCCAATCGCCCAAGATCCATTAAAGTAGTCCCTTCGTTGAAAAGCAAAACTGGATGTTCGCCAGCAACTTCCTTAGCTTCGCGAAAAGCCTTCAAGGCTTTTTCGGGTTCGTTGACACGGTATGCCTTTTGTCCTTTCTGGTTCAAGTGCCATGCTTTAATTTGCTGCAAAGGTTTCCACCAAGGTATTGGCTTGTCAGCGCCTAAAAGAGCAATTGCAATGAACCCAGCAGCAATTATTGCAAACATGCGTTTCATAGGACTTCACTCCTCACGAGCAACCAACAACACAGACGCATTCTCACTTCCTAAGTATGCCAACTTTTCCCCGACCTTGATAGAGTGACCAAAATCGGCAGTGAAGGGCAAGGTGAATGCAAAAAGTTGTCAAGTTTAAGTGCAGGGTGGAAAGAGTTCCCATTGCGAGTTAACCGGGAGAAAAGTTTGTTCACTCCAGACATGCCCACCATGAGTGTGCCCTGACAAGATGAATTTAACTGGTTATTGATAGCCATCTCCCGTTTGGGCTTTTGGGAAAATGGCGGTGCAAGTTTGTGGGTTTTCCCTGAGGGGGCAAGTTGCCTCTATGGCTCCGGGGGCAGGACTCGAACCTGCAACCCGCGGGTTAACAGCCCGCCGCTCTGCCTGTTGAGCTACCCCGGAGCGAAAGAGTTATTTTTATAATGCCGCGATTTTCCGCCGCTGTCAATATTGCTTGCGTTCATCGAACATTGTGGTGTGAAGTGCAAGTCTCGTTTCCGTGTTGATAAGGGCGTTAATGGGGCAAGAACCTTGTTATGTCATCTTGAGTGTTCAGTCCACAGGTTCTTCGTCAGGTTTAACCTTAGTTTCGTAAATCTCCTCGCTCTTCTCCAGCAACTCAAGGTAAGACAGAAGCATGTGGCGCAGTTCCGTCACCAATCTCGTTCGCAATTGCTTAATCTGTTCCACTTCATCCATCATGGTTTGAACTTGACGGCGTGCGTTTGCTTTCATCCGTTCGGATTCGTTTTGTGCTTGAGCGATTATGAGTTCAGCCTCGCGCTGTGCTTGTCTTTTGATTTCATCAGCCGTTTTCTCTGCCACGACGAGGGCGTTTTGCAACTGCTGCTCAATTGCTTGATAAACCTGTAGCCTTTCCAACAATCGTTCTCGCTCTTCTTTAAGGGAGCGGTTCTCTTCCATCAGTTCCGCAACGGTTTCACTTACCTTTTGGACAAAATCCTTGACATCTTTGACCGAGTATCCAAACAACCGTCGTCTAAACTGCCAATGGATAATTTCTGCTGGTGTCAGTGGCATTTCGGTCACCTCAGGTCAGGGCAATATTGCTGTCAAAATTTGGGCGATGACCCATGCGATGAAAATCGCAATAGCGGGTGAGAAGTCAAGACCTCCTGTTTTCCACGGTGGCAACATGCGCTGTATTGGTGCAAGGACTGGGTCTGTTGTGTTTTCAATCCATCTGACAATTGGATGGTAGCGGGAGGGTCTGAACCACGATATGACGCAACGAACGAGCATAATTAGGAAAAGCAAATCAAAAGCTAACCAAACCAACCTGTCCAGCATAACTTTCACCTCACAGGTAGTTCAACCTCACTTTCGGTCGTTCCAGAAATTCCAGTGAAGAGAGCCGAAATCGCTTTTATAGTTTCCTCATCGCCGCCGACAGGGATATTGGGTGGGACAAAGAGGAAGAGGCGCTTACCCACCTCGTAAAAAGTTCCTCTCAAGGCGTAACTGACACCTGCCAGCATGTCAACAATCCGTTGCGCTTTGGCTGAATCAATATGTTGCAAGTTGACGAAAACGGCAGCGCCTTCAATCAACCTGTCGGCAGCTCGGACGGCGTCTTCCAACTTCCTTGGAGTGAGTGCCCAAACTGCTGGTCTTTTACTCCTGACAACCCTCCACGGCAATAGCTTGCTTTGAGCTCCCGTTGGATTTTCCATCTCTTCCTCCTCTTCAGGTTCTGGCGGTGTCATGCGAAAGAGTCTCGCCAACCAATTCACTTCCCTTCACCCCCCTTAAATGGTCTTGGGCCGAAAATCGCTGTGCCAATTCTCACCATATTTGCCCCTTCTTCTATTGCAACTTCAAAATCGTGGCTCATCCCCATTGACAAATATCTCGTTTCAACTTGCGGCAAATCAAGGTTTTTGAGCCGTTCAAACAGTTCCTTCATCCGTTTGAAATATGGGCGAACCTGCTCTGGGTCAGGCAGGAAGGGTGGCATAGCCATCAAACCGACAACTCGGATGTTGGGGAATTGAGAGACTTGACGAATGAGTTGCTCAACCTCGTCTGGCGATACACCGCTCTTTGTCTCTTCACCGCCGATGTTAACTTCAATCAAACAGTCAATGATGCGACCTAACTGTCCTGCCCTTTTGTTCAGTTCTTCAGCCAAAGCTAAGCGGTCAAGGGATTGAACGAATTTACAAAACCGAACCACTAACTTTGCTTTGTTGGTCTGCAGGTGACCGATGAAATGCCAAGTTACTGCGTCACCAATTTGCTGGTATTTCGCCCATGCTTCTTGTGCGTAATTTTCACCTATGTGGCTTAACCCCATTTCAATAGCGGCTCGAATTCTCTCAACATCAACTGACTTAGTTGCCCCGATCAGAACAATTTCTGACGGTTCTCTTCCTGCTCGCTCAGCAGCGCGAGCGACACGTTCCTTCACCTTTGTCAAGTTTTCCTTAACTTGCTCAATTGATGGAATTGCTTGAACCATCATGCGATACCTCTCCTGCGGGTGTATCCCTTGCCCTGAGCCTGTCAACGATTATAACAACGGTGTCGTTTGAAAGTGCACCCACACTTCTGGAAGCAGCAACCTTCTTAAATCGTCCACAATGATGTCTGCATCTTTGAGGGCTTCATCGTCATAGTAACTTCTGACAGCAACGCAGCGCATCCCTGCGCTTCTCGCTGCCTGAATGCCTGCAGGTGAATCTTCAACGACGAGGCATTCGTGAGGTTTCAGCGGCAGCGAGACGAACTCCTTCAACCTTTCCATTGCCAGTAAAAATGGGGTTGGGTCAGGTTTACCTCGTTCGTAATCTTCACAACTGACAATGACGGCGAAAAGTTCGCGGACACCCTCACGAAAAAGCACAGCCTCAATTTGGTGGCGAAATGAACCTGAGGCAATCGCTAAAACGAAATTTTGAGCAAGGGCTCTGAGAACATCTGGCGTTCCGTCAGCGGCTTTCAGCCGCTCAGGTAACCAAGCATCGTAAATTTGTGTTTTGTGCCGCAAAACTTCCGCAACGATTAACTCGTCGTTCACTCCGTTGTGTTTTAACGCCCATTGAACAGCATCCCAATCAGGCACCCCTATACATCCTCGCTTGAACTCGTCCCAACTCAAATCAAAGCCCATTTCCTTCAAGACATGAGCCAATGCTTCGTAATGCAATCTTTCACTGTCAACCAAAACGCCGTCAAAATCAAACAGCACAGCCCGAACCATACCGTTGCCCCCTTAGCAATGGCACAATTGAATTGCGTTTCAAACTGTAACGCCTTTCGTCACTCTTTGACATCCCACCGAGGTGAGAGAAAATGGCTGGCAAAACCTCAACACTCCCGCAAACCCAAAAAGGGATGGACGATTGAAGATTGGTTGAACCTGCCTGAAGGACCGCCTTATTACGAACTTGAGGATGGGAGGTTGGTGGAGGTGCCTTTACCGAAAATACAACATCAAAGGCTTGTCTTCAAAATTTGGTCATTGAAGTTATTTCACCGAGCACGAAAACCCGTGACCGAGTTCAAAAGATGCAAGGTGATTTTGAGGCAGGGGTTGAATGGGTTTGGCTCATTGACAGCGATGATTTGAGCGTTGAAGAGTTCAAATGGACGCCTGAAGGTTATTTGAGAACCGTTGCTGCTGTTTCGGGTGAGGTTTTTGAGCCGAAAGCCTTTTCTGGCTTAAGGCTAAACTTTGCCGAACTTTTTGGCAAAGCCGAAACGCAAACAAGTAAACGACGGAAGAAATGAGAGGTGGGGTTGACAAATGTTACAACCAAGCAAAAAGGAGTTCATTGAACTGGCTCAAAAAGGCAATTTAGTCCCTGTTTGGCGGGAAATCCTCGCCGATCTTGAAACCCCGGTATCCGCTTTCTTGAAATTGGCTCAAGGTGATTACGCCTTCCTACTGGAAAGTGTTGAAGGAGGAGAACATGTCGCTCGTTACTCTTTCTTGGGCACACAACCTTTGTTGCTCTTCAGGAGCAAAGGCGACACAGTCCTTATTGAGAGGGAAGGAAGTCTACAAGTTCACAGACTGGATGCGAACGAAGACCCATTGCATATCCTAAAGAGGATAATGAGTCAATTTCGCTTTTCTCCTTTCGGTGAATTGCCCCGCTTCTGTGGTGGTTTCGTGGGATATATTGGCTACGACATGGTTCGCTTCTTTGAAAAATTGCCTGACTGGACGGTTGACGATTTGCAGTTGCCAGATTGTTACTTGATGCTTGCTGACAACCTCGTCATTTTTGATCACTTGAAGCGCAAAATGAGAATCCTCGTCAACGCTTTTGTGGATGGAAACCCTGAAAAGGCATACGATGCAGCCGTTGAACGCATTGAAGGGATTGTCCACAGGTTGAGGACAGCAACCTTTAACGCTTACTCCAACGCACCAAGCCCAACTCAGGTATCCCCGCTATCCGTGACTTCCAATTTTGATCGTGAAAGTTTTGAAGCCACTGTGGAGCAGGCGAAGGAATACATCGCCGCAGGTGACATCATCCAAGTTGTCCTGTCTCAAAGATTTCAAGTCCCAACGAACGAATCACCTTTCAACATCTATCGTGCTTTACGCTCTATCAACCCTTCGCCCTACATGTTCTACTTGAGTTTCGGAGACTTGAAATTGATTGGCAGTTCGCCAGAAGTTTTGGTCAGTTGCTTTGGAAAGAAGGTCGTCACCCGTCCCCTTGCAGGGACAAGACCTCGTGGGCAAACGCCTGAGGAAGACGAAGCGTTGGAAAGGGAACTTCTTGCTGACCCGAAAGAGAGAGCAGAACACATAATGCTCGTTGATTTGGGAAGGAACGATTTGGGGCGGGTTTGCAAAATTGGGACGGTCAAAACGACCGAGTTGATGCAGATTGAGCGATACAGCCATGTGATGCACATCTACTCAACCGTTGAAGGAGAATTGGACACAAGCAAATACGATGTTTTTGACGCTTTAAGGGCAACATTCCCTGCTGGAACTGTCACGGGTGCTCCCAAAATCCGTGCGATGGAAATAATTGAGGAACTTGAGCCAACAAAGCGAGGTCCATATGCTGGAAGTGTCGGCTACTTCAGTTTTAACGGCAACATGGACATGGCAATCACCATTCGCACAATCGTGCTGAAAGGCAACACCGCTTTTGTTCAAGCAGGGGCAGGTATCGTTGCTGACAGCGTGCCAGAGGGAGAATACCAAGAGACGGTCAACAAGGCGAAGGCGCTATTGACAGCAATTGATATGGCGTCTCAAGGTTTGGAGTAAATTGTTTTTGGTGCGGCGACAATTTCAATCCGTCACATAAACGATGACCCTTCTTTGCTTTGGTCCGTCAAACTCGTAAAAGTAAATGCGTTGGTCTGAATCCATGACCAATTTCCCGTCCTTGACAATAAGCACTTCTGTTGGTGCGACAAGCGCTGCTTTTGTGTAATGGGGTGCTTGCGGGTCAGGATTAATTCGGTCTAACATTTCGTCCAATTTCGGTCTATCATCAACATCAACTTCCCTGTGGATGCTGACGGCAGCGGAAGTGTGCGGAACATACACACAGACGAACCCTTCGCTAATTTCCAACTCGGTTACCAATTCTTGAACATTAGGAGTGATGTCAATCAACTGTTCCCGCTTTATCGTCTCAAAGGTGATCTCACGAACAAACCCCATAGGTGCAACCCTCCTTGTTGGTGGTCAGAGTGTGGGCTGAGGATTGAAGAACGACGCTGCAATTAACGATAAAAATTATAGCGTAGCGTAAGTTCTTGTCTTCCTTTGCTGAAAACTTGACAGCCGATCGCATCAAATTTTGCCGCCTTAAACCTTTTTGAAACCCGCATTTGAGCATGGCATGAATTACTTGGACCCATCACTTTGCGAAGCGGAGGGGTTGACAAAAATCATTGGAGCATTACAGAGCGAATTGAAACGCTGTTAAAATAAGGGTTGGACATTTGGGGGAAACGATGCGATAATTTTATCTGGTAGAGACAGGAGTGAATACCATGCCAGAACTGCGAAAAGACCCAATCGTTCAAAGATGGGTCATCATAGCAGCGGAACGAGGGCAAAGACCTTCAGATTTTCGGACAGAGGCACCAATTGCTGACATCAATCCGAGGATATGTCCATTGTGCCCAAACAACGAAGAAAGAACACCACCTGAAGTTTTTGCAATCCGATTAGACGGTTCTCGCCCCAATACGCCTGGTTGGTTAGTCCGAGTTGTCCCCAACAAATTCCCCGTACTGCAATTGGATGGCGAACTGAACAGGAGAGGGATGGGGTTGTTTGACTTGATGAATGGGATCGGCGCTCACGAGGTTGTCATTGAAACTCCTGAACACAACGCTGATTGGGATAGCATGACGGCGGAACAATTGCATCGCGTATTCCAGGCATATCAAGTCAGGCTCAATTCGTTAAAGGAAGACTTACGCTTTCGCTATTTGCTGGTCTTCCGCAACTACGGCTTGCAAGCGGGGGCTTCTCTATCACATCCTCACTCCCAAATCATCGCTTTGCCCATCGTGCCTCAACTGCCGAAAGAGAAATTGACTGCAGCCCGCCAATACTACCTGGAGAAGGAGAGGTGTCTTTTCTGCGACTTGATTTTTCAGGAGCAAGAGTTACAGAAGCGGGTTGTTATGGAGAGTGAACATATCATCGTCCTCTCACCTTTCGCTGCTCGTTTCCCTTACGAACTTCACCTCTTCCCCAAGAAGCACAGCCACGATTTCGCTCAGGCGGATGAAGAGGTTCTGATGGATTTGGCAAAAGTGATGAGGCGAATACTGCAAGCCATAAAGCATTTGCTCGGTCTGACAGCGTATAACTTCGTCCTTCAAACCTCCCCTAATCCTATCCCCCGCCCAGGTCGTCCAGATTACTGGGGGACTTTGCCTTACGATTACCACTGGCATCTTGAATTCCTGCCGAGATTGACGAGGGTGGCTGGTTTTGAGTGGGGGACAGGATTTTATATCAACCCAGTGGCTCCAGAGGCAGCCGTTGAGGTTTTACGGGAAACATTATCACAATTGCCCAGTGAAGCAAGGTGAGCAAAAGGATGGCACCAACAAACTCACCGATTGAGGAAATGGCACAACATGTTGCAACCCAATGGTTTCAAGAGTTGCAAGACAAAGGCATCAACATTTTGTCCTCAATGTCTTTGAAGGAAGCAACGGTGAATGTCATTGCATCTTTGCTTGACAGTTTAACTTGTTCTGACTGGAAAGAGGCTGCGCTTCTGAATTTGCGTGTCCTCAGGTTCCTTGCCGACCAGTTAAATTTTCCCCTTGACCAATCCCTTGAAATTTTCCTCAGTCTCAGACGACATCTCGTTCGTGCTTTGTCAATCCTGCTGGGAAACGCTGAAGAGGCTTATGATAGAGTTGAAACAGTTTGGGATGAAGGCATTTTGAGTTTGACATCATACAGGCAAACTGCCACTTTGACTGCTTTGGACTTAGCCCATCAAAAATACTACGCCCTCTTTGAACAAGCGTCGGACTCTTTCTTCCTAATTCGCATGGACGAAAATGGCACAATCGTTGAGGCAAATCCTGCTGCCTCTCAGTTAACAGGTTATTCCCTTGAAGAATTGCACGGGATGTCAGCGCTCTCTTTGGCTCCGAAAGAAGAACTGGAGAAGTATCGCGATGCTCTGTTGGAATTGAAGCGAACCGGACAAGTAAGGATGATGGGGGTTGGATTGAAGTGCAAGGAGGGGATGATGGTGATTGTAGACTTGAGCGCAACCTTGCTGGTTTTGAATGGGGTTGCTCATGCCATTTGTATTGCCCGCGATGTTACCGAACAACAGAGAATGCAGCGCCGACTTGAAAGTGTTGTCGCTCACAGGACTAATGAATTGGCTCAAGCTCTCGAGCGGGAACGTCAACGTGCCGCTCAAATGGCTGTGCTGTCTCAAATTGCAGCGGAAGCCCTTGAAGCGATAAACGAAGATGCTGTCTATCAGGTGGCTGCACAAGCGTTGAAAGAGCATTTGTCCCTATACAATGTGGCTCTTTTCGCTTACGACAAAAACAGCCACGAGTTGATTTTGAAATCCTGTAAAGGAGAGTATGAGAAGGTTTGGTCTTCAACTTATCGCCAATCGGCAGATGTTGGTCTACTCGGACTCGCTGTTAGAACAGGAGAGGCAATTTTGGTCAACGATGTGACCCGTCACCCCGATTATTTTCAAACCACACCCGCCGAGGTGGCGACTCGTTCTGAACTTGTTGTCCCCATAAAACTTCATGGCGAAATCATTGGGGCATTGGATTTGCAATCGGAGCAAGAAAATGCTTTTGACGAGCAGGACTTGCAAATGGCGCAAGCAGTTGTAGACCAAGTAGCCCATGCCTTGGAAGCCATCTCTCACTTCAACCATGTTCGCATCCTTCAAGAACTTAACGAACAAATTGTTGAAAACTTGCCCTACGCTGTAGCAATGTTGGATGAAAGGGGGACTTTGATAATCGCTAACGAACAGCTTTGTCAAGGGGTATGCCATTCACCAAAAGGAAGGGTGATTGGGCGTCATTGGAAAGAAGTCATACCCAAGGATTTACAGCGGAGCATAATCGCTCATCATTCTCCCTCACTTGACGAAACCATTGCTGCTGCAATTAACTACCGTCAAGATTTCTTCTACCCCGAAATTCCCTACGGAGATATTTGGCTTGATATTCGCGTCATTCCCATTCGCGGCGCTCAACAACCTCGGGTGATGATTCACATCCGTGACGCTTCACTTCGTGTCCGCAGAATCTATCAATTGGAGACTTTGATGGCAATTGCACAGGCAATGGAAATTACCTTTGAACTTAACCGACTGCTCCACGCAATCCTCACCGCAGCGACAGCGGGACCAGGGTTGGGTTTCAACCGAGCGATTTTGTTTTTGATTGACAAATCATCTCAAGTGCTTCAGACAGCAATGGCTGTGGGTCCCTTGACAGCAGATGAAGCCTACGCCACTTGGGCTCGCTTGGCGGCAGAACGGAAAACCCTTTGGGACTTCTTGAAGGAATACCCGGGCGATGAGGCAATTAGTCAGACACCTTTGATGCAATATGTCCGCGACCTGAAAATTCCGCTGGATGGGAGTAACCTGCTTTCTTTGTGCTTATCTCGGAGAGAATCCATCAAAGTTAAAGATCCCCTCAACGAACCCAAATTGCCGGAACGATTGCGAACTTTGTTGGGTGACTCGGAAGCAATTTGTGTTCCCTTAGTGGCTCAAGAGGAATGGTTGGGCATAATTATTGCCGATAACGCTTTCAGTCGCCACCCAATCACCGAGGAATCCGAGCGACTCCTTAGGTTGTTTGCTTCGTCAGCGAGTGTGGCGTTGCGCAATGCACAACTTATAGCCGAATTGAAAGAAGCCCTTGAGAGGGAGCGAAAGGTTAGAGAGCAATTGGTTCACTCCGAACGCTTAGCGGCGATAGGTGAATTGGCAACGAAAATCGCTCACGACTTAAGGTCCCCTTTAGTCACAATTGGCGGTTACGCCCGACAGTTGCAACGAAACCCTTCAGACCCTCAAAGGGTGCAAAGGAATGTTCAAGTCATCGTTGATGAAGTTGAAAAGTTAGAGCGACAGTTGCGTGACCTGTTGGACTTCGCTACACCTAAGCCGCCGAAAATGCAAAGGCTCAACCTCAACGAATTGATTGTGAGGCTTGCCGAAATTCACCAACCAAGTATGGAAGCAGCAGGCGTCCAATTGTTCATTGATTTGCCATCGAACCCGACGTTTGTTTTGGCTGATGAAATCCAAATAGAGCGAGTTTTGGTTAACTTGTGGCTAAACGCTGTGGAAGCAATGCCTGATGGCGGAACTTTGTCAGTTCATGTTTGGAATGAAAACGAAGTTGCGAAAATCAGTGTCCGAGACACAGGCATTGGAATTGCCCCCGATGAATTGCCCAATATCTTCAAACCCTTCTACACGACCAAAAGCACAGGCTCGGGTTTGGGGTTAGCCATTTGCAAGAAAATTATTGACGAACATGGAGGACAAATAGAAGTTCTCAGTTCAGTCGGGGAAGGGACGAATTTCATCATCACTCTGCCAGCAGCAAACCAATAGGGTTTTCCCCTCATCATCAGCGATTTTGAATTGGCAAAGTAGAAGAGGGGCACATTGGTAGCGCCTTTAGGTATCCGTTTCGGAGGTGAGCCGAAGATGGCAAAGGCACGAATTTTGGTTGTTGAGGATGATGACAAGCAAAGGCATCTCTACTGCGAGGAATTAGCCTCCGCAGGTTACGCTACTTTAGAAGCCAGAAGTGCAAGTGAAGCGGAAGAGTTACTCAGCCGCGAGCATGTAGACCTCATCGTCTTGGATATCAACATGCCCGGAGTTTCTGGACTTGAACTTCTTCCCCGCATCCACGAATTGCACCCTGGATTGCCGGTCGTCATTCACACTGCTTACGGGAGTTATCGCGATGACTTCATCAGTTGGCTCGCAGATTTGTACATTGTCAAATCGCCAGATGTTGGCAATTTAATTGAGGCGGTAGAAGATTTGCTCAACCGAAAGCGGAAAAGCGTTGAAAGTGAGGGGAACTGAAACTGTGAGGGAGCAAGGTTTTGTAGAGCAAACATTGGCAATGATCCTCGCAGGTGGTGTAGGAGAGAGGCTCTACCCCTTGACAAAAGTTAAAGCGAAGCCGGCGGTCCCTTTCGGTGGCATCTACAGAATTATTGACTTCACCCTGTCAAACTGCCTTCACTCTGGCGTCAGACGCATCTTCGTTTTGACCCAACACAAGTCTTTGCCATTGGACCGCCACCTCTGGTTAGGCTGGAGTTCGCTTTTTCGGACAGAGTTAGGCGAGTTCTTGACAACCGTTCCGCCACAGCAACGCTTAGTCCGAGAATGGTATCGTGGCACTGCCGATGCCGTTTTCCAAAACATTGATTTGCTCTCTCACGAGCGACCGAAGTTTGTACTCATTTTGGCTGGCGACCATGTTTACCGAATGGATTATAAGGCCATGTTGAGATTTCATTTGATGAAGGATGCGGAAGTGACAATTGCGTGCACGACTGTGCCCATAGAAGACGCATCACGCTTTGGCGTGATGGAAGTGGATAAAACTGACCGCATCGTTGGCTTTGAGGAGAAACCTGCTCAGCCTAAGTCTTTGCCAGATGACCCATCCCAAGCACTCATCTCAATGGGCATTTATTTGTTTAACACGGAGACACTGGTTCGGGCAGTCATCCAGGATGCAAAACGAACTGACAGCGACCACGATTTCGGCAAAAATGTTATTCCCAGTTTGGTTCAGCAAGATGTTCCCGTTTTCGCCTTCAACATTCGCAAAGAACTCCCATTCCTATTCCACTACTGGGAAGACATTGGGACTTTGGACAGTTACTACAACGCTCACATGGAACTGGTGAGCCCTAATCCATCCTTCCTACTTCATGACGAAAACTGGGCAATACGGACATATTTGCCACCATTCCCTCCCGCTGTCTTAAAGGGCGATGCTGTTGCCAAGAGTTGTTTGATTTCCCCTGGATGTGTGATTGGGGAAGGGGTAGTTGTTGAAAATTCCGTCCTCTCCCCAGGTGTTCACATTGGGGAAGGGGCAATTGTTCGTAACTGTGTATTACTTCATCGCGTCCATGTAGGAGCCGAAAGTCATTTGGGAAAGGTCATCGTTGACGAAGATGTCGTAATACCAAAAGGCGAGAAAATTGGTTCGGATTCGGAAAAGGATAGGCGAAGATTTACCGTTACGGAGCAAGGTGTTGTCGTTGTCCCTGTGGGGGTTGTGTTTTAGTCTTGAGGAAACCTAAGAGGCAAGCGGATAAAGAAAGTTGAACCTTTCCCCAACTCGCTTTCAACCCAAATCTTACCCCCGTGAGCATCAACCACATTCTTGACAATTCTCGTCCCCAAACCAGTCCCTCCAGGCTTCGTTGAAATTGCTTGGTCTGTGAACATCCAACGAAGAACTTCTTCAGGGATACCTCGTCCTGTATCGGAAACCTCAATACCCAAATAATTGCCCTCAGGGAATTCACCATCAGGTTGGACATAAGTGCGAATGACAACAGAGCCGCCAG